>Ga0247816_10001432_pt1 | contig 11739 bp, 14 predicted proteins | sample UWRJL209509C1_FD_179930 | JGI IMG/M metagenome (GOLD analysis project Ga0247816, IMG submission 179930) | Plant litter microbial communities from Arlington Agricultural Research Station in Wisconsin, United States - UWRJ-L209-509C-1 | ecosystem: Environmental > Terrestrial > Plant litter >...
ACCTCGACCTGTCGCGCACCAACGTGGTGGACGGCCAGGAAGTGGTGATCGTGCGCGACAAGGCCTTGCCGTTGTTCTACCTCAAGCGCTGGCTGGTGGCCTCGGCCAAGCATGAAGAGCAGCGCGAAGGCCACGTGGTGATTCTTTCCGTGGGCACCCAGCGCATCGGCTTTGTGGTCGATCAACTGGTGGGCCAGGAAGAAGTGGTCATCAAGCCTTTGGGCAAAATGCTGCAGGGAACGCCAGGCATGTCGGGTGCGACCATTACCGGTGACGGTCGGATCGCGCTGATTCTCGATGTTCCGAGCATGCTCAAGCGTTACGCCGCACGGCGTATTTGATTCTGGTTGGGCGGGGCGGTTGAGCCTCGCCCGGCCTAACGGAGTGTTTATGGTAGTCAAGGTCCTGGTGGTGGACGATTCGGGTTTCTTCCGCCGCCGCGTCTCGGAAATTCTTTCAGCGGATTCCAACATCCAGGTGGTCGGCACGGCCACCAATGGCAAAGAGGCGATCGATCAGGCGCTGGCCCTCAAGCCGGACGTGATCACCATGGACTACGAGATGCCGATGATGGACGGCATCACCGCCGTGCGTCACATCATGCAGCGCTGCCCGACCCCGGTCTTGATGTTCTCTTCGCTGACCCACGAAGGCGCGCGCGTCACGCTCGATGCGCTGGACGCGGGGGCTGTGGACTTCCTGCCGAAAAACTTCGAAGACATCTCGCGCAACCCCGAGAAGGTCAAGCAACTGCTCTGCGAAAAGGTGCACAGCATTTCCCGCAGCAACCGTCGCAGCCTGTTCAGTGCGCCGGCGCCGGCGCCTGTTACGCCAGCACCGGTGGCGCCAAGTACGTTCGGTCGTCCGGCCCCTGCGCCGGTTGCACGGCCTGCCGTGGCGCCTGTGCGTACGCCTGCTCCTTCCGCGCATTCGCCTGCACCCAAGCGCAAGGCCTACAAGCTGGTCGCCATCGGCACGTCCACTGGCGGCCCGGTGGCCTTGCAACGGGTTTTGACCCAACTGCCGGCCAATTTCCCGGCACCGATCGTGCTGGTGCAGCACATGCCTGCCGCGTTCACCAAGGCCTTCGCCGAACGCCTGGACAAGCTGTGCCGCATCAGCGTCAAGGAAGCCGAGGATGGCGACATCCTGCGCCCTGGCCTGGCGCTGCTGGCGCCGGGTGGCAAGCAGATGATGGTCGATGGCCGTGGCGCGATCAAAATCCTGCCGGGTGATGAACGCCTGAACTACAAACCGTGTGTCGATATCACCTTCGGCTCCGCCGCCAAGTCCTACGGCGACAAAGTTCTGGCGGTGGTGCTCACCGGCATGGGCGCCGATGGCCGTGAAGGCGCACGCCTGCTCAAGCAGAGCGGCAGCGCGATCTGGGCCCAGGATGAAGCCAGCTGCGTGATCTATGGCATGCCCATGGCCATCGTCAAGGCCGAGCTGGCCGACGCCGTCTATAGCTTGGACGACATCGGCAAGCACCTGGTGGAGGCCTGTCTCTAATGGATGTATTGAGCCTGATCGGCATCATCATGGCGTTCGTCGCGATTATCGGCGGCAACTACCTCGAAGGCGGCCACCTCGGTGCCCTGGCCAACGGCCCGGCGGCGCTGATCGTGATCGGCGGCACGGTGGGCGCGGCGTTGCTGCAGTCGCCCATGAGCTCGTTCAAGCGGGCCATGCAGATCCTGATCTGGATTCTTTTCCCGCCCCGTGTCGACCTGCCAGGCGGCATCGACCGTGTGGTCAATTGGAGCCTCACGGCGCGCAAGGAAGGCCTGCTGGGCCTCGAAGGCGTGGCCGATGCCGAGCCCGACAGCTACGCGCGCAAAGGCTTGCAATTGCTGGTGGACGGCGCCGAGCCGGAAGCCATTCGCAGCATCCTCGAAGTGGATTTTTATACCCAGGAAAGCCGCGATATCAACGCCGCCAAAGTCTTTGAAAGCATGGGCGGCTACGCGCCGACCATCGGCATCATCGGTGCGGTGATGGGCCTGATCCACGTAATGGGCAACCTGGCCGACCCGGCGCAGCTGGGCAGTGGGATTGCCGTGGCATTTGTCGCCACCATCTACGGCGTGGCGAGTGCCAACCTGGTGTTGTTGCCGGTGGCCAGTAAGCTGAAATCGATTGCCATGCGTCAGTCGCGTTATCGCGAGATGCTGCTTGAAGGCATCCTCTCGATTGCCGAGGGCGAGAACCCGCGCTCCATCGAATTGAAGCTCCAGGGCTTCATGGATTGATCTACATGAACACCCGCCTCCCTGTAGGAGCGAGCTTGCTCGCGAAGGTCGTGAACGATAACGCGTACATCCTGGATGAGCGCGGCGAGCTTGAGTTTTTCGCGAGCAAGCTCGCTCCTGCAGGTGATTCGTTTTGTGGAGGTAGTCGTCTGTGAGCCGTCGCCGCCGCGAGCCTGAAGAACACGTCAACCATGAACGCTGGCTGGTGTCCTACGCCGACTTCATCACGTTGCTGTTCGCCTTTTTTGTGGTGATGTACTCCATTTCGTCGGTTAACGAAGGCAAGTACAAAGTCATTTCCCAGGCGCTGATCGGCGTGTTCAGCGACGCCGACCGCGCCCTCAAGCCGATTCCTATCGGCGAAGAACGACCCAAGACCGTGACCCCGGCCAAGCCGCTGGTCAACGACAGCGACGAAACCACCGCAGGCATTGGCGGCACCAGCGATCCGCTGAAAAGCATCGCCGACGACATCAGCGCAGCCTTCGGCGACCTGATCAGCTCCAACCAGATGACCGTGCGCGGCAATGAGCTGTGGGTCGAGATCGAGCTTAATTCCAGCCTGTTGTTCGCCAGTGCCGATGCGATGCCCAGCGACCAGGCGTTCACCATCATCGACAAGGTGGCGGCGATTTTGAAACCCTTCGAAAACCCGATCCACGTCGAAGGCTTTACCGATAACTTGCCGATCAGCACCGCGCAGTACCCGACCAACTGGGAGCTTTCTTCATCCCGCGCGGCGAGCATCGTGCGCATGCTCGCGATGCAGGGCGTGAACCCTCAGCGCCTGGCGTCGGTGGGTTATGGCGAGTTCCAGCCCGTGGCCAATAACGCCACCGCCGAGGGTCGCGCACGCAACCGCCGGGTGGTGTTGGTGGTGTCGCGTAACCTTGATGTACGCCGCAGCCTGACGGGCACCGGCACTGCCAACGCAACACCGGATGCCGCCTTGAAGCGTGCTGGCACACAAACTGCACCAGCGCCCGTAAAGGCGCCGGATCGCGGGAGTGCCGTCAATTCTCCGTCACCGGCTCTATAACCCCATGCTATTTCTCGGTCGAGCCTGTGCCTGCCGGGAGGAACAATCCGAATGAGAGTCTGGGCAGTTGCTAATCAAAAGGGTGGAGTCGGCAAAACCACCACGTCCATTGCTTTAGCCGGCTTGCTGGCCGAGGCGGGCAAGCGCGTGGTGGTAGTCGACCTCGATCCCCACGGCTCCATGACCAGCTATTTCGGTTATGACCCGGACGCCCTGGAACACAGCTGCTACGACCTGTTCCTGCACAAGGGCAGCGTGCCCGCCGACTTGCCGGGGCAACTGCTGCTGCCTACCAGCAATGAAAAGATTTCGCTGTTGCCGTCCAGCACTGCGCTGGCCACCCTTGAGCGCCAGACGCCGGGCCAGAGCGGCCTGGGCCTGGTGATCGCCAAGACCCTGGCGCAACTGTGGCAAGACTTCGACTACGCCATCATCGACAGCCCGCCGTTGCTTGGCGTGCTGATGGTCAACGCCCTGGCGGCCAGCCAGCAACTGGTGATCCCGGTGCAGACCGAACACTTGGCCGTCAAAGGCCTGGAGCGCATGGTCAGCACCCTGGCGATGATCAACCGTTCGCGCAAACAGGCGCTGCCGTACAGCATCGTGCCGACCCTGTTTGACCGCCGTACCCAAGCGTCCCTCGGCACTTTGCGGGTATTGCGCGATGCCTACCCGCAGACCATCTGGCAGGGTTATATCCCGGTGGACACGCGCCTGCGGGACGCCAGCCGCGCCGGCCTTGCGCCTTCGCAGTTCGACGGCAAAAGCCGTGGCGTGCTGGCGTACCGGGCGTTGCTTAAGCACTTGTTGTCCCAACAACTTGTGGCGCAGGTAGCGTGATGACCCCAAACAACCCTGTAGGAGCCTGGCTTGCCAGCGATGCACACGCCGCAGTTTTCATGATGAAACCGACTGTTGATTCAAGTCCGCACGCCCACAGGCCGATAACCTCTGGATACAGGGTTGATGGGGCTTGCGCGTGGGCATACAGATGAACCGTCCAGTGGAGTTCAAGACCCGGCCGCAGTTGGCATTGGAGTCCTACCTGGACAACTTGCTGCAGGATGCGACCGCCGAAGAAATGCCCGAGCCGATTCTGGTGCTCGATGAAGTGATTGAGCCGCAAGACGAGTTGGACGAGTTCCAGTTGGCCGTACTGGAAGAACAGGCCCGCGATGCGCGGGTGGTTCCCATCGCGGCGCCTGTGCAGGTTGTGGCGCCGATAGTGATTGCGCCGGTGGTGGTCGAGCCGGTGGTTGAAGTGCATTTGCCGCCGAGCATTACGCCGCCACCGGTCAAAGGTGATGGTCGCCCGGCCTGGGCCGCCGAGCCGTTCGAATGTTTGTTGTTTGATGTGGCCGGGTTGACCCTGGCCGTGCCGCTGGTGTGCCTGGGGTCGATCTACTCCCTTGAAGGCCAGGAACTGACGCCGCTGTTTGGCCAGCCGGACTGGTTCCTCGGGATCCTGCCGAGCCAGGCGGGCAACCTGAAGGTGCTGGACACCGCGCGCTGGGTGATGCCCGACCGCTATCGCGATGATTTCCGCCAGGGCCTGCAATACGTAATCTCGGTCCAGGGCTACGAGTGGGGGCTGGCGGTGCATCAAGTCAGCCGCTCGCTGCGCCTGGACCCCAACGAAATCAAATGGCGCAGCCACCGTGGCCAGCGGCCATGGCTGGCGGGCACCGTGATCGAACACATGTGCGCGCTGCTTGACGTTGCCGAGCTGGCGGAGCTGATTGCCAGCGGCGCGGTAAAAGATATGCCGGTCAACAAACGCACTTGATAACGAGCGCAGCGCCAAGGCGTTGCCCAAGAACACACACCGTAAACAACGGTATTTGAAGGGGTCTGGAGTATGAACAAGTCAGTGTCCGCACAAGGTTTGGTGGATGATCCCATCCTGCAATGGGTCACCTTCAAGCTGGACAACGAGTCCTACGGCATCAACGTGATGCGCGTGCAGGAAGTGCTGCGCTACACCGAAATCGCCCCGGTGCCGGGTGCGCCAAGCTACGTGCTGGGCATCATCAACCTGCGCGGCAACGTGGTGACCGTGATCGACACCCGCCAGCGTTTTGGCCTGGTGCCGACCGAAGTCAACGACAACACCCGCATCGTGATCATCGAGGCCGACAAGCAAGTGGTCGGGATCATGGTCGACAGCGTGGCGGAAGTGGTTTACCTGCGCCAGTCTGAAGTGGAAACCGCGCCGAACGTGGGTAACGAAGAATCGGCCAAGTTCATTCAGGGTGTCTGCAACAAGAACGGCGAACTGCTGATTCTGGTTGAGCTGGACAAGATGATGAGCGAAGAAGAATGGCAGGATCTGGAGAATATCTGATTGATCCTTGAAGTAGCGGTGATTGTCCTGGCCTTGTTGTGGGCCGGGACCCTGGGTTTTCTGCTGCGCTATATGCGCCAGCAACGTGAGCTGGCCAGCCAACAGGCCGAGCGCGATGCCGTGCGCGACCGGCGCATCCTGGAGCTGGTCAAGCGGGTCGACCACTTCCAGCAGAGCGCGGTGCGCGTGGGCGACGAGGTGCACGAGCTGCGTTCGGTGCTTGCCCCGTTGCCAGACAAACTGGCGGCGCTGGAGCAGCGCGACCCGGCCAACCTGTCCTTCGCCCAGGCGGCGAAGCTGGTGGGCATGGGCGCCACGGTGGATGAACTGACCCAGTCCTGCGGGTTGACCCAGGCCGAGGCGCAGTTGATGAGCAAGTTGCACAAGAGCAGCTGAAGGTTACGTGCTGTAAGCGGGGTTGCTTGCAGCTTATAGCTGATGTCGGTTGCTCAGCCATTCGGCCATTGTCGAGTCTTCCAGGGCGTATTCGCCACGGTTGGCTTTCCAGACCAACTCCTTCTCCCGCAACACTTCCAGGGCTTTCTGAACGTTTGGCGTGCTGGCGTTCGGCTCGGCCTGGGCCAACTCCAGTTTGCGGTTCACTTCCTGGAAGGTTTTTTCCGCAAAGGGGGAGAACGTTTGCTTGCCAAGGGTTCTTTCTCCCATCACTTCCAGTACCGCTTGTTGCAGGGGAGATAGATCGTTGTAGGCGCTCTCGTAGTCGCTCCAGATTCCGGCCTGGTGATTGAGTGCCCCGGTTCTCAGCAACTCGCCCAGGTTGCTGGCCTCACCAAGCCCCACGCTCACTTCGGTCAGGAGTGCGTTGAGCATTTCCGGGCGCCGGCCGACGAGCTGGAATGCGTAGTCCATATCCTCAAGGTTGAACTGGTTGGTCGCGGCCAGGCGCTGGTTCCATAGGCTGGTCACGAATTCGACAAAGTCCCGACTCAGCAGTGGGAACGGCGTGATGTGGGCGCCGAAGAAGGGTTGTTTGCTCTTGAGTACCAGGTTGGCCAGTTTGTCCCGGCTGGACCCGGTGAATACCAGGCGCAGGCCGTCTGCCGTGCTGCCGCCGTTGAGATGGTCCCGTGCCGCCTTGAGCGCGAACATGGCGTTCACGCCATTTTCGCTGTTGAGGGCATGCTGGGCCTCGTCCACGATCAGCACGATCATTTGCCCCGAGATTTGGTGCAGCACGTCCAGGGCGTGGGCGAGCGTGGTGCCGGCGGGCAACTGAGGCTTGGTGAAATCCCAGCTCAAGGTGCGCAGCAAGCTGATCTTTTCGATACCGGCTTTCTTGGCCGCTTTACTCACCGCGCTTTCGAACTCGCCCAGGGCTTTGCCGATGGCGCCGGAAATCAGTTCGGCGGGGTCGATTTCGCGGTTCATCCAGAGGTCCACGTAAACCGGCAGCCAGCCTCGCGCCTTGCATTCCGGGATGAGGTCGTTGCGCAGGAAAGTACTCTTGCCCGTACGACGAGGCGCCGCGAGGAACATCCCGGAGCTGTAATCGGCAAATGACTCTCCTGCCAAATCACGGGCGAGCGCTTCGGCGAGTAGCTTTCGACTGAGAATCTGGCGGGTAGGGCTCATGGGTTTATCCTGAACTATCGGGTTCGGAATAATCTATACCTTGAAAGATATAATTGCTATACATCGCCCATTGCGACTGATCGTTCCCACGCTCTGCGTGGGAATGCATCCCGTGACGCTCCGCGTCACCACTGCGCAAGACTTGAACTTTGCGTCGCCAGTTGGACGCAGAGCGTCCGAGGCGGCATTCCCACGCAGAGCGTGGGAACGATCATGGCGAGCGTGAGGAACGATCATCTTCAGTAATCATCCCCGCGCTCTGTCACATCCCGTTCCACCGGCCCTGCATCCGGGTCATACCCCACCGGAAACTTGCCCTTCAGCGTCCACGCAAACGCGATGATCTCGGCGATGGTCCGATACAGCTCCTCCGGAATGCTGTCGCCCAATTCCATGCGTGCCAGTAATTTGACCAGCTCGGCATTTTCATAGATCGGTACTTCGTTTTCCTGCGCCAACTTCAAGATGGCTTCGGCCAGGGCGTCGTCGCCCTTTGCCGTCAGGGTTGGGGCTTGCTGGCCGTCGTATTTGAGGGCAATGGCCTGGCGCGGCGGGTTGGGATTTTTCATGCGGTTTCATCCACCCAACGTTGTTCAAGCCCGGTTTTCGGGCCGCGTGGCGGGGTGCCGAGGTGGCAGTCCAGGTCGCCGACGTTCAGCCCCGATGACACCAGGCGTTCACGCAGGCTGCCCAGGTGGCTTTCGATCAGGCTGGCGGTGTAGGGGCGGGTGGCCCACAGCTGGCTGGACAGTTTGCCCTGGCTCAGTTGCGCCTGGACCTGCAACGGCCCCAGCGGCTCCATATCGAAGGCCAGCTCGACGCGCCAAAGCATTTGTTTGGGGTCTTTGTTGGCCTTGCGTTCGGGTTGCTCTTTATCCGGCGCCGGTTCTTCGCGCTGGAACTTGACCTGCAAGGGCACGATGTCCTGCAAGGTGCGCATCGGGATTTCCAGTTGCCAACTGGTCAACTGCTTGCCATCGGCGGTGGTGCCAGTTTGCTCCAGGCTCGACAGCTGATGGCTTTGCAGGCGGGAAATCGCGGCGGCGGCCAGGCGTAGCAGGTTTTCCAGGCTGCTTTCACCTTCAAGGCGCTGCATCAGCCGCTCCGGCAGCGGGAAGCCACCGGGCGCTTGTCGTGCGCCGACCTGGCCCAGGGTGCCCAACGGGCTGCGCACGAAGCTGGGAAGCAACTGCGCGAGGGTGTTGGCGGCCAGGATCGCATTCAGGTTGGTGCTGGCGGGCAGGGCCGGCGCCAGGTCGGCCACCAGCCGCAGCAGCGCGCCTTTCATGTCCAGCGGCGGCAGTTGCGGGTTTTGCCCGGCCAGCAGCTTGGCTTCGAGAAACGTCCCGCTGTTCTGGATCACCTGCGCCAAAACCTTGGGGTTGCTGACCTGTGCCAGGTCGGGCAAGGCCGCCAGTAAACGCTCGGCGGCGGCCCGCAGGTCGGCGGAAGTGCTGTCGCTGCGAGGCAGGTTTTGCAGCGCGTTGAACACCACGTCCAAAGAGCCCTGGCGACTTTGCTGGGTGGCAAGTTGCTGGGTTACGGCGAGTTGATCCTTGAGCCCGCTCAACGGTACGAAGCTCAAGGTCTGCGCGCTCTGCACCACGGCGCTGAGCAGGCTGGCGACGCGCAAGGGCTGCGGGCTTTCGACGGTCAGGGTCGCTCCGCTCAATGCGCTGTTGAGTACCGACACCAAGGAGCGATAAATCATCGCCTGGTTCGCGCCCTGGGGCAGGGCCTGGGTGGTCAGCACTTTGCCCTGCAACAGCGTGCCGACCGGCAATTGAGTGGTGTCGATGCGCGTCAGCGCGGCCACGCTGGAACTCAGTGCCTGCTGCAGGCTGATGGCCAGGTTGCCGGCAGGTGTCTGGCTGACTTCCACATTGGTGCCCAGCGGTAGCGGCTGGCTGCTGCTGGCTTGAACCAGGGTTTGACGGCCGCCTTCGAGGGTCAGCTTGAGCAGCAACTGAAAGGCATCGCCGCCCTGTTTAAGCGCCAGAACCTCGGCGTTTACGGTTTTCCCCGGTTCGATCAGCCCGGCCTGCGGTTCCAGCAGTTTCAGCAGTTCGCCCACCGGCGGGGCAGGGCGAGGCCCGGCCGCCGGGGCTGGCGGGAGGGGAGGAAGGTTGATGTCACCGGTCATCGTGGGCGCCGTCTCGGGGGAAATTGCCCTCTTTAGAGTAGGGCATCGCATGTATAATGCCGCCCGTCTTCAAAGAGAGCGGTATAAACATCACAACTATTTGATCCAGCTCTCTAAAACCGGCCGGCAAAGCATTTATCCTGCCTCTCTGTAACGGCCGTTTAACCGCCGACTTGAACCGTAAAGGCCCGCGATCTCTTGACCAGCCCTCTTCTAGAAGCCGTAGCGCTCGCTTGTGAACGTGACCTGCGGATGCTGTTCGAACACCTCGAACTGCGTCTGGCGGGCGGCGACATGGTGCAAGTCAGCGGCCCCAACGGCAGCGGCAAGACCAGCCTGTTACGCCTGCTGGCCGGCTTGATGCAGCCGACGGCGGGCGAAGTTCGGCTCAACGGCAAACCCTTGAACGAACAACGTACGGAATTGGCCCGCAACCTGATCTGGATCGGCCACGCCGCCGGGATCAAGGATGTGCTCAGCGCCGAAGAAAACCTCAGCTGGCTCAGCGCGCTGCATCACCCTGCTACCCGCGATGCCATCTGGCAAGCCCTGGCCGCCGTTGGCCTCAAGGGTTTTGAAGACGTTCCCTGTCACACTTTGTCCGCCGGCCAGCAGCGCCGTGTGGCGTTGGCCCGCTTGTATCTGGATGGCCCGCCGCTGTGGATTCTCGACGAACCCTTCACCGCCCTCGATAAACAAGGCGTCGCCCAGCTGGAAGAACACCTGGCGGCGCATTGCGAGCAGGGCGGCATGGTGCTCCTTACCACCCACCACACCCTGGCCCGCGTGCCTGCCGGTTACCGTGATCTCGATTTGGGCCGGTGGTCGGTATGAGTGTGTTTGCCCTGTTGGTGGCCCGCGAAGCGCGGTTACTCTGTCGCCGTCCGGCCGAACTGGCCAACCCATTGGTGTTCTTCGCGATTGTCATCGCGCTGTTCCCGTTGGCGGTCGGCCCCGAGACTAAACTGTTGCAAACCTTGTCTCCGGGACTGGTCTGGGTCGCGGCTTTATTGTCGGTCCTGCTCTCGCTGGATGGGCTGTTTCGCAGTGATTTCGAAGACGGATCCCTTGAACAGTGGGTCCTTTCGTCGCACCCTTTGCCCCTTCTGGTTCTGGCCAAGGTACTGGCACACTGGGCGTTTTCCGGCCTCGCGCTGGTACTGCTTGCGCCGTTGCTGGCGATGATGTTGGGATTGCCCGCCGAGTGCCTGCCGGTGTTGCTCCTGTCGTTGTTGCTTGGCACGCCGGTTCTGAGTTTACTGGGCGCCGTGGGTGCGGCCTTGACCGTGGGCTTGAAGCGCGGCGGCCTGCTGTTGGCGCTGCTGATTTTGCCTTTGTATATCCCGGTGCTGATCCTGGGCAGCGGCGCATTGCAAGCCGCGCTCCAGGGCATGCCGGCGACCGGTTACCTCCTGTGGCTTGGCAGCCTGACCGCCCTCGCGGTAACCCTGACACCCTTTGCTATAGCGGCTGGCCTGAAGATCAGCGTCGGCGAATAATGAGGTCTGGTTAAGCGTTCTTAACCAGTAAAGACCCTAAGCTTTTCGCAACGACGAAAAGCAACCGTGATGGAAACAGCATGAACTGGACCTGGTTTCACAAGCTCGGCTCGCCCAAGTGGTTCTATGGCATCAGTGGCAAACTGCTGCCATGGCTCAGCGTCGCTGCCGTGTTGCTGATCGGCATCGGCCTGGTCTGGGGCTTGGCCTTCGCGCCGCCGGACTACCAGCAAGGCAACAGCTTTCGCATCATTTACATCCATGTTCCTGCGGCAATGCTGGCCCAGTCCTGCTACATCATGCTGGCGGTGTGCGGCGTTGTCGGGCTGGTGTGGAAGATGAAACTGGCCGACGTCGCCCTGCAATGCGCCGCGCCCATCGGTGCCTGGATGACCGCCGTGGCGCTGGTCACCGGCGCGATCTGGGGCAAGCCGACCTGGGGTTCGTGGTGGGTCTGGGATGCGCGACTAACGTCGATGCTGATCCTGCTGTTCCTGTACTTCGGTCTTATTGCGCTGGGCAACGCCATCAGCAATCGTGACAGCGCCGCGAAAGCCTGCGCGGTGCTGGCGATTGTCGGCGTGATCAATATCCCGATCATCAAATACTCGGTGCAGTGGTGGAATACCCTGCACCAGGGCGCGACCTTTACCCTCACCGAAAAGCCGGCGATGCCCGTGGAAATGTGGGCACCGCTGCTGCTGATGGTGCTGGGGTTCTACTGCTTCTTCGGCGCGGTGCTGCTGCTGCGCATGCGCCTCGAAGTGCTCAAGCGTGAAGCCCGCGCCAGTTGGGTCAAGGCCGAAGTGCAAAACAGCCTGGGAGCCCGTGGATGAGTTTTGCCTCTTTCAGTGATTTTCTCGCCATGG
>Ga0247816_10001433_pt1 | contig 11736 bp, 9 predicted proteins | sample UWRJL209509C1_FD_179930 | JGI IMG/M metagenome (GOLD analysis project Ga0247816, IMG submission 179930) | Plant litter microbial communities from Arlington Agricultural Research Station in Wisconsin, United States - UWRJ-L209-509C-1 | ecosystem: Environmental > Terrestrial > Plant litter >...
TGCGGAGGCACCGTCACCGACGAGGACGAGTTCGACCAGCCTCTCGGCGGCACCGCCTCGGTATCGCTGGTGAAGACCGGCGTGCTGAACGGGAACACGATTGCCTACACATTCGTTGCGACGAATTCGGGTACCGTCACCCTGACGTCAGTGTCCATCGCGGACTCTCTCGACGGCCTGACGGATGTCTCCTACGGTGCCTGGCCGGCTGCCGCCGGTGTGCTTGCACCAGGGCAGTCGGTGACGGCCACGGCCAGTTACGCCCTGACGCAGGCAGACCTTGACGCCGGCATCGTGTCCAACACGGCCACCGTGACGGGCACGCCGCCGCATGGGCCGGCCGTCTTGGACAAGGACACGTTCGATCTGCCACTCATCAACGGCCCGGCGATCTCGTTGGTGAAGACCGGGGTGGTTCACGGTGACACGATCACCTTCACCTTCGTCGTGACCAATACAGGCAACGTGTCGCTGACATCCGTCTTAATCGCGGATGACCTGCGCGGCCTGTCGGCGATCACATACGATGCGTGGCCGAATGCCCAGGGTGAGCTTGCCCCGGGTGCGTCTGTGATGGCGACCGCTACCTACGTCGTTACCGACGCGGACACGACGGCGGGCTTCGTGAACAACGAGGCGAGCGTCACAGCGACGCCTCCCACGGGGCCGGAGATCACCGACCGTGACGACGTGCGAGTGACCCTGAAGTCGGTGGGTGCGCTCGCGCACACCGGGGTGGACTCGGACCGTCTGCGCGGGGCCGCTCTCTTCAGCCTGTTGACCATACTCGTCGGTGCTGCCGCCATGTTCGTGGTGCGTCGCAAGCGCACCTAATCTGACGGCGTATAAGCGCCCCCGCAGCCAGTTCCCCAACTGGCTGCGGGGGCGCCGCTGCGTGTACTGCGGCGGATGTGACCGACGTGCGATCACCGCGAATTGCTATAGCGCCTACGGGCACAGCAGCCAAGACCGCGATCTGTATCTGGCCACAGAGCTCACGCCCGGACCAAGTCATCTTCGCTGAACCAGCGGTGCACCTTGTCCCGCTCGGTGAGCTCCCGCTCCGACTAGAAGTGCGTGAGGCAGTGCGCGGGCCGCTCCACGGCGAAGAGCCTGGCGGCCAGGAACGCCGCACCCTCGGTGTGTTCGCGCACCGTGCCCGCCGCCGCCAGTGACACTGGGTTCACCGCGCCCAGGTAGATCGAGGAGAGCGCGGCGATGTCCAGTTCCAGGTCGGGCGTGGCATCGGATGCTGTGACCCGCGCCGTGCCACCCTGCACCTCGAGCAAGAAGGTACCCGCCGTGAGGCCCAGACCGTCGGCGACCTGCAGAACCAGAGTGCCGTCGGCGGCGAAGTGGCGCGCTTCGAGTGCCTCACGCACGTCGAGGAGGCGCAACCAGATCATGTCCCGCGGGTTCGACGCCTTCACGCAACGCGGGTCGGTCAGGGCCCAGTTGAGCGGGTTCTGCACCGGCGCCTCGTTCCAGGTGACGCGCTCCACCAGGTCGATGGCCGCCAGATACTCCCAGAGCTCCAGGTAGGCCGCCGGGGTCGCCGCCACCAGGTCAACGATCTCCATCGTGGCCGGGGTCTTGTCCCAGCCGCCGAATCGGTACGAGACATAGCCGTCGACTGCGCCATCACCCGTGCCGTCTGGCCCATAGTGCAGTGCCGCCTTCACCTTGGCGTCTGGCCCGCCCTCGCGGCTCGTCGCCCCGGCGGCCAGCTGCCGGTAGAACTCCTGCCGGCCGATGGACCCCGGCTGTTCGCCGTGCAGCCGGGCGAAGACCTGCGGTGCCAGCTCGAGCAGCACCGTGGGGTCGGCGACCTCCACGGTTCCCACCGGCACATGGTTGAGCTGGAACTTGGCACCGGTATCCACCGTGATGCTCTGCTCCGAGGTGGCCACGCCGAAACCGAACCGACCATAGATCGACGCCTCCGACGCGGTGAGGGCGGCGATGGTGATGCCCTTGGCCTTGGCCAGGGCGAGGTCTTCGGTCATCATGCGGCGGAGCAGCCCGCGCCGCCGGTGGGAGGTGCGCACAGTCACACCGGTGATCAGATGCGCATCCAGCAGCCTGCCGAAGCCGATGTTGAGCGTGCTCGGCTGGGAGCCGAACGTGGCTACCGGCACCTCGGTGCCCAGCGAGTGCGGGGCCGGCTGACCGGTTTGGTAGGCGCCCGTGTACACGGCGCGGTCCACGCGGCTGCGGGCGATGGACTCTTGCATCCGCTCGTCGGTGGAGCGCTCCTCATGGAAGCCGAACGACACCGCTCTGTCCCAGGCTGCTGCTTCCGGGTAGCCGGGCTCGCCGGGGGCGACCGGCTCGAACCGGCGGATCTCGTATTCTGCGTTGATCGAGGACATGAAGGCGAGTCTACGGAAACCTGTCGTGGGCCACTCCGGGAGCGTTCGCCGGCCACTCTGCCAAGATATGCGAGTGTTTACCTCCCCTTGGCCTGCCACTAGTGGAGCGCTGCTCCTTCGAGACGTGCGATCAGACGACCTCGCACAGATTCTTGCGCTGCGAAACAACCCGGTCGTAAATCGTTTCATGCTGCGCACCCACGTCGAGCCCGAAACGTTTCAAAAAGAGTGGCTCACCATTCCGTCCAGCGACACAGATTTTTCATGCGTTGCCCAGTGTGATGACGAGATCGTCGGAATGGGCTTCCTCGATCTGGTTGACGGCATGGGGCAGCCAGGCATGCCCCAACACACACAGGGCGTCATCGGCTACATGCTCGAGCCCGACTTCGCGGGGAGAGGGCTCGGCACCGACTTGGCCCGTGGTCTTCTGTGCGCAGCATTCGACAGACTCGCACTTCGGCGGGTCATGGCTAGTTGCAACGCCGACAATATGGCCTCGGTGCGAGTGCTTGAAAAGGCGGGAATGCGCCGAGAGCAACATGGAGTCCAAGACTCCTGGCACGCCGAACTTGGCTGGGTCGACGGGTACCAATACGCACTCCTCGACCACGAGTGGCGCAACAATCATCCCTGAATCAAACAGTTTGGAGAATCCGAAATGCGCAAAGTGACCGCAGGCCTGTTCTACTCCGTCGATGGCGTGGTGGAGTCGCCGAACCTCTGGCAGTTCGACAGCTTCGACGACGAGATGAGCCAGGAGATGGGCGCGATGATGAGTCGCGTCGACACGGTGCTGCTCGGCCGGGTGGGCTACCAGGAATGGTCAGGCTATTGGCCGGCCACCGCACCCGACGACCCCTTCGGCGGTTTCATCAACCCGGTGCCGAAGTTCGTGGCCTCTCGCACGCTCACCGGTGACCTGCACTGGCAGAACTCGCGACTGATGGATGCCCCGCTGGAAGACTTCGTCGCGGCGCTCAAGCAAACCGACGGCGGGGAGATCAGCGTCATGGCCAGCATCTCCCTCGTGCGGCAGTTGCTGTTTGCCGGGCTACTGGACTCACTGACGCTGATGATGCACCCCGTGGTCGCGGGGGCGGGCCGGCACCTCTTCGAACCCGGTGATCCCGTCACCCGGCTCACCCTGCAGAGCTCCCGGGTGACGAGCAAGGGCAACACCATCCTGCAATACGGCCTGCGGCCCGACGAGAGCTGACCCCTCCTCTCCGCGAGCCGTGAGAAAAGCCCCGGGATTGTGGCTTAAGTCACAGTTCGCGAGGGGGAGGGGCGGGTCAGCTGTTCAGCGCGGCCGTCGGCGGCGTTCGGGCGGCGCGGATGGCCGGGTAGAGTCCCGCGACGGCACCGACCACGAGCGTGGATGCGGCACCGACGATCAGCACCAGGGGCGGCACGACCGGTGGCCAGCCGCTCGCAAGGGCGACACCCCAGGTCACGAGATACCCGATTCCGGCACCGGCGATCCCGCCCATCGCGGATAGCACGAGGGCTTCGGTGAGGAACTGAAGCCTGATATGCCGCCGGGTGGCGCCGAGGGCGCGCCGGAGGCCGATCTCCCGTCGTCGTTCGATGACCGAGATGACCATGGTGTTGGCCACGCCGATGGCGCCCACGAGAAGGGCAATCGACCCGATGCCGACAAGCATGCCGGTGAAGCTCTCATCGACGGCGTTTATGGCGGCGAGGGCATCCGAGGGGCGTGACACCGCCACGGCCGCCGGGGCGGTCGGTTGCACCGCGGGACCGATGAGCGGGCGCACCTGCTCGACGGCGGCATCATCCACCCGTTGATACAGCTTCGTCGGGTGGCCCGCAAAGGCGTGCTCGACGGTGGCAACGGGTACACCGATGAGGGCTGCGACATCCAGCTCGGGCGCGAGGGGAACGGGGTCGAGGATGCCGACGACGGTGGTGTTCTGCCCGCCGAGCCAGACGAGGGTGCCGGGTTCGGTGACGCCGAGGCGCATGGCCGCGGTGGCGCCCAGCACCGTAGTGGGGAACGCGGCGGTGGTGCGAGTCAACCAGGCCCCGGCCCGCAGGCTGCCGGCGACGGTGTCGAGCAGGTTCAGCTCGGCGGTGGTGACCGTCAGTCCGCCGGTGCGGTCGGGATCGCTGTACGAGCTGCGGTACACGTGCACGGCCGGGAGATCGGCGACAGCGGATGTGTCCTCGATCCCGGGCAGACGGGCGAGGCGGTCCGTTGCGTTCGCCGGCAGCGGGATCGGGTCGCCCGACGACGGAGGGGCGACGGCGGCGGTCAACAGATTGGTGCCGAGCGCGGCGAGCCGGGCGTTCAGGCCGGCCTGGCTGGAGGCGGAGATGCCGAGAACGGCCACCATGGCGGCGACGCCGATGGCGATCCCCAACGCCGAGAGGATGGCGCGTGCCGGCTTGGCGCGGAGCCCCGACGTGCCGAGAGCGAGCAGGTCGGCCGGGCGCAGCCGGGAAGGCTGGGACGCAGGTGATTGCTGGGTCGGCCGGCGCAGGCGCGACGCGTTCATACGGGGGCTCCAGAACTGGAATCGGCCAGGACAACGCCATCGCGGATCGCTACCCGACGGGGCAGCCGGGCCGCGAGAGCCACGTCGTGGGTGATCACGACGATGCTGGTACCCATGGCGTGGAGGGAGTGCAAGAGCTCCACGATGCTCTCGCCGGACCCGGAGTCGAGGTTGCCGGTGGGCTCGTCGGCCAGCAGGAGCGGCGGATCGCCGATCACCGCTCGGGCGATTGCCACGCGTTGCCGTTCGCCGCCGGACAGCTGGTGCGGCAGATGGGTGAGCCGGTGGCTCAATCCCACCCGTTCGAGCGCGGTGCGGGCGCGCTCCCGGCGTTCTGTCCGAGGGGCGCCGGTGTAGAGGAGGCCGTCGGCGACGTTCTCCAGGGCGGTGACCCCGTCTCGCAGGTGGAACTGTTGGAAGACGAATCCGATGCGCCGCGAGCGCAGCGCGGAGAGTTCGGCGTCGGAGAGGACGCCGGTGTCCAGGCCGCCGATCCGGACGCGGCCCGCGGTGGGCCGGTCAAGGGTGCCGATGAGGTTGAGCAGCGTCGACTTGCCCGACCCGCTGGCCCCGACGATGGCGACGAACTCACCCTTCTCAACGGTCAGGCTCACGCCCGCGAGGGCCGTGACGGGTGGCGAACCGTAGCTGCGAACCACATCCGTCAGCTGGATCAGCGCCGTCATCGTGCCGGCACCACGACGGACAGCCCGGCGACGATCTTCGTGCCGGAGATTTCCACCAGCCCCGATGCGAACGCACCGACAGTGACGGGGATGAGCGTGCGTTCGGCGTCGGGATTCTTCCGGGGTGCCTCGACGGCGAACTGGGTGTCGCTGATCGGAACGAGGGCATCCACTGGAACGGTGAGCACACCGTCTCTCGCCGCACCGGCGAAGCTCACGGTGACACCGGACAGGGCCAGGTCGGCCACCGCGGCCTGATCGGCCACCGTGATGCGCACCGGCACGACGATGCTGCTGCCTGAGCCATCGGCATCCGGCTTGCTCACCGGCGCGGCGACGGACTCGACGATGCCGTCGGCACTCACCCCGGTCGGCAGGGCCACCATGACGGTGCCGCCGACGACGGCCACCTGACGGTCGGATGACTTGACGTTGACCTCCACGACCAATTGCCGGCTGGTGGCCCGGTAGAGCGAGGAGCCGGCGTCCACCTGGGCGCCGACGCGGATCTCGACGGTATCGACCCGCAGATCCTGGTCCGAGATCAGGATCATGGACCGCTCCAGCGTGCCGGTGCGCTCCACGCCGAGGGACCTCTGCCAGGCACGGATGGCGACAGTCGTGTCCCAGGTGAAGCGGCTGTCCGGTTCGCCGCTGAAGACACCCAGGGCGCGGAGGTTCTGCTCCAACTGGCGCACGTCCTCCCCGTCGGACATGTCCGAGGAGAAGTCGCGCCAGGCCGGCACGGTGCCGGAGAGCATGATGACCGGGCGGGTATCCACTCGGTAGACGACCGCACCGGTGCCGAGAGTCGTACCCGGAGCGGGCAGTTCTGTGACCACCCCGGCCAGGCCCGAGGTGATCGGCACAGTGCTGGCGTACTGCACAGTGCCGGCGACCGTCGTCTCGGATACCACGCTGCCGCTGGTGACCTCTGCCGTGGATACCGCGAGGGGCGGAGGAGCTTGTTCCTCCTCGCCGGGAGCCCAGACGGCATATCCGGCGACAAGGGCCGCGAGGGCGACGCCGGCGGTTGCGACTGCCCAGCGGCGCCTGCCGCGGCGAGCCGTTACCGGATCTTGCGGCACAGGAGTGCCCTCCGTAGCGGACGAGTCGGTCACAGCGTCGGATCCGTGCACGCTGCGACGACCTCGGCAGAGGCATCTTCGGGAATCACGAAGGCCTGGCCACTGACGGGCTCAGCAACATCGAACCCGACCTCACGGAAGCAGTCCGCCCACTTGAGGTACATGCTGAGGACGTCGGCGTCGCTCATCGACGTTGCGGGGACGGGCGGATCGCCGATCTCGCGCATGCAGGTGGAGGCGGCCTCATTGATCTCGGGGCTGCTTTCCTGAATTCCCTGACCGGGCTGAGGATCCTTGACGTCCAACCCCTTGTCACGCAGGCACTGCGCGAGCTCGAGGTCGTAGGCATCCCGGGCGGCCTGGAATGCCGCGTCGCTGACCGATGCGCCCTCACCGCCGGATGCGCTGGTAGGACCGCTGGTTTCGGCCGGCGCGGCGCATCCCGCGAGGGTGACCAGAATCGCTGCCGTGGCTGCGAAGCCGGCAATCGCAGTCGTCAGATGGGTGGGGAGCAGTTTCATGGGGGTGTCCTTCAGTTGAGAAGTGGCGTTCACAACGCCGGTACACATCAGCCAATCGGTGCCGCTGTTGCGACACCGTAGGGGGTTTTGGAGACGGTCCCGATATGTCTCCCGCCGCACGCATCCGCAAACCGGAATAGCCGCAGCGCCGACCCGTTTGCCTGTCGTACATCTTGCCGTCGCCTCACGGACCTTCCCAGGTCACCCCGACGTTCCCGCCGACCAGCACGCTCGACGGGTACCTGTGAACTCGCACAGGTAACACTCGCGACAAGGGAACCCATGACATTTTCGAGACCAGCCCGCCGCATCACCTTCATCGCGGCGGCCGCTGTCATGGTCAGCTGCGTCGTCGTCGCCCCGGCGCTCGCCGCGACGCCCACCCCCACCTCGTCGGCGTTCCACCGCACCGCCACCTACCCCGTCTATCTCAACGCACCTGCCGGCGTCGACCCGGCCGACACCACCGCCGCTGAGATCTCCGGCGTCACCGACGACGGCAACACCGTGATCTACACGGATGCCCCCGGCAAGCGCATCGGCTTCCTCGACATCACCGACGCGAACAACCCCGTCGGCGCCGGCAGCATCTCCCTGGCCGACCTCGGCCACGCCGACGACCAGCCCACCTCCGTGGCCGTGTACGGCGACTACGTGCTCGTGGTCGTCGACGAGAGCGGCGGCGACTTCGTGTCGCCCTCCGGCCGGCTCGACGTGATCCGCATCAGCGACCGCAGCGTCGTCACCAGCATCGACCTGGGCGGCCAGCCCGACTCCATCTCGATCAGCGCCGACCACAAGTACGCGGCCATCGCGATCGAGAACCAGCGCGACGAGGAGGCCACCCCGGCCGGGGGGAAGAAGGGCGACCTGCCGCAGCTGCCCGCCGGATTCGTGCAGGTGATCGACCTGAACGCCGACCCCACCAGCTGGGTGACCACCCCGGTGCCGTTCGTCGCCGCCGACGGCACCGCGCTGCCCTCGTTCATGGCCGCGGGCCTCGACTCGCCGACCGACCCCGAACCCGAATACGTGACCATCAACAGCGCCAACCAGCTGGCGGTCACCCTGCAGGAGAACAACGGCATCGTGCTCGTCGACCTGCCCAGCCGGGCGATCACCAAGGTCTTCAGCGCCGGCACGGCCACGGTCACCGGCATCGACACCAAAAAAGACAAGGTGATCAACCTCACCGGCAAGATCACGGATGTCCCGCGCGAGCCCGACTCGATCTCCTGGGTGGACGACACCCACCTGGCCACTGCCAACGAGGGCGACTGGAAGGGCGGCACCCGCGGCTGGACCATCTTCGACGCCGGCACCGGCGCCGTCGCCTGGGACGCCGGCAACACCTTCGAGCACCTCGCCGTGGCCAACGGCGTACACAACGATGACCGTGCCGGCAAGAAGGGCAGCGAACCCGAGGGCCTGATGGTCGCCACCATCGACGGCACCAGGTATGGGTTCGTCGCCTCCGAGCGCAGCAACTTCGTGGCCGTCTACGACCTCACCGACCCGGTGAAGCCGGTCTACCGGCAGATGGTGTTCGCCACCAACGGACCAGAGGGCCTGCTGGCCGTGCCCAGCCGCAACCTGCTCGTCACCTCGAGCGAGACCGATGACGCCAGCGTCGGCGTGCGCGCCTCGGTGGCCCTGTTCCAGCTCGGCGACGGCACGCTCGCCAGCGGCACGCCCGCCAGCCGCACGGCGGGCCAGCCGAGCATCGTCTCCGACGACGACGCCACCGGCCTGCCGATCGGCTGGCAGGCGCTCGGTGCGCTCAGCGCCAAGCCCGGCGACACCGGCCACATCTACACCGCGAGCGACTCCGCCCTCTCGCCGAGCACGATCTTCACCGTCGACGTGACCGCCGAGCCCGCCCGCATCGACGGCAGCCTCGTGGTCACGGAGAACGGCAAGCCGGCCGTGCTCGACATCGAGGGCCTGCACGCGCGCACGCAGGGCGGCGGTTTCTGGCTCGCCGCCGAGGGCGCCACCGGCGCGGCCAACATCCTGTACCGCACGGATGCCGCCGGTGCCGTGCAGGAGAAGGTGTCGCTGCCCACCGATGTCTCCGACCACATCTCCAAGTGGGGCTTCGAGGGTGTGACAGCCATCACCGACGAGACCGGCAACGAACAGCTCTACGTGGCCGTGCAGCGTCCGCTCTGGGCCGACCCGGCCGACCCCACCACCACCGTGGACGGCGCGGGCGTGACCCGCATCGGCCGGTACGACGTCACCGCGAAGAGCTGGACCTGGTTCGGCTACCAGCTGGAGGCCGACGCCGGCAACGGCGACTGGATGGGGCTGTCCGAGATCACGGCGGTCGACGAGAACACCCTCGCCGTGATCGAACGCGACAAGCTCAACGGCCCCGCCGCCGCGGTCAAGCGCGTCTACACGGTGACGGTTCCCGACACCGAGCCGGCCGCAGGCACGCTGCCGATCCTGCCCAAGACGCTGGCCTACGACGTGCTGCCCGACCTCGAAGCCACCAACGGCTGGACCCAGGAGAAGCTCGAGGGCCTCACCATCGGCGCCGACGGCAACGTCTATGCGGTCACCGACAACGACGGCCTGAAAGACGCCACCGGCGAGACCGTCTTCCTCACCCTGGGCACCGCCACCGACGTCTTCGGCCTGGTCGCACCCACGCCCACCGCGACCCCGGTGCCGACCGACTCCGGCACCCCCAACCCGGTGCCGGTCGACGACACCGAGACCGGCACGCCATCCGTCGCCCACCAAGACGGGCCCTCGGCCAGCGCCCTCGCCAACACCGGAGTCGGGTCGCTGACCCCGATGCTCGGCGGCGCACTCGCACTGCTCGCAGCCGGAGCCGGGGCGCTCGTCATCCGTCGCCGGCAGCGCGCCTGACCACCCGCTCGTCGAGGGTCCGGAACGAGGTGTCGCTTTATCGAGGCACCTCGTTCCGGCGCGGCAGGAGCGTTCGCCACAGCACTAGGGTGTGGGCATGACGCTTCATGACGAGCCTCTTGTTCACATCGAGCACTTTCGAATGGACTTCGCCAGCACCACTGTGATCGAGGACCTTTCGTTCGACGTGCGGCGGGGAGAGACCTTCGGATTTCTCGGCTCCAACGGGTCGGGCAAGACCACCACTCTGCGGGCACTGCTGGGGATTTACCTCCCCAGTGCAGGGGTGCTGCACATCGACGGCCGCCCGTTCACCCCGGAGGCCGGCAGCCGGCTCGGCTACCTGCCCGAAGAACGCGGACTGTACAAGAAGGAATCCGTGATCGCCGTGATGGCGTATTTCGGTGCCCTCAAAGGGCTGAGCAAAAAGGCGGCAATCACGTGGTCGATGGACTACCTCGAGCGGGTGGGGTTGGCCGATAAGGCCAAGACCCGGGTCGACAAGCTCTCGGGCGGGCAGCAGCAAAAGGTGCAGCTGGGCGTCACGATCATGAACGACCCGGAGCTGCTGATTCTCGACGAACCCACCAAGGGCTTCGACCCGGTCAACCGGCGCCTGCTCATGGACATCATCGACGAGCAGAAGCGCAACGGCGCCACGGTGCTCATGGTCACCCACCAGATGGAGGAAGTGGAGCGCCTGTGCGACCGGGTGATTCTGCTCAAGAACGGTCGCGCCGAGGCCTACGGCACGATTCCCGAGGTGCAGAACCAATACGGCGGCACCATGATCCGGCTCGGCTACTCCGGCGAGATTCCCCCATCGGCTCACTACGAGGTCAGCACCCGCGACCGCAACTACGCCGAACTCACCCTTACCGACAACGCCGACGAAGCGCTCATCCTGCGCGACCTGGTCACCTCTGGGGTGCTGGTGCGCAGCTTCGAGACGAGCAAGCTCTCGCTGGACGAGATCTTCGTGAGCGTCTACGGCGAACAGAACGAAATGGCGGCGAGCTGACATGGCCAGGCACAACCTCCGCACGGTGATCGGATTCGAAGTCGGTCGCACGCTCAGCAAACGCCGGTTCTGGATCACCACCCTGATGGTGCCGATCGGCATCGGCATCGTCATGACCCTCGTGATCCTGGGCAATCTCTCGGCCGCGAGCACCACCGATGCCCAGGCCGACGCGGCGATCACGTTCACCTACAGCGACGCATCCGGTTACGTCGACCCCGCCGTGGCCACCCGCATGGGCGGCACCGCCGTCACGGATGATGCGGCCGCGATCGCCGACGTGAAGTCCGGCGCCGAGAAGGCCCATTTTGTCTACCCGGCCGACCCGAGCACCGCCGCCATCAAGGTGTACGGCGTCGACAAGGGCCTGTTCGGCAACGGCGAGTACGACGGGGTGGCCAGCCACCTGCTCGTCGTGAGTGCAGAGGACCAGATCGGGGACACTGCCCTGGCTGCGGTGGCACGCGGCGACATCTCGGTGACCGCCACGACCTACGCCGACGGCGAGCAGACCGCCGGATTCATGGGTGTGATCCCGCCGCTGATCTATGTCGTGGTGTTCTTCCTCGTGTTCACCCTGTTGTCGAACCAGATGCTCACGAGCACCCTGGAGGAGAAGGAGAACAGGGTCACCGAGATGATCCTC
>Ga0247816_10001435_pt1 | contig 11724 bp, 10 predicted proteins | sample UWRJL209509C1_FD_179930 | JGI IMG/M metagenome (GOLD analysis project Ga0247816, IMG submission 179930) | Plant litter microbial communities from Arlington Agricultural Research Station in Wisconsin, United States - UWRJ-L209-509C-1 | ecosystem: Environmental > Terrestrial > Plant litter >...
CACGATGGCCGCACGCAGGTATTGAGGAGCGGGTAAACCGGCAGGACGCCGGTTTAGCCGCGACGGGCCAGGGACGGGCCGTCGCGGCGGCCCGCGGAGCAATGCCTTCGTTCGGGCATGCCGAGCCTAGGCGAGGCACCGAGTGGTGGGGCAAGAGCGTTTTGCTTACTTTTGCGCTCTATCAAAAGTGAGCCGCCGTAAGGGCGGAACCCATATAAGCCATAACCAAAATAACGGATATGCCCCCCACCCAGCCCCACACGAATGAAGCTTTTATGACAAAAGTTCGGTAACCCCCACCCACCCCCGTCTTGGCTATGTAACGCGCTCAAGAACACTGAGCACGCCAAACACTGTGCAAACAGCGACGGCGAATATTTTGAGTGAGTGAGGGGGTGGTGTGGAGCATTTGTTCAAGTCAACGCTGGCGCTGTGCTGCCTGACGCTTGGGGTATTGGCGCAGCCGGTCCTCGCCGAGGAAGAGGGCGCACAGCCCAAAGCCCCGACGCGCCTGGTGGACGTCAACGAGTACTTCGTGCGCGGCAATACCGTGCTCGATGCCCGGGCCATTGAAGAAGCGGTGTACCCGTTTCTCGGCCCACAAAAGACCTTGAGCGATATCGAAGGCGCACGGGACGCCTTGCAAAAGATTTACCAGGAGCGCGGCTACCAGTCGGTGTTTGTCGAACTGCCAGAGCAGAAGGTCGACGACGGTATCGTCTATTTGCAGATCAGCGAAACCAAGGTCGGCCGTGTGCGAGTGGTCGGCGCCAAGCATTATTCGCCCGTGGAAATCCGCGACGAAGTGCCAGGCCTGAAGGAAGGCGCGGTGCCGGATTTTACCAGCGTGCAAACCCAACTGGCTGGCCTCAATCGCAGTGCCGGGCGCCAGGTCACTCCCTTGGTTCACGAGGGCCAGCGCCCCGGCACCATGGACGTCGACCTGCAAGTGGAAGACCAGAGCCCCTGGCACGCCAGCCTCGGCCTGAACAACGACTACAGCGCCGACACTGAAAAGCTGCGCAGTGTCGCGACCCTGGGCTACGACAACCTGTGGCAACTGGGCCACAGCATTTCCCTGACCTACTTCACGGCCCCCGAGGACAGCGCCAACGCCAAGGTGTGGTCCGGCTCCTACACCGCGCCGCTCAGCGAGCGCTGGAGCCTGCAGTTCTCCGGTTATCAGTCCGACAGCAACATCGCCACCATCGGCGGCAGCAACGTGTTGGGTAAAGGCCATTCCTACGGCGTATCGGCGATCTACAACCTGCCGGCCAGCGGCAGTTGGGCCAACTCATTGTCGGCCGGGGTGGATTTCAAGGACTTCGACGAGCAGATGAAATTTGGCGGCAGCAGCGACCAGGTTCCGCTCAAGTACGCTCCACTGACCTTTGGCTACAACGGCTACCGCTACACCGAACAATCCCAGTTGGGCCTGGGCTTGAGCCTGGTGGTCGGTACCCGTGCGTTTTTTGGCTACGGCAGCGACGCCGAAGAGTTCCAGTACAAACGCGACAAGGCCAACCCCAGTTTTGCGGTGCTCAAGGGCGACCTGAATTACACCTACACCTTCAGCAACGACTGGCAGTCAGCTTCCAAGGCGGGCTTCCAATTGGCGTCGGGGCCGTTGGTGTCCAACGAGCAATATTCCGCCGGCGGTGCGACATCGGTGCGCGGCTACCTCGCCGCCGAGCGCACCGGTGATGAAGGCGTGCTGCTGTCCCAGGAGCTGCGTACTCCATCCCTGGCCAAGTTCCTCGGCAGTTATGTGCAGGAATGGCGCTTCTACGCGTTTGCCGAAGGTGCGCGCCTACGCCTGCATGACCCGCTTCCCGAGCAGGAAGACCAATACAGCCTGGCCAGTGTCGGTCTGGGCACCCGCGCCAGTTTGAGCAAGTGGTTGTCCGGCAGCCTGGATTGGGGCTACCCGCTGCTCGATGGACCGAACACCCAGAAACAGGACTCGCGAATGCACTTCAGTGTGCAGGCGACTTTCTGACCCCATTTTTCGGAGACTCTTTGACATGCAACGCCTATTTCTGAGCCTGTTGATTTGCCTGGGCCTCGCGCTCCCGGCGACCGCCCATGCCTGGTGGCAGGACGATTGGCACTACCGTAAACAGATCACGGTGGACACCACCGCCCAAGGCGCCGCGATTAACCAGGCCCTGGGCCGCACTGCGCTGCTGGTGCGCCTGCACACCGGCAACTTCACCTTTGACGGGGTCAAGGATGACGGCGCCGACCTGCGTTTTGTCAGCGCCGACGACAAGACCGTGTTCAATCACCAGGTCGAAAGTTTCGACCCGCTGATGGGCATGGCGCTGATCTGGGTCGATGTGCCCAAGGTTGAAGGCGGTCAACGCCAGGAAATGTGGATGTACTACGGCAACCAGAAGGCCCCGTCCACCGCCAACGGCCAACTGACGTTCGACCCGAACTACACCGCGCTCTACCACTTCGACGGCGCCAACGGTACGCCGCCCCGTGATACCACCGCCTACGGCAACACCGCGTTGAACGCGGTCGGTACGAGCATCGACGGCGTGATCGGCCGGGCGCTGCAGTTCAATGGCCAGCCGCTGCTGTTGCCCGCCAGCCCATCGTTGCAACACAACGCCGGCAGCGCGTTTACCTTCAGCGCCTGGCTGCGCCTGGACCAGGCCAATGGCGAGCAAATCGTCCTGGCCCGCCACGAAGGCCCCCACAGCCTGTTGCTGGGCTTGAACCAGGGTTTGCCATTTATCGAAATCGATGGCCAGCGCGCGGTCTCGACCCAAGCGCTGAACCCCGGCCAATGGCAGCACCTGGCATTCACCGCCGAGGGCGAAAAGGTCTCGCTGTACGTCAGTGGCCGCGAAACCGCGACGCTGGCGGTGGCGATGCCGGCGTTCAATTCGCAGTGGGCCATCGGTGGCGATCTGCCGGAAACCGCCAGCGAGCACCTGCCGTTCGCCGGGGCCATGGATGAGCTGCGCCTGTCCAAAGTGGCACGCCCGGCCACCCTGTTGCTGGCCGACGCCAGTGCCCAGGGCTCCGAGTCGAAACTGGTGAGCTACGGTGTGGACGAAGAGCAGTCGGGCTTCGGTTTCGGCAGCCTGGGCTTCTTGCTCAACGCGGTGCCGGTAGACGCCTGGGTGATCATCCTGGTGCTGGTGGGAATGATGTTCCAGTCGTGGTTCATCATGGTCCGCAAGAACCGCCAGGTCAGCCGCGTCAGCAACGCCAATGAGATATTCCGCGAGCAGTTCGCGCAGATCGGCACACGCCTGGAAATGTTCGCCGACGACCAGCAATTGGCCGCACGCCTGGGCCATTCCTCGCTGTGGCGCCTGTACCTGGTGGCGGTCAAGGAGATCCGCACTCGCCGCGCCCAGGGCGCTGACACTTCATCGGTTTCGGCGGCGACCATCGAAGCCATCCGCTGCTCCATGGACGGTGTGCGCACCCGTGAAAACCAGCTGCTCGGCGCCAAGCTTTCAACCCTGTCCAACGCGATTGCCGGTGGCCCGTACATCGGCCTGCTCGGCACTGTGCTTGGGATTATGGTGGTGTTCCTCGGCACGGCCATGGCCGGTGACGTCAACATCAACGCCATCGCACCGGGCATGGCGGCGGCCTTGTTGGCCACGGCCATGGGCCTGTTTGTCGCGATCCCGGCGCTGTTTGGCTACAACCGCCTGATTACCCGTAACAAGGAAGTCAGCGCCGACATGCGCGTGTTTGTCGACGAGTTCATCACCCGCCTGGCGGAGATGCACGGCGAGAGCCAGCACAGTGAAGCGGCGCACCGCCGTGACTACCACGCCACTGTTCCGGCCTGAGGAGAATCAGCATGGCTTCCGTGAATGCCTCCCACGACGATGACGATGACGCACCCGTCGACAGCATCAACATCACGCCCCTGGTGGACGTGCTGATGGTGGTGCTGGTGATGTTTATCCTCACCGCCACCGCCCAGGTCTCGGGCATCCAGATCCACTTGCCCAAGGCCAGCGCGTCGGTGTCGCTGTCCGAGGCCAAGACCAAGGCCATTTCGGTGAATGACGGCGGCCAGGTGTTCCTCGACGCCTACCCGGTGACCTTGCCTGAGCTGGAAGAGCGCTTGCGTATCGAGAAGGCGCTGAACCCGGACTTCCCGGTGATCGTGCGCGGCGATGCGATGGTGCAGTACCAGAAGGTCATCGAAGTGCTCGACTTGCTGCGCCGGCTTGAGCTGTCCCAGGTCGGGCTGGTCACCGGCAAACCGAGCCAGGGCTGAGTCATGACTGCACAGATCCCGACCCCGCAGATGCCCGTCAAGAACACGCCGCCGCTGCGCCCGCTGAAGTGGGGCGCCGGGCTGCTGCTGGGCGCCGTGGCTGCCTGGTTCCTCTGGCAGTGGGCCAATGACATGAGTGGCGTGCGCCGTGAAGCACCGAAGGTGCCGATGATCATCCCGCTGCCGCCACCGCCACCACCGCCGCCGGAAAAACCCAAGGAGCCAGAGCCCGAAGTGCAGGAGAAAGTGCCTGAACCAGAACCGACGCCGACGCCCGACGAGGTCAAGCCCGAGGAGGAGGCGCCGCCGTCGCCGGCCGACGACCTGGCCAACCCGATGCAGATCGACGGCGACGCCCAGGCCGGCAACGACGGTTTCAACATCGGCGCCGGCAAGGGCGGTGGCATGGCCGGTTCCGGTGGTGGCGGTCTCGGCACCGGTACGTTCAAGCAGTACCTGGCCGGGGTGTTCCAGCGCCTGCTGCGGGAAAACCCGGAGCTGCGCAAGAAGGCCTACACCGTGCAGGCGGACCTGTGGCTGAGCGCTGACGGCGAGGTGACCCGCGTGGAGCTGGCCAAGTCCAGCGGCGACCCTGAGACCGACGCCCAGGTGCTGGCCGCATTGCGCGCCACGCCGCGTATGAAGGAACGCACACCCGCTTCGCTGACCTTGCCGGTACGCCTGTCCCTGAAAGGCCGGCGCCCGGATTGATCGAACCCTTTTTTGCAGTTTTTTACAGGAGTTGTGTGCAGATGATTTCCCACGTGAATCGATTGACCCTGGCGGTCGGCATGGTCATCGCGACCCTGGTCGGCCAGGCGACGGCAGCCACCGCCGCGCCTTCGGAAAACGCCACGATCAACCTGATCCGCCTGCTGGTGCAGCAGGGTGTGCTCAAACAGGAAGCCGCCGACGGGCTCATCGCCCAGGCCGAGAAAGAAGCTCAACAAGCCCGCCAGGCCAGCAGCGCAGTGGCGGTGGCGGCCGGGCCTGCGGCGGCGCCAGGGGATGTGCGGGTGCAGTACGTACCGACGGCGGTGCGCGATCAGATTCGTGACCAGGTCAAGGCCGAGGTGATGGCCACCGCCAAGCAGGAAAACTGGGCCCAGCCCAACACCTTCCCCGATTGGGTGTCGCGCATCAGCTTTGACGGCGACATCCGCCTGCGGGACGAGTCGCGTTATTTCTCGGGCAATAACAGCAACGAAATCGTCGATTACGCCAAGCTCAACCAGAACGGCCCCTACGACGTCAACAAAGACACCAACACCAAGCTGCCGCCGTTGCTCAATACCCGCGAGGACCGCGAAAACCTGTTCCGCCTGCGCGCCCGGCTGGGCATGAAGGCAGTGATCTCGCCGGAATGGACGGCCGGCATCCGCGTCGGCACCGGCTCCGACAACAACCCGGTTTCCACCACCCAGACCCTGGGCGGCGGCTTTGGCAAGAAAGACATCTGGCTGGACCAGGGTTACCTGACCTGGAAAACCACCGACTACATGACCCTGACCGCCGGGCGCTTCGCCAACCCGTTTTACGCCACCGACATGCTCTATTCCGGTGACCTCAACTTCGACGGCGTAGCCGCGATTTTCAACCACAAGCTCAATAGCGATTGGGGGCTGTTCGGTACCCTCGGCGCGTTCCCGGTGGAGTACACCTCCGACACCTCCAGCACCAACGGTTTCGATAAGGATGACAGTGAAACCAAGTGGCTGTTCGGCGGGCAAATCGGCGCCAACTGGAAGATCAACAACAGCAACAGCCTCAAGGGCGCGATGGCCTACTACCACTTCGGCGACATCCAGGGCGAACGCTCCAGCCCGTGTACGCCGTGGTCCGGCCAACCGGCATGCGATACCGATGGCACACGCCTGGCCTTCATGCAGAAGGGCAACAGTGTGTTCCTGCTGCGTGATATCGCCCCCAACCCGGCCACGCCCGGCCTGACCCCGCAGCCGCAATTCGTTGGCCTCGCCTCCAAGTTCAACGTGTTGGACCTCAACCTGGTGTGGGACAGCGAGCTGCCCGAAGACCTCAAGCTGCGCACCCAGACCAACTTCATCCACAACCTGGCCTACGACAAGGGCGAAATGCTCAAGCGCAGCGAAGGCCAGATCGTCAACAACATCAACAGCCAGGGCGAGTTTGAAAGTGGCGGCAATGCGTTGATGGTGCAGTTCACCCTCGGCAGCGCCCTGGAGATGCGCAAGCGTGGCGACTGGAACGTATTGGCTGGCTACAAGTACATCCAGCCGGACGCCTTGCCCGACGGGTTCAACGACTCTTCCTTCCACCTGGGCGGCACCAATGCCAAGGGCTATTTCATCGGCGCCAACTACGGCATCGACAAGAACATCTACGCCAGTGCGCGTTGGCTCAGTGCCTCCGAAGTGTATGGCGCGCCGTTTGAAGTCGACGTCATGCAACTGGAACTCAACACGCGCTTCTGATGCGCAGGGAGAAGCCACATGAACACCCGAATTTGTGCACTGCTATTGGCGTTCGTCGCCACGGGTGCCTCGGCCGAAGGCATGGAGGAACGCTTGCGCACTCAACTGCGCAGCACCACCCAGCAGTTGCAGGCGCTGCAAAGCGAACAGGCCCAGGCCAGTGCCGCGCGCGTTGCCGCCGAAGCCGAGGCCAGACAGGCCCAGGCGCAGATCAAGCAATTGACCGCCGAGCTGGAGAAAACCCGTGGCGTGGCCGAGCAGTTGGTCGGCCAGCAACAGAGCCTGCACAGCCAGGCCCAGGCGCAGGTCGCCGCCAGTAATGAACAGACCGGCAAGTTCAAGAAGGCTTATGAAGAGCTGCTGGTTATTGCCCGGGGCAAAGAAACCGAGCGCGCTCGCTTGCAGGCGCAATTAACCGAAAGTGACACACACGTGCAGCAATGTTCTGCCAAGAATCAACAGATGTACCGCGTGGCCCAGCAACTGCTGGCGGCCTACGAAAAAATCGACGTGGCCGAGGTGATGAGTATTCGCCAGCCGTTCGCCAGCGGTGCCAGGGTCAAGTTCGAAGAACTGGCTCAGGGCTTTGGCGACGATCTGTACAAAACCCGTTTTGATGCGCCCCAGGCAGCTGCCAATCACTGATCCACAAGGAAGAAGTCCCATGAGCGAATTGATCTCCAGCGTCACCACTCAGAGCCTCACCGAGCTGCTGCAAGAAGCCGGCTACCGGGTCAACCAGACAGAACAGAACGGTATCGTGCAGTTGCTCAGCGCGAGCCAGGGCATCGGCTTTGCCGTGCGCTTCGGCAACCCGGCGGCGGAGCAGGGCAGCTACGTGGACTTTACCTACAGCTGCGCCTTGCGGGTCCAGGGCCAATTGCCGGAAGGCCTGGCACAGGTGTGGAACGCATCGCGACGGTTTGCCCGCCTGTCGTTGCAGGGCGAATTCCTGCTGATGGAAATGGATGTGGTGGTGGCCGGTGTCGGCGCTACGCATCTGCGCAGCCAGTTGGAGTTGTGGGATCGCCTGTTGCAGGAGTTCATCGTCTACCTGCGTGAATACAGCCAGCAAGCCGCGCAGCTTCAGGCCCAGGCTGATGAGGCGCCGGCCGATGCAGCACTGGCCGTAGCTACCCGCGAAGAGACGCCAGCCCTGTGAAAAAACCAACCCTGGTGGTCGGCGCGGGTGCGCTGGCCTTGCTGGTGGTAGCGGTGGCGCTGAGCGTGCGACCGGGCAGCGACCCGGTGGCCGCCCAGCAGCCGGCGCCGGTTGCCGTACCGGGCGGGCCTGCGGTGGCGCGCCTGGGCAACCAGCAAATCGACGTGCCTGAACTCAAATCGGTGCTGGCGGCGTTGCCTGAAGACAGCCGCGAGCAATTGCGCGGCAATCGCGGCGCGCTGGAAACCTGGATTCGCTCGCGCCTTGCACAAAAGGCCGTGCTCGAACAGGCCGATGCCCAAGGCTGGCGCCAGCGTCCGGAAGTGGAGCAGCAGACCCGTGCTGCCACCGAGCAGATTGTGTTTCGCGACTACATGTTGTCGGTCAGTCAAGTGCCGGCCGATTACCCCAGCGCAGCCCAATTGCAACAGGCCTACGACAGCGGCAAGGCCCAATGGGTGACGCCGCCGTTGTACCAGGTCAGCCAGATTTTCCTCGCCGTGACAGAGCCCCAAGCCGTCGACGCCGTACGCCGTCAGGCCCAGGAATTGAGCCGTAAGGCACAGGCCGCGCCGGGGGAATTTGCGGCGTTGGCCAGCCAGTACTCCCAGGATCCGGACAGCGCCCGGCGTGGCGGCGATTCCGGCCTGCAACCGTTGCAGCAACTGGTGCCGGAGGTGCGCGGCGTGGTCGCGCGCCTAAAGCCTGGGGCGGTGTCGGAGGCGGTGCAGAGTCCGGCAGGTTTTCACGTGCTCAAACTCACCGCACAACAACCGGCGCGCACTGCCACGCTGGATGAGTTGCGCGAACGCCTGACGCAAGCGTTGCGTGCCCAACGTCAGGAGCAGATCGCCAAGGCCTACCTTGAAGGCATGCTCAACACCGCAACCTTGAGTATCGACGGCGCGGAGTTGAACAAGGTGCTGGAGTAGCAAGCGCCTGACGCATTAGTCGTTCACCCAAAAAAGACAGGAAGTCTCCCATGGTGTTGCTTGACCCGGCTGTACCCCAGGGCACCACTTCATACCAGGCGCCGACTGATTCGCGCGAGGCGTTGGCCGGCGCTATCGAACCCGAAGTGGCGCAGTTTTTCCTGGCCAGCGCCCGCTGCGGATGTTTCATGCAGGCGGCCCGCAGCCTGAACGTCAAGGCCACGCAGTTGCGCAAGCGCCTGGCGCAGCTCGAGGAGCAACTGCGCCACCCGCTGTTCAGCTATCAGGGCAGTGCCCTGACCCTCAGCCGCGAAGGGCAGCAGTTGCAGGCGCAGCTGGTTGCCCTGGCCCATGACGGGTGCCTACCGGTGCCCGAACAACCGTTGATTCGCCTGGCGGTTGCCGAGTCGATCCTGCATGACATTTTGGGGCGCGACCTGATTGCACTGCTGCGGCGTAACGCGAGTGTGCGGCTGCAGATCATCTCCATCGACAATGAGTGGGCGTTGCAGGCTCTGGACGCGGATGTGGTGGTGTGGTTGTCGGGCATGGATTCTGCCGGACCGGGGCAGAGCGTTGACATAGGTGAGCCGCAAGCGCTGGCGCGGCTGGATTATTCGCCGCATATCGCCAAGCGTTATTCACGGTTGGCGGTGCGGCCGAACTGTATCGAAGACCTGGCGGATTACATGCTGGTGCAATGGCAGCCGGACCGGCAGGTGCAGGCGTTGCAGCCCTGGAACCGTCTGCTGGAGCAGCGTGTGGCGGGGGTGGTACAGGTGCAGGCCTACCCGCTGATGCTGGAGATGATTCGTTGCAGCGCCTGCATCGGCTTGTTGCCGCGCTACATGAGTTGTTTTGATCGAGGGTTGACGGCGCTGGACGGTGTATTTGCCGAAGGCATGCAGCGCCAGGTCTGGCTGGGTGTGGGCCGCCAGGTCCGGCATCCGCAGGAGGTTGAGTGGGTGGTGGAGATGATCAGGCGTGCGTTTTGGGAGCGGCGCGAGTGGTTTGATTGACGTGTGCGGTTCGCAATCCTGTTAGAGGATGACAAACCGCTTGGCCAGGAACCCGTACAGCAGGTAGCCGAACGCGAGCACCAGCATGGCGCCGAACACCGCTTCCTCGCCGCAGGCATAGATCGCATACAGCGAATACCCCACGGCAATCAGCAGCACTGTGGTGTTACGCGCATAAATCGAGGGCGCCACACGTGCCTTGTGCATCATCACCAGTAGGCCGGTGAGGGCGGTGACGTAGGGGATCAGGTTGGTCACCACCGCCAGGTTCACCAGCTTGCTGAACTGCGCGCTGGCGGTGGGGGAAATGGTCGACAAGGCAATCAGGCTTTGCAAGATCGCGCACGCCAGCAGCCCGAGTACCGGCGCCTGGGAGCTGTTGAGCAGGCTGAAAAAGCGCGGGAACATGCGCTGGTCCGCGGACATCTTCGCCGTTTGCGCCAGGGTGAATTGCCAGCCCAGCAGCGAGCCGATGCACGCCACCACCGCCAACGCCATGATGATGTCGCCCACCAGCGGGCTGAAGATTTGCGCGTACACCAAGGCAAACGGCGCTGACGACTCGGCCAGTTCGGCATTCGGCACGATGCCCTGAATCACCGTGGTCGAGAGCACATACACCACGGCGGCACCGAGGGTGCCGAGCAGGCAGGCCAGGGGCACGGTGCGCTTGGGATTTTCCACGGCGTCATAGCCTTGAGCTGCCGACTCCATCCCGAGGAAGGCCCAGAGCGTCAGCGGAATACTCGCGCCGATGGCGTCCCACAGCTGCAACTGGTTGGGGTTCCACGCGGCGGCAAACACCTCGGCCTGGAAATAAAACCAGCCGAACACACTCAGCCCCGCCACGGGAATGATCACGCCCCACACCGTCACCACACCCAGCCGCCCGGTGATGCGCGGGCCGCCGAGGTTGGCCAGGGTGGTCAGCCAGATCAGCCCGAGGCTGCCGATAAACAGCGGGATCGGCCCGCTGGCCAGCCACGGAATGAACGACGACAGATAGCCCACCGCCGAAATCGCAATTGCCACATTGGCGATGATCAGCGACAGGAAATACAGAAACGAGCAGAGGAAAAATCCCGACTTGCCATGGGCTTCCTCGGTATACGCCGACATGCCACCGGTGCGCGTGCAGAAGATCCCACACTGGGCAAAGCCGTACGCAATCGCCATCGAACCCACCGCCGTGATCACCCACGACAGCAGCGAAATCGCCCCCAATTGCGCCATGCTGGCGGGCAGCATGATGATGCCCGAGCCCATCATGTTGATCGCCACCAGAGTGGTCAGGCCCATCAGGCTCATTTTTTTGCTTGGCTGTTTGGCCATCAAAAGTCCTTTTTTCGAGCGCCCGGTGGCAGGCTAGCAATCAGTCATCAAACCCAACCTGCTCGTGAATCTCATCGACCTTCAACTCCAGCCGATACGCCACGGCAATAAACAGCGCCTGGCACAAACACAGCGTCGCACTCAGTGACCTGAAGGCAAACGAAGACCCTTCATTGACCAACAACACCGCATTCGCGCGCTTGGCCAGGGGCGACAAATTGCTGTCGGTAATGATCAATGTCTTGGCCTGATGATGCTGGGCAATACGCAGGCAATGCTGGGTTTCCTTGCCATAGGGCGTGAAGCTGATGGCAATCACCAGGTCATTGGCCCGCACGCTGCGCATCTGCTCGCGGTAGCTGCCACCCAACCCCGACACCAGGTGAATGCGCTTGTTGGTGTGCTGCAGGTTGTACACCAGGTAATCGGCCACCGCGAACGAGCGCCGTACGCCGACCACGTAGATATTGTCGGCATTCACCACCAGGTCCACGGCCTTGTCGAAGGCCACGTCATCCAGTTCCAGCCCCAGGCGCTCTATCCCGGACAGCGTGGCGTTGACGCA
>Ga0247816_10001436_pt1 | contig 11715 bp, 9 predicted proteins | sample UWRJL209509C1_FD_179930 | JGI IMG/M metagenome (GOLD analysis project Ga0247816, IMG submission 179930) | Plant litter microbial communities from Arlington Agricultural Research Station in Wisconsin, United States - UWRJ-L209-509C-1 | ecosystem: Environmental > Terrestrial > Plant litter >...
CGTTGCTGGTAGTTCTGCACCGGGGTGGTCTTGTGGGTGTAGGCCTCGCGAAACAACGCCTGCATTTCACTGAAACCACTGAACCCGAAGCGCTGGGAAAAACGCACGATGGCCGACGGGTGCACTTCGCATTCACGGGCGATGTCGCTGATGCGGTCGACCATGATCCGGTCGCTCTGCTGGCTCATGTAGCTGGCGATGCGTTTGAGCTGGCGCGGCAGGCTTTCGTATTCGTCGGTGATCAACTGCAACAGCCGCTCGGCATTGATCGGCGGGCTGGCGAGTGCGTCTTCCGGGGCGCTCTGGGACATAAGGAATCCTTCTGGCTTGTTCTTATAGGGCGCCTTGGCGTGCCCCTGACAATGGGTCGATGTGCGCAAGTCTACAGGGTAGGCGCAAAAAAATACCTCGGCATCCCAGCCACGACGCAGCTGAAACGATCCACTGCGGTTGGAGCACTCTTGTGCTGGCTTATTGGAAAATATATTCCACTAAAAATATTTATAGAATAAATATTGATTGAGCGTTGCAGACGTTCTAGTCTGCATCCACCAAGAACGTTTGCCGCCACCACGACGGCACGCGCAGGCTGATAAAAATAACAGGAGCCAGCATGGGCCAGACTCGTTTTGCCAGTGGGCGTCAATTGGATCTGATTTGCCTTGGGCGCCTGGGCGTCGACCTTTATGCCCAACAGGTGGGGGCACGGCTGGAGGATGTCTCAAGCTTTGCCAAGTACCTCGGTGGTTCGTCCGCCAACATTGCGTTTGGCACTGCGCGGCTGGGGCTCAAGTCGGCGATGTTGAGCCGGGTAGGGGACGACCACATGGGACGTTTCCTGGTGGAGTCCCTGGCCCGCGAAGGCTGTGATGTCAGCGGCATCAAGGTCGACCCGGAGCGCCTCACTGCCATGGTCCTGCTGGGTCTCAAGGACCGCGAAACCTTTCCCCTGGTGTTCTACCGCGAGAACTGCGCCGACATGGCCTTGCGTGCCGAAGACATCAGCGAAGCCTTTATTGCCTCCAGCAAAGCGCTGCTGATTACCGGCACGCATTTCTCCACCGACGCTGTTTACAAGGCCAGCACCCAGGCGCTGGACTACGCCGAAAAACATAACGTAAAGCGCGTGCTGGACATCGACTACCGTCCGGTCCTCTGGGGCCTGGCGGGCAAGGCTGACGGCGAGACGCGCTTTGTCGCCGACCAGAACGTCAGCCAGCATGTGCAGAAAATCCTGCCGCGCTTTGACCTGATTGTGGGTACCGAAGAAGAGTTCCTGATTGCCGGCGGCAGTGAGGATTTGCTCACGGCATTGCGTACGGTACGCCGGCTGACGCCAGCGACATTGGTGGTCAAGCTCGGCCCGCAGGGCTGTACGGTAATTCACGGCGAGATCCCGGCCCGCCTGGAAGACGGTGCGATCTACCCAGGTGTGCGGGTCGAAGTGCTTAACGTGTTGGGCGCCGGCGATGCGTTCATGGCGGGTTTCCTCAGCGGTTGGCTCATCGATGCCAGCGACGAGCGTTGCTCCCAGTTGGCCAATGCCTGTGGCGGTCTTGTAGTGTCGCGACATGCCTGTGCGCCGGCCATGCCGACCCGTGCCGAACTGGATTACCTGTTCAGCAGCCCGGTGCCGATCACCCGGCCCGATCAGGACGTGGTGCTGCAACGCCTGCATCAGGTCAGCGTGCCGCGTAAACGCTGGAAGCAGCTGTTTGTGTTCGCCTTCGACCATCGCTGGCAGTTGGTGGAGTTGGCACAAAAGAGTGGCCAGGACCCGGCGCGCATCAGCGGCCTCAAGCAACTGTTTATCCAGGCCGTGGAACGGGTTGAAAGCAAACTGGCCGAGCAGGGCGTCGAGGCCGATGTCGGGATTCTGGCCGACCAACGCTTCGGCCAGGACGCGCTGAACGCCGCTACTGGCCGTGGCTGGTGGATTGCCCGTCCGGTGGAAGTCCAGAATTCACGGCCGTTGGCCTTTGAACACGGTCGCTCGGTCGGCAGCAACCTGATTGCCTGGCCCCAGGAGCAGATCATCAAATGCCTGGTGCAATTTCACCCGGATGACGAGCCGCTGTTGCGCCTGGAGCAGGAGGCGCAGCTCAAGGGCCTGTATCAGGCGTCGCAGGTCAGTGGCCATGAGTTGTTGCTGGAAGTCGTCCCGCCCAAGGATCACCCGTCTACCTACCCTGACGTGCTGTATCGCAGCCTCAAGCGCTTGTACAACCTGGGGATCTATCCGGCGTGGTGGAAGATCGAGGCGCAGTCGGCCGAGGATTGGAAAAAACTCGACGAACTGATCCAGGAGCGCGACCCGTACTGCCGTGGTGTGGTGTTGCTGGGCCTGAATGCTTCGGCTGAGTGTTTGGCGGAAGGTTTCCAGCAGGCCGGCCACAGCCAGACTTGCCGTGGGTTTGCCGTGGGTCGCACGATCTTTCAGGAGCCAAGCCGGGCGTGGTTGGCGGGGGAGATTGACGACGAGAACCTGATTCAGCAGGTGCAGGGCATATTCGAACAGTTGATCGATGCCTGGCGCCGCTCCCGAAGTTAAACACCGGTCGTTGAATTGGAATGCAATCAAATGTGGGAGCTGGCTTGCCTGCGATGGCATCACCTCGGTACACCTTTCAGGCCGAGTCGCGCGCATCGCAGGCAAGCCAGCTCCCACATAAAGCAGATCTCAGGTAGCTCTGAAGTAACTCTGAAAAAACAATAAAAGGTGCAGCCATGCCCGCTATCCGAATTGGCATCAACCCGATCTCCTGGAGCAACGACGACCTGCCGGCCCTGGGCGGTGAGACGCCGTTGAGTACTGCCCTCAGCGAAGGCAAGGACATCGGCTACGAAGGCTTCGAACTCAACGGCAAGTTCCCCAAGGATGCCAAGGGCGTCGGCGATGTATTGCGCCCCTACGACCTGGCGCTGGTCTCCGGCTGGTATTCCAGCCGCCTGGCGCGGCGTTCGGTGGCGGAGGAAATCGAGGCCATCGCCACCCACGTCGAACTGCTGCACGAGAACGGCGCCACGGTGTTGGTGTATGGCGAAGTGGCCGACTCGATTCAGGGCTTGCCGGTGCGCCTGATCGAACGCCCGCGTTTTCACAGTGAACAGGCCTGGCAGGAATACGCCGACAAGCTCACCGAACTCGCACGCTTTACCCTGTCCCAGGGCGTACGCCTGGCCTACCACCACCATATGGGCGCCTACGTCGAATCCCCGGAAGACATCGACACGCTGATGAGCCTCACCGGCCCGGAAGTCGGCCTGCTGTTCGACTCGGGCCACTGCTACATGGGCGGCGGCGAGCCCATCGAGGTGCTGCGCAAGCACATTGACCGCATCTGCCACGTGCACTTCAAGGATGTGCGCAAGCCCGTGGTGCAACTGGCGCGCAACCAGATGTGGAGCTTTCCTGACTGCATCATCAACGGCACCTTTACCGTGCCCGGCGATGGGGATATCGACTTCGCTGCGTTGCTCGACGTGCTGCTGGCTGCCGATTACCACGGCTGGCTGGTGGTGGAAGCGGAGCAGGACCCGGCGGTGGCGCCCAGCTACATCTACGCGAAGAAGGGCTACGACACCTTGCGCGCACTTCTGAGCCAGAGGATTGGACAATGAGCCTGTTGGTCAAAAGCAGCAAACGTGGACAGACCATGGTCGCGTTGCAAGAGGGCCGCCTGGAATACGTAGGCTTCGCGGCTTATCGCCTGAGCCTGGGCGAAACCCTGCCCGTGACCGCCGGTGATAAAGAGCTGTGCCTGGTGCTGCTGAGCGGTCGCGTAAACATTCAGGGCGAAGGTTTCAACTGGGAAAACCTCGGTGATCGTCAGTCGGTCTTTGAAGACAAATCCCCATTCGCCGCTTACCTGCCACCGGGCACCGACGCCCAGGTGACAGCTCTGAGCGACGTGCAAATCGCGGTCTGTGCAGCCCCCGGTTCGAACGACGCCAGGCTCGCGCCACGGCTGATCCGCCCGGAGCAATGCAAGCGCAGCGTGCGCGGCAAGGGCGCTAATACCCGCTACGTATGCGACATCCTGCCCGACAGCGAGCCGGCCCATTCGCTGCTGGTGGTGGAAGTGCGTACGCCGTCCGGCCATTCGTCGAGCTACCCGCCCCACAAGCACGACACTGATGACTTGCCGCATCAAAGCTTTCTTGAAGAAACCTATTACCACCAGATCAACCCGCCACAGGGCTTCGTGTTCCAGCGGGTCTACACCGATGACCGCAGCATCGATGAGGCCATGGCCGTGGAAAACAGCGACCTGGTGGTGGTGCCCAAGGGCTATCACCCGGTCAGCGTCCCGTATGGCTACGAGTCGTACTACCTGAACGTAATGGCCGGCCCCAAGCGCGCCTGGCATTTCCATAACGACCCGCAGCACAGCTGGTTGCTGGACCTTTAACGACGTCGACGGAGCACAACAATAATGAAGTCGCCTCTACGTTTTGCCCTGAATCGCATGGTCGCCCCGAGCCTTTCCCTGCCTGATTTCATCCTGCTGGCGGTGACCTTGAAATGCGATGCCATCGAGATCCGCAATGACCTCAAGGGCATCGAGATTGAAGACGGTACGCCGGCCAGCCGCGTGCGTGAGCTGTGCGCCGAGCACGGGATTACCGTGCTGTCGATCAACGCGCTGTACCCGTTCGATGTGTGGAATGAGGAGCGTCGCGCCCAGGCGATCAAGCTCGCGACCTATGCCCGTGAGTGCGGCGCCCAGGGCCTGGTGATGTGCCCGCTGAATGACCGCGGCGATTCACGCAGCGAAGCCCAGCGCGCGGTCGGTTTGCGTACTGCATTGAGCGAGCTGGCGCCGATTCTGCGGGACCACGGGATTCTCGGTTTTATTGAGCCGCTGGGCTTTGAGGAATGTTCCCTGCGGCGCAAGGGCGTGGCGGTGGATGCGATCAAGTCCATCGGCGGCCTGGATGTGTTCCGCCTGGTGCACGACACCTTTCACCATCACCTGGCCAGCGAGCATGAGTTCTTCCCGGAGTTGACCGGGCTGGTGCATATCTCAGGCGTGGAAGACGCCCAGGCGCCGCTGGCGACCATTCGTGACGGCCACCGGGTGCTGGTGGGCGAGGGCGATATCCTCGGCAATGCGGCGCAGATCGATACCTTGCTGAGTACCGGCTACAGCGGCTACCTGTCCTTCGAACCATTCGCCGAAAGTGTGCATGGCCTGGCGGATATCGAGCAGGCACTGGGTGCAAGCATGGCCCACCTGCAAAGCTCTCGGGGATAACGCCAATCAAAATGTAGGAGCTGGCTTGCCTGCGATAGCGCTCTATCAAACAAAATTTTATTGCCTGTCACACCGCTATCGCAGGCAAGCCAGCTCCCACACTTGACCCCGGTTGATTCACAAATTGCATTCACACAAGGTGCACGCAATGACCACAACAAGATTGACCATGGCCCAGGCCCTGGTGAAGTTTCTGGACAACCAGTACATCGAAGTCGACGGCGTGCAGAGCAAGTTCGTCGCCGGGGTTTTCACCATCTTCGGTCACGGCAACGTATTGGGCCTGGGCCAGGCGCTGGAGCAGGACAGTGGCGACCTGATAGTGCATCAGGGCCGCAACGAGCAAGGCATGGCCCACGCCGCCATCGGTTTTGCCAAGCAGCACCTGCGCCGCAAGATTTACGCCTGCAGCTCCTCGGTTGGCCCCGGCGCCGCGAATATGCTGACGGCTGCCGCGACGGCCACGGCCAATCGCATCCCGCTGCTGCTGTTGCCCGGCGATGTCTACGCCAGCCGCCAACCCGACCCGGTGCTGCAACAGATCGAGCAGTTTCACGACCTGAGCATCAGCACCAATGACGCCTTCCGTGCGGTCAGCAAATACTGGGACCGCATCAACCGCCCGGAACAGTTGATGACGGCGGCGATCCACGCCATGCGCGTGCTGACCGATCCGGCTGAGACCGGCACCGTGACGCTCGCGCTGCCGCAGGATGTGCAGGCTGAAGCCTGGGATTATCCGGATTATTTCCTGCAAAAACGCGTGCACCGCATCGACCGTCGTCCGGCCACCAAGGGCATGCTCGCGGATGCGCTGGCAGCCTTTAAGGGCAAGCGTAAACCGCTGATTATCTGCGGCGGCGGGGTCAAGTACTCCGGGGCCAATGCGGCGCTGCAAGACTTTGCCGAACGTTTTGATATTCCGTTTGCGGAAACCCAGGCGGGCAAGAGCGCGGTGGTCTCAAGCCACCCGCTGAACCTCGGCGGTATCGGTGAAACCGGCTGCCTGGCGGCGAACCTGCTGGCGCCCGAGGCCGACCTGATCATCGGTGTCGGTACGCGCTACACCGACTTCACCACCTCGTCCAAATCACTGTTCAAGCATCCCGAGGTGCAGTTTCTCAACCTCAATATCAGCCCGTGCGATGCGCTGAAACTCGATGGCGTGCAGTTGCTGGCGGACGCCAGGGTGGGCCTGGAAGCCCTTGCCGATGCACTGGGTGACTATCGCTCCGACTGGGGCGATAAACCACGGGATGCCAGGGCGCAGCTCGACACCGAAGTCGACCGCATCTACCAGGCCGACTACCAGGTCGACAACTTCGTCCCGGAAATCAACGACCACATGGACCCGGCCGTCCTGCGCGAATTTATCGAGCTGACCGGCTCGTGCCTGACCCAAAGCCGCGTACTCGGTGTGCTCAATGAAACCCTTGCCGACGATGCGATCATCGTCGCCGCCGCCGGCAGCTTGCCCGGCGACTTGCAGCGCAGCTGGCGCAGCAAGGGCGTCAACACCTACCACGTCGAGTACGGTTATTCGTGCATGGGTTATGAGGTCAACGCTGCCTTGGGCGTCAAGCTGGCCGAGCCCCAGCGCGAGGTCTACGCGCTGGTGGGCGATGGCTCCTACATGATGCTGCACTCGGAGCTGGCCACCTCGATCCAGGAGCGGCGCAAGATCAACGTGGTGCTCCTGGACAACATGACCTTCGGCTGCATCAACAACCTGCAGATGGAACACGGCATGGACAGCTTCGGCACCGAGTTCCGCTTCCGTAACCCCGAGAGCGGCAAGCTCGATGGCGGTTTCGTGCCGGTGGATTTCGCCATGAGCGCAGCGGCCTACGGCTGCAAAACCTACAAGGTCAACACGGTGGAGCAGTTGCAGGCGGCGCTGGCGGATGCGCGCACGCAAACGGTGTCGACGCTGATAGATATCAAGGTCCTGCCAAAAACCATGATCCACAAATACCTGTCGTGGTGGCGGGTCGGTGTGGCGCAGGTGTCCACCAGCGAGCGTACCGATGCGGTGGCTAAACAACTCAATGAACGCCTGGCCAAAGCCCGGCAGTACTAATAACAAGAGGAGTTTTTTATGTCGTTGAAGCTTGGAGTTATCGGTACTGGCGCCATCGGCCAGGATCATATTCGTCGTTGCAGCCAGACCTTGCTCAATAGCCAGGTGGTTGCCGTGACCGACATCAACCTTGAGCACGCGGCCAAAGTCGTCGCTGACCTGAAACTCACCGCCGAGGTTTACCCGGACGGTCACGCGCTGATCAACTCGCCGCAGGTCGAGGCGATCCTGGTGACGTCCTGGGGCCCGAGCCACGAAGCGTTCGTGCTGGCCGCCATCGCTGCCGGCAAACCGGTATTTTGCGAAAAGCCCCTGGCCGTGACCGCCGAAGGCTGCCGCAAGATCGTCGACGCCGAAGTGGCCCACGGCAAGCGCCTGGTGCAAGTAGGTTTCATGCGCCCGTACGACCAGGGCTACCGCGCCTTGAAAGCGGTGATCGACAGCGGCCAGATCGGCGAGCCGTTGATGCTGCACTGCGCCCACCGCAACCCGAGCGTGGGGGAGAACTACAAGACCGATATGGCGATCACCGACACGCTGATCCACGAATTGGATGTGCTGCGCTGGTTGCTGGCCGATGACTATGTGTCGGTGCAAGTGGTGTTCCCGCGTAAATCGAGCAAGGCCCTGAGCCATCTGCGTGACCCGCAGATCGTGCTGCTGGAAACCGCCAAGGGCACACGCATCGACGTGGAAGTGTTTGTGAACTGCCAGTACGGCTACGACATTCAGTGCGAGGTGGTAGGGGAGACGGGCATTGCGAAATTGCCGGAGCCGTCCCAAGTGCAGATGCGCAGTGGGGCCAAGTTGTCGAATGCGATTTTGATGGATTGGAAGGACAGGTTCATCGCGGCCTATGACGTGGAGTTGCAGGCGTTTATCGATGGCGTGCGGGCCGGGCAGGTCGGTGGGCCGTCGGCATGGGACGGGTTTGCGGCGGCGGTAGCGGCGGACGCGTGTATTGAAGCGCAGAACAGTGGGCAGATTGTGAAAGTCGGCCTGCCAGAGCGCCCACGCTTTTACGGTTAACCAGCTGTTCCACTGGAGAAACCCGGTCAATGTGGGAGCTGGCTTGCCTGCGATAGCGGTGTATCAGGCTACATGGATGTTGAATGTGCCGCCGTCATCGCAGGCAAGCCAGCTCCCACAGTTGATTGGGTTCAGCAGCAAATTTGGGAGATTTCAGCTATGCGCATTGCATTAGACCCCTACATGTACCGCCATCTGCCCCTCGGCAAGATGGTCGACAAGGCCGCCGAGCTTGGCTACCAGCACATCGAACTCTCGCCCCGCGAGGATTTCCTGCCGTTCTACAAGGCGGCGCGGGTCGACCGGGCGCGGATCAAGGAGTTTCGCAAGGCCTTGAGCGACGCCGGCGTGCAGTTGTCATCCTTGCTGCCGATGTACCACTGGGCGGCCGCCGACGAAGGCTTGCGAGTGGCCGCCGTGCGCAACTGGAAGCGCGCGATTCAGATCGCCGTGGAAATGGACTGCGAACTGGTCAACAGCGAATTCACCGGCCAATCGGACAACCCGCTGGTGTGCGAAAACCAGTTCATGCGCTCCATGGACGAACTGATGCCGGAGTTCGAACGCGAAGGCGTCAAGCTCGACATCCAGGCGCACCCCTACGATTTCTGCGAGCGCAACAACGAGTCGGTAGACATCATTCGCGGCCTGGATCGCGACTGGATCAACTACCTCTACGCCGCGCCTCACACCTTCTTCTACGACGACGGCAAGGGCGATATCGCCTCAATGCTCAAGTACGCGGGTTCCAAGCTCAGCCATTTGATCATCGCTGACACCTATAACCACCGCGCCTCGTCCAACCTGCGCTATATCGTCAACCCGCCGGGTGTGACTGCCACCGTGCATCAGCACCTGGACATCGGCCAGGGTGAGGTCGACTGGGAGGCGTTTTTCGGCACCCTGCGGGAGATCAAGTTCGATGGCATCGCCACGGTCTCGGTGTTTGCCTGGGAAGACCGGCCGGATGAGTCCAGCCGAATGATGCTCGAGCGGGTGACCCGCGAGCTGTGTGCTTAGCTAGATCAAGGAATCGACTCATGCGAATCGGATTGGTTGGATACGGCAAAGGTGGTCGGGTTTTTCATGCGCCGCTGATTGCCAGCCTGCCGGGGGCGATCTTTGTGGGCGTGGTGACGCGCTCCCCTGAACGCCGCCAGCAACTGGCGACGGATCACCCTGGGCTGAAAGCCTTTGACAACATCGGCCAGATTGTCGAGGCAGGCGTCGACGCGCTGGTGATTTCCACCACCCTCAAAGGGCGACCGGCGCTGGTGCTGGAAGCCATCGAACACGGTGTGGCGGTGGTCAGCGATAAACCCTTTGCCAGCAATGCCGAGCAGGCCCAGGCGTTGATTACCGCCGCCGAGCGCCAGGGCGTGCTGCTCAGCGTCTATCAGAACCGGCGCTGGGATTCGGACTTTCTGACCCTGCGCAATCTGATCGACGCCGGCGCCCTGGGCACCATCACCCGGTTTGAATCCAGGGTGGAACGCTACAACCCCAAGTCGGTGGGCAATGCCAGCGGTGGCGGATTTCTGCGCGACCTTGGCAGCCACCTGGTGGACCAGGCCATGCAGTTGTTTGGCCCGGTGGATCGGGTGTTTGCGCAATTGCATTACACCGCGCAAGAACCCAACGTCGACCACGGCTTCTTCGTGTCCCTGACCCACGCCAGTGGTGTGATCTCTCACCTGTGGGGCAGTGCCCTGCAAAACAGCCAGGCGCCGCGCTTCCGGGTCAATGGCAGCCTGGGTTGCTATACCGTTGAAGGGCTGGACGGCCAGGAAGAATCACTGTTGGCCGGTAAAAGCCCGAAAACCGAGGGTGAGCATTGGGGCGCCGAAGAGCACAGGCGTTGGGGCTGGTTTGAGCAAGGTTCGGAGCGCGAGCGGGTGCCGTCTGAGAAGGGCCGCTGGAATCAGTTTTACAGCCAGTTACAAGGTGCGGTGGAAGGTCGTGGCCCGCTGCCGGTGGATGCCCGGGATGCGTTGGCAACTACCCTCGTGCTGGACGCTGCGCGGCTCAGCTCGGAACGTCAGCAAGTGGTGGAAATGGCGGCTTTTGAAGGCCTTGGAACAAAAATGGAATAAAATTCTAAAATAAGTTGATATGGAAATTATTTTCCAATAAAGTCATTTCCAGGTTGCCGAGAGTGCCGTCCCGATCCACTGCCAAGTGGTGGAGGGCGACCCGACAAAAACAAGATCAAAAACAACCAGGTACCGTCAGATGAAAATCTTCAACGCTGTACTGCGAGTTTTACGTCCTGCCCTCCTGCCTCGCGGTCTGCCCCGCGCACGGCCGCTGTATTTCTCTTTTCTCAATGTGCTTTGCGTCGACAGCAAGGGCTCCCTGGTGTGCTGCATTCCGGGGGCGCCGATCGTTCGACTGCCCGCCAAATGATGTTTATTCGCCCGTGTTCTAAGTAAACGCAACGTCCAAAAAACCAACAAGAATTTGGAGACAGACCGTTCATGAAGACCCCAATCCGTTTTGCCACGCTGGCCCTGTCCATGATGCTCGCCAGCGGTGTGGCCACGGCAGCCGACATCAAGGTCGGTGTCAGCATGTCGCAGTTCGACGACACCTGGCTTACCTACCTGCGTGAAGACATGGACAAGAAAGCCAAGTCCTATCCCAAGGGTGACGGCGTGCAGCTGCAATTCGAAGATGCCCGCGCCGATGTGGTCAAGCAACTCAGCCAGGTTGAAAACTTTATCAGCCAGAAGGTCGACGCCATCGTGGTCAACCCGGTAGACACCGCGTCCACCGCCAGAATCACCAAGGCGGCGACCGATGCGGGTATTCCGCTGATTTACGTCAACCGCCGTCCAGACCAGAAGGACCTGCCCAAGGGCGTGGTCACCGTGGCCTCCGATGACATGGAAGCTGGCCGCCTGCAAATGCAGTACCTGGCCGACAAGATGGGCGGCAAGGGCAATATCGTGATTCTGCTGGGCGACCTGGCGAACAACGCCACGACCAACCGCACCAAAGGTGTAAAGGAAGTGTTGGCCAAATACCCGGGCATCAAGATCGAACAGGAACAGACCGGGATCTGGCTGCGGGACAAGGGCATGACCCTGGTCAACGATTGGGTGACCCAGGGCCGCAAGTTTGACGCGGTGGTTTCCAACAACGACGAGATGGCCATCGGCGCCTCCATGGCCCTGAAAACCGCCGGTGTCGAGAAAGGCAGTGTGCTGATCGGCGGTGTCGACGGCACGCCGGACGGTTTGAATGCGATCACCAAGGGCGACATGGCGGTCTCGGTGTTCCAGGACGCCAACGGCCAGGCCGTCGGCGCGGTGGAAGCTGCGATGAAAATGGCCAAAAACGAGCCGG
>Ga0247816_10001437_pt1 | contig 11710 bp, 7 predicted proteins | sample UWRJL209509C1_FD_179930 | JGI IMG/M metagenome (GOLD analysis project Ga0247816, IMG submission 179930) | Plant litter microbial communities from Arlington Agricultural Research Station in Wisconsin, United States - UWRJ-L209-509C-1 | ecosystem: Environmental > Terrestrial > Plant litter >...
GACGACTTCCGCAACTGGCGCCTCGGCGACGACAATTGGCGTCGGCGCGACATACGGGGCGGCGGCCGGGCGGCCCAGTTTGTAGACCAGGCTCAGCGACAACATGTCGACGTCGCCCCGGTTGCCGACCGCGTCGTTGATGCGATAACGCTCGACTTCACCACGCAGTGCCAGCGCTTCGCTCAGTTTGTATTCGAGGCCGAGGCCGGCTTTGGCGCCGCCCTTGCTTTCCTTGACACTTGGATTGGTCACGCCGGCCAGCACGTTACCGCTGAAGCGGGTGGTGGTACGAACATATTGGCCACCGACACGGCCGAGCAGCGACAGGCGCTGGGTCAGCGGCCATTGGCCGACCAGGTCGATATTGGCGCCGCGAAAGCCGGCTTCGCCGCGCAGGTTGCCATTGGCCGAGGTCGTGGACGTAAAGCCGAATTTGCCGAGGTCGAAATAGCCCGCTTCCAGCGCGAAGTACTGGTTGAGCTGCTTGCCGAAGAAGAGCTTGAAGCCGAGATCGCGCTCGTCGGTGGTAAAGCTGGTCAAGGCGGCGCCATTGGCGGTCAGGCTGCGCACCAGGCGCTCCTCGTCGATCGCCGCACGCGATTGGCCGAGCGAACCGCCGACATACCAGGCGCTGTTGGCCCAGTCCGGGTTAATAAAAGTATCGTCGGCAGGGGCCGCGAACGCACCGTGCGACACGGTGGCGCTGAGTGCGACAGCAAGGGCGAGGGAACGTTTCATCGTGATTTTCATGGGTAACTTATTTGATGATCTGATTGTTGCTCAGGGTGACGGCCGCGCCGGACAAGACCCGGCCGCCGAGCAGCGTCGTGTTGTCGCCGACGGTGATGGCTGCCGACTGGCCAAGGATCGAACCGATGAACGCGCTGTTGGCGCCCAGTGTGGTTGGTCCGACTGGCACCCAGTTGACGTTCGCAGCAGTGGCGCCGTTGGTCAGTGCCACAATCGAATTGGCGGTCGTATTGAGCGTCAGGTCGGTGCGGAAGATATAGACGCCAGGTCCGTTCAGGTTCAGCGTGCCGGTGACGCTGATCGCGCCGGCATAGCAATAGACGCCTGGGGCCAGGTTGGCGCCGCCAAGGTCGATGTTGCCGGCGAAGGTCACGTCACAGGTACGGCTCTTCGCATCGGTAATCGCCACTTGCAGGTCGGCCAGGCCGTTGGTCAGTTCCGCGCCAGTCTGGTAGTTGACGTAACCCGGTGCGACGGTTGGCGCCGTCGTCTGGGATGGTGAGCCCACGTCGCCGGTGATCAGGGTGGTGCCGCCGGAGTTATTGGTCAACGACGTGCCGGCCAATACGGCGAAGTTCGTTGCACGGCCCAGGTTGACGGGGTTGATCGGCGCCGGCGGCGCCGTGATCGCCGCCACGACAAGAGTCGCGCTGCCCGATTGGGTACCGGACGTGGCAGTGATCGAAGTCGTGCCAGCGGTCAGGCCAGTGGCGACGCCGCCATTGACGGTGGCGATCGCGTTGTTGCCCGAGGACCAGGTCACGCTGGACGTGATGATGGCAGTCGTATTGTCCGAGTACGTGGCGATGGCGTTGTATTGCTGGGTCGCACCGACGATGATGGTCGCGGTGACTGGGTCGACGGCAATGCTGGTGAGCGTGGCCGGGGCAGTGGTGGCCTGGGCAGTCGCGGTCTGGCCGGCAAAGCTGGCGGTCAGCGTGGACGAACCCGCGGCAACGCCCGTCAACAGGGCGCCATTGCTGATCGTCACAAAGGCAGGATTGGCCGACACGAACGTGCTGGTCGCTGTCACGTCGACGGTGCTGCCATCCGAATAGGTAGCGATCGCAACCAGTTGGCGGGTAGCGCCGATCTGCAGGGTTGAAGTGCCTGGCGTCAAGGCCAGCGAAACGATCACTGGTACCGGAGCGATAATCGGCGGGGTAACCGTCAAGGTACCGCTGCCCGATTGGCCGCCGGCAGTGGCCGTAATGGTCGTCGTGCCAGTAGACAAGCCAGTAGCGACGCCGGTATTGAGAACGGTGGCGATGGCGGTATTCGACGATGTCCATGCGGCGGTCGTGGTGATCACGGCTGTGGTGTTGTCCGAATAGGTGGCAGTGGCAGTGAATTGCTGGGTGGCGCCGACGGTTACGCTGGCGGCGGCAGGGGTGACGGCAATGCTGGTAATCGTGACGGGCGTCACCGTTGCCTGCACGGCGTTCGTGGTGTTGCCGCCAAAGTTGGCGGTCAAGGACGACGTGCCAGGGGCAACGGCGGTCATCAAACCGCTATTGCTGACCGACACGAATGCCGGGCTGCCGGAAACGAACGTGCTGCTGGCCGTTACGTCGACAACATTACCGTCCGAATAGGTTGCCGCGACGGCCAGTTGACGCGTGGCGCCGACCTGGAACGTCGTGGTGGCAGGGGTCAGGGCCAACGAGACGACCGTGGCAGGCAAGACGGTCAGCGTTGCGCTGGCGCTCAGGCCGCCGGAGGTGGCAACGATGCTGGTGACGCCTTGCGTCCTGCCAGTCGCGAGACCGGCCGCGGTAATGCTGGCAATGGCCGGCGTCGTCGCCGTGAAGCTGGAGGCGGCCGTGATGTCACGCGTGGTGTTGTTGTCGAAACTACCGATGACCGTGTATTGCAGCGTATTGCCAATATTCAAGCTGAACGTCGCTGGCTGGACCGCAATGGCGACCAGTCTGGCAGGCAGGACGGTGATGGATGCAGCGCCGCTCTTGCTGTCGAACGAAGCGGTCACAACGGCAGTACCGGCGCTGGCGCCAGTGGCCACGCCGGCAGCATTCACCGTCGCGATGGCCGGCGTTGCCGAGGTCCACGAGGCTTTGGTGGTGACATCGCGTGCAGAGCCATCGGTGTACACGGCGGTGGCCGTCAATTGCTGGACTGCACCAATGGCGATCGACGCCGTGGCAGGGGTGACGGCGACACTGACCAGCGTGGCGGACGGCAGGCCGAGGATCGGATCGCGGCTCTGGTCGCCGGAACCGCAGGCGGCCAGCAGGGCGGCGCCCAGCAAGCCGGCTGAGCAAATCAGCATCTTGGTATAACGTTTAAATTGAATCATGGGTGCTTTCTTGGAGAGTCACTCGTTGATCGACGTGCACAGGCTGTGCGGTATAGTAAGTAACTACCGGTCGGTAAAGCAAGTAACTTGCGGGCAAACTATACCGCTTGGTCGGCGCCGTTCTGCTCTGCACGACACGCCTGTGCAAAATTATTTCCTAATTGCAATTTCAATGGTGTGCAGTGCGTTCGCGTGTTAATGTTCCTGTAACTGCGTCGCGCTTTTCGGTGTAGCACACCAAATGCATGGGCAATAAAAAAGCGCGCCGAAGCGCGCTTTGCCAGAACTGCCTGATTGAATTGAATTAAAACACGTACGTTGCGCCGATACCCGCCATCCAGTTGCGTCCGGGCGCTGCTTCGTAGTAGCGCTTGTTGGCGTCGCCCACAATCACCGACCCGACATATTGGCGGTCCAGCAGGTTATTAATCCGTACAAACTCCCGAAACTTCCAGCCCTGCCAGGATTGCTTGGCATGCAAGCGCGCATTCAGGATCGCGTAGCCAGGAGCGCGCGTATCGGTATTGGTGTCTTCCGCATAAACATGGCTGCTGGCAATAGCTTCAAGTGCGGCGCCGACGCGGTCGCTGCCATCTTTCCAGGCCAGTTCGGCAAATGCATTGGCATTCGGCACGCCAGGCAGGCGACTGCCGGACGTGACCCGGCCAAAGGCTTCGTCATATACCGCGCGCAACACCGTGACCGCCAGGCGGCCGCTGAAACCGGCCGCAAACGTGGAGTCGACCGACAATTCGCCGCCCTGGCGCAACGTCGAACTGGCATTCTTGTAGCTGGTACGCCCGCCCACGGCAGTGTCGACCACCAGCTCGTCACTGGTGCGCACCTGAAACAACGCCGCGTTGATGCGCGTATTCGACATGACGATCGCTTTTGCGCCCAATTCCAGGTGGGTACTCTCCGCTGGCTGCAGGCCGAAATTGAATCCGGCGCCGGCAGCCGAATAAAACAGCTCGTTCAGGGTCGGCGTTTCGAATCCGCGCGCGGCGCTGGCGTAGACATTGAGTAAAGGGTTGACCTTGTACAACGCGCCCAGCACCGGCGTCGTGTGGCTGAAGGACACACTGCCGCTGTCGTTGCCATTCGACAGGAATGCATCGTTGACGCCGACGGTCAATTTGGTGCGGCGCACGCCGCCCGTGAAGACCCAGCGGCCCGTTTGCCATTCCGCCTGGGCGTATGGGTCCAGCGTTTTCAGGTCGTCCTGCTCGTTGCGGCGCAGCGCGCCCTGCAGGCCGAACGTCGTGCCAATAAAATTCTCGTAACCCTTGCGGTCATCGCTCGAGCGGCCGTATTCGAGGCCGACCGTCGTGGTCAACTTGCCGTCGCCCAGTGGCCGGACAAAGGCGTAGTTGATGTCGGCGCCATAGAAATCGCGGTCGAAGTCGACCACGCCGCCCGACTGGCTCGCCGCTGCCTGCAGGCCGCGCGAGAATGCCTGGAACTGGATGACCTGGCGATTGCCGCCATACACCATCACGTGCAGGCGGTCGTCCCCGAATTGCTGGTCGTACGCCAGGCCGACCTGCTTGTGCGAGATATCCTTGCGGGTGTTGTAGCGGTCGGCCAGCGTGCGTTTCGGATTTTGCGTGTCGGTGGCATCGATCTCGTTAGCGCGCGGATTGGCCTGGTAAGTGGCCCAGGTGGCGCCCAGCGGATCCTGCGTGCCGTCTTGCTCAAGCGAGTTTGCAACTAACGTAAGCTTGCCACCGGCAGTGGGAGCGACCGTCAGCTTGACGAAACCCTGGTCGCGGGTGGCGGCGCTGTGGTTGCGGTAGCCGTCCGTTTCAAAACGCGAGACGTCGATCACGTAGCCGATCCCGCCGCTGCTGCCTTGCGCACTCACATCGGTCTTGCGCTGGCCGTCGCTGCCGGCCGCGGTGTTCACGTCGATGGTGGGGCGGCCTTTACCATCGCGGGTAAACAGCTGGATCACGCCGCCGGAGTGGTTGCCATACAAAGCCGAGAACGGGCCGCGCAAGACTTCGATGCGCTCCGCCATGTCGAGGTTGAACGCCGATGGCTGGCCCTGGCCGTCCGGCATGGTGGCTGGCACGCCGTCGCTGATCAGGCGGATGCCGCGCACGCCGAACGCCGAGCGGGCGCCGAACCCGCGCGACGAGATTTGCAAATCCTGCGCGTAATTCTGGCGGTTCTGCGCCACCAGGCCGGGCACTGCCGACAGGGCTTCGGAGACATTCACGCGCAGCTGGTTGTCCTGGATGCGCGCCGCGTCGACCACGTCGATGGCCGCAGGAAAGTCGAAGCTGGTGTGCTCGATGCGGCTACCGCTGACGATGACGACATTCATGTCTTGCGGAATCTGCTCGGGTTCGGCGGCAAATGCCCCTGGCGCAATGGCGACGAACAGGCTGGCGATGGCATTCAGGCGAAACGGGTGCGGCATACAAACTCCATGATCATTGTGGCAAGTGCCAATGGGTACGCAATATACGCGCGTCACGGTTTTGCTGCTGGGAGCATTGTCTATTCAGGCTCGTCGATCTGATACCCCTTTGTGCGCAGTGCCGCCAGCATCCCATCGGGCGAGGTCAGCTCGCTCATCGACAGCACGGCCAGCGTCGAACGGTTCGTGGCCAGCGATTTTTCTGCGGCCGCAAGCCAGCTCGCCTTGACGCGCTGGCGCATGTTGGACGCACCCTTGACGTTATTCACCCACTTGCTCTCCATCAACGCGGCATTGCAGGCGATTTTTTCGTCGGGAAAGTCGAGCTGGCGCATCATCGGCAAGTCGCCCATGGCCCAGGCATTGGCGCGGCGGCGCATCGTGTCGAGGTCTTTTTCGAAGCGGTCGATGGTCTGCGTGAAGCAGGCGACATCGTCGAGCTTCGTTTTTTTGAAGTCGCGCAGCGTTTCACGCGGGTTTTCCAGCGGCACGCTGACCGAGGTGGTCGTGATCGGGATCTTCCAGTTCTTGCCTAATTCATAGATGCGCTGTGTTACGGCGCCACCCCCGTTCATGCCTGCCACGCTGCGTGCCCGGCTGGACAAGGTCTGCGCGGCAAACATGGGGCGCTCTTCTTCGATCCCCGCATCGTTACCGATGTATTTCTGTTTCAGGACGGTCCAGCGCGCATACACCTCAGCCGGTACCTGGTCCTGCAGGCTGCCACCGTCGACATTCTTTTTGGCGCCCGCCAAAAACGGCAGCGCTGTGATGATGTTGAGCGAATTGCTCCAGCCGACAGAGACGACCGTTCCCGGCGTGCCCAGCAACTCCTGCGAATTGGCCAGGACCGTTTCCACCTGCTGGGAGCGCCACTCCATTTGACTCGGCAGGGGAGAGTAGCTGCCGAAGATCCACAGGACGTGATCACCCTTGGCGACTTTCCACAGTGCCGGCCCCGGCCGTTGGCCGACCACCAGGATGCTCGGGACGACGGCTTCTGGCGCAGACTCCGCCGGTGCTGGCGCTTGTGCCCATGCAGATGTTGACAGTGCCAGCAGCAGCACGAGCGTGAATCGGTTCGGCATGATTTCCTTCAGTCAGGTTCGTCGACCTGGTAACCCCTGGTGCGCAAGGTAGCCATCAGGCCGTCGGGATTGAGCAAGTCTGACATCGGTAACATCGCAAAGGTGGCTTTGTTGTTGGCCAGCGCCGTTTCTGCCGCCGTCAGCCAGGATGTGTTGACGCGCTGTTGAAGATTGCCCGCATCTTTCAGATTTCCCATCCATTTGCTGTCCATGATGGCGGCGTTGCACGATTGTTTCTGGTCCGGGAAGCGCAGCTTGCGGATCGCATCGATATTGCCTAGCGACCAGGCATTCGCGCGCACTTTCATTGCGTCGAGATCGGTTTCCAGCCGGTCGACGGTTTTAGTAAAACATTCGACGTCTTCCAGATGCGCTTTCTTGAATTCGCGCACTGCCTCGCGCGGATTCTCCATGGGCAGCATCAAGGTCGTACTGGTACGTTTGATCTTCCAGTTCTTGGCAAGTTCTTCGATGCGGCGCTGAATTGCATAACCTTTGTCCATGCCACTGGCGCCGATCGCTTTCTCAAACAGGGTGTCGGCAACGAACATCGGGCGTTCTTCCTCGATGCTTGCATCGCTACCGATGTATTTGGTTTTCAGCACCGACCAGCGCGAGTAGACATCGGCCGGCAACACGTCCTGCAAATGGGCGCCATTGGCATTCTTCTTGATACCGACCAGGAACGGCGCGGCCGTCAGCATATTGAAGGAACTGGCCCAGCCAACTGAAAACGCACTGCCAGGCTGGGTCAGCAGCTCCTGCGACTGCGCCAGCGCGTTCTCGACTGCTTGCGAGCGCCAGGTCATGTTCTTTGGCAGCGGAGAATAGGTACCGAATACCCACAGCACGTGGTCCCCTTTGGACACTTTCCACAATGCCGGGCCAGGCCGCTGGCCCACCACCAGGATGTTGTGCACCGAAGTGTCATCGACCGCTGGCGCTTCTTGCGCCCACGCCATGTTCGACAAGATCGCCATACTCAACAACGCGACGTGCTGATTCAAGATTTTATCCCCAGTCAATAAAGAGAATAATCATCCTACCGCGATGTTTGTTTTTGAACAAAACAAAAACAAGTTGTTACACTGATATGCATATGAGGGCAATGTTGTGCATCGTGACAACAAATCGTTTCGTGCGCGCACGAATAGCGTGCATGATGGCTGCTTTCCCTTGGCATGGTTCTTGATACAGTAACCATAAAACCTTAACTAGAAACGTGGACATGGCGAATTTTTTCGATGAAATGATGGCCGGTGGAACCGGCGCGGTCCGTGAGCATTACCGGGAATTCGATAGCTGGCTGCAGCGCCAATCGGCGGAACGCATCGAGCGCAAGCGCGCCGAGGCGGATCTGACATTCCGCCGGGTCGGTATCACGTTTGCCGTGTATGGCGACGATGCGGGTACGGAGCGTCTGATTCCTTTTGACACCATTCCGCGCATCATTCCTGCACATGAATGGAACGCCCTGGAAATGGGCCTGGTCCAGCGCGTCAAAGCGCTGAACATGTTCGTGCACGATATTTATCACGACCAGAACATCATCAAGGCCGGGATCATTCCGGCCCAGCAGATTTACCAGAACGCCCAGTACCGCCCGGAGATGCAGGGAATTAATGTCGCGTCCGACATCTATGCCCACATCGCCGGCGTCGATATCGTGCGCGCAGGCGAGGGCGAGTTCTACGTGCTCGAGGACAACCTGCGCGTGCCGTCCGGCGTTTCGTATATGCTGGAAAACCGCAAAATGATGATGCGCCTGTTTCCGGAGCTATTTGCCCGGCATCGCATTGCGCCGGTCGAGCATTATCCCGACATGCTGCTGGAGAACTTGCGCTCGGTCGCGCCGAACGCCGTCAACGACCCGACCGTGGTCGTCATGACGCCTGGCATGTACAACTCGGCGTACTTCGAACACGCGTTCCTGGCCCAGCAAATGGGTGTGGAGCTGGTCGAAGGCAAGGATTTGTTCGTCAATGCGAACCATGTCTACATGCGCACGATTCGCGGCCCGAAGCGGGTCGACGTCATTTATCGCCGCATCGACGACGATTTCCTCGACCCGCTCGCCTTCCGCTCCGATTCGTCCCTCGGCGTTCCGGGCCTGCTGTCGGTCTACCGCGCAGGACGCGTGACGCTGGCCAATGCCATCGGTACCGGCGTTGCCGACGACAAGTCGATCTATCCATTTGTTCCCGACATGGTCCGGTTTTATCTGTCCGAGGAACCGATCCTGAACAACGTGCCGACCTGGCAGTGCCGCAAGCCGGAAGACCTGGCTTATACGCTGGCCCACTTGTCCGAGCTGGTCGTCAAGGAAGTGCACGGCGCCGGCGGCTACGGCATGCTGATCGGCCCGGCGTCGACCAAGCAGCAGATTGAAGACTTCCGCCAGCTGCTGATCGCCCGTCCTGACGGCTATATCGCCCAGCCCACGCTGGCGCTGTCGGCCTGCCCGACCTATGTCGAAAACGGCATTGCGCCGCGACACATCGACCTGCGCCCGTTCGTCCTGTCCGGCAAGACCATCTCGATGGTGCCGGGCGGCCTGACCCGGGTTGCCCTGCAAGAGGGCTCGCTGGTGGTGAACTCGTCGCAGGGCGGCGGCACCAAAGACACCTGGATCCTGGAGGAATAATGCTGAGCCGAACCGCAGATCACCTGTACTGGATGGCGCGCTATACCGAGCGCGCTGAAAACACGGCACGCATGCTGGACGTGGCCGTGCAAACCTCGATGTTGCCGCAATCGACGGAAGACGCTGAATCTGGCTGGCGTGCTGTCCTCGGCATTTCCGAGCTGGAAGAAGCATTCGAGGCCAAGCACGATGTGCTGGACGCCCGCAATGTGCTGGAATTCATGATCAGCGACGCGACCAATTCGTCATCGATCGTGTCGTGCCTGACCGGCGCGCGCGAAAACGCCCGGGCTGTGCGCGGCGTGCTGACCACCGAAGTGTGGGAAACACACAACGCGACCTGGCTGGAGATGCAGCGCCGCGTCAACAAAGTGGCGCTGGACGGCGATCCGAGCGAATTTTTCGAATGGGTCAAATACCGGTCGCACCTGTCGCGCGGCGTGACGGTCGGCACCATGCTGACCGACGAAGCCATGTATTTCCTGCGCCTGGGAACTTTCCTGGAGCGCGCCGACAACACCGCCCGCATTCTCGACATCAAATACCATGCGGCCAAACAGGCCGGGCTGGGCGACGCTGTCACCCAGCGTGACTTCTATTACTGGGCTGCGTTATTGCGCTCCGTGTCCGGTTTCGAGATCTATCGCAAGGTGTATCGCGACGCGATCACGCCCGCCCGCGTGGCCGAGCTGTTGATGCTGCGCGCCGACATGCCGCGCTCTTTACTGGCCTGTATGGAGCAAGTGCTGTTCAACCTGAAAGCCGTGCGCAACGATGTCTCGCTCGATACGGAGCGCATGGCCGGCAGGATGCACGCCGACCTGCAATTTGCCAGCATCGACGATGTGCTCGAAGCCGGGCTGGACGATACCCTGAGCGATTTCCTGGAAAATATTTTCGAACTGGGTAATCGCATCAGCCGCGACTTCCTCGTTCCACTGGCGGCCTGATATGCAACTTTCTATTCGTCACGAAACCCTGTACCGCTACTCCGTGGCGCAGGCATACAGCATCGAGCAATTGCACCTGACGCCCAGGTCGGAGCCGCAGCAACGCGTTTTGTCCTGGCGCATCCATACACCCGGCAGCTGCAACAGTTATAGCGATGCCTACGGCAACTTGTCGCACATGCTCACCTTGACCGAGCCGCATGATTCGGTGCGCATCCTGGTCGAAGGCGTGGTGGCGACGACACTGCTGCACGGCGGCCGCTTGCTGACCAAGGAAAACCTGTCGCCGCTGATTTTTACGGTGTCGACCCGGTTGACCCAGCCGACGCCGCCATTGCTGGCGCTGGCGGACGCCACCTTGCCGCCGCGGGGCGAACGCGTCTCGACGGGCGATATGCTGCGCCTGGCTGCGCACATCTTTGGTGCGATCGCGTACGTGACTGGTGCAACCAATGTCGCCAGCACGGCAGGGCAGGCGTTGACCCTGGGCGCCGGCGTTTGCCAGGACCATGCCCACGTGTTTCTCGCGTGCTGTCATTCGCACGGCATTCCCGCACGCTATGTCTCGGGTTATATCGATCCCGAATCGACCGGTCACGCAGCCAGTCACGCATGGGTGGATGTCTGGGTCGACGACGCCGATTTCTCCGGCTGGGTCAGCATCGACGTTACCCATAATCGGCTGATGACCGATGGCTATTGCCGTCTCGCGATTGGCCGGGATTATGAATCGGCTGCCCCGGTGCGCGGCATGCGCCGTGGTCGCGGTACTGAAACGATGACGGTGGAAGCGCTGATTGTGCCGGTGTAAATGCATTGCGTTTGATAACCCGTGCGTTACCGGAAGTCGGTGCCAGCGGGTTATCAGGCAGGCGCATTTGCGCAAAGCTGAACGAATTGCCGGGTTATTTTGTGCAGCCCCTTGAAATATCCGGGGCCGCTTGCTATAGTTCGCCTCCCAGCAAATTGCTGCAACAAATCAACAGGTTGCGACGAGATGTGCGGGGACTGTTTGCAGAAACAGGGCAAAAAAAGAAGTTGACGAACAGCGCCAAACGCTTCATACTCTTTCTTCTTCGCGGCTGACAAACAAAACGCTTTGTCAACAAGCTGCAAGCAGTACCGAATAAAGTTCTTTAAAAATTAACAGTCGATAAGTGTGGGCGTTTGATGAAGGTGCCAAGGACTTCGGTCTTTGATTACTTAAATTATCAAATGTTCACAGAAATGAATTACGGCACTTCGCAAGAAGTGTTCGTCAGAAGTTATGTGAGCGACCCGTCCGCAAGGACGGTGGCAGAAATGCCAAGCAACAGAGATTAAACTGAAGAGTTTGATCCTGGCTCAGATTGAACGCTGGCGGCATGCCTTACACATGCAAGTCGAACGGCAGCGCGGGGCAACCTGGCGGCGAGTGGCGAACGGGTGAGTAATATATCGGAACGTACCCTGGAGTGGGGGATAACGTAGCGAAAGTTACGCTAATACCGCATACGATCTAAGGATGAAAGTGGGGGATCGCAAGACCTCATGCTC
>Ga0247816_10001438_pt1 | contig 11706 bp, 10 predicted proteins | sample UWRJL209509C1_FD_179930 | JGI IMG/M metagenome (GOLD analysis project Ga0247816, IMG submission 179930) | Plant litter microbial communities from Arlington Agricultural Research Station in Wisconsin, United States - UWRJ-L209-509C-1 | ecosystem: Environmental > Terrestrial > Plant litter >...
ATAATCTCGCAATCCCGATCAGGATCAAAAAGTGATATTTACCCAATAAACGAAACAAAAAAGAGTTAAAACGTCCAGGCGAACATTTTAACTCTTTTACTTTTTGCTAATAATTATTTTGTTAATGAATAATCGTCAGTGAATAATTGAGGTCTGTTTTAATTATTTTTCGCTTATTATCCAATAAATAAATCTTTTCGCGATTATTACTATAACTGCCGTAATAAATTTGTTGTGCTTCGGGTTTATCCCAATTTAGCACGTAAATTGTTCCATCTGCATCATCCTCCAAACCTCTTTCGAAATTAAAATTGCCTTTTTCTATAATTTCTTTTTTGGGTTCTTTTCCCTGATAGGTACTTGATAATTCAAATTTATGACTTTCTATCGTTCCATCTCCTTCATAAATTTTCAAAACTGTTTCAATTCCTGCACAATCAGCACAAGGAATTACGCCTTTATAAATTGCAGCCTGGTCCGAAACATGGTTTTCCATTTCAACTTTTTTCGTCTCTACAACTTTTTCACTTTTTTTAGAATTACACGCAAAAAATTGCGCTGTAACAACTAGTACCAATAGTAATTTTTTCATGACTTTTCTTTTCAACAAAAGAAAGAATATTCTTAGTTTTACAATTTGATTTAACAAAACTTTATAGTTTAAACAATATAGTTTGTACTAAATCTATTTTTAAAATTACTCCTAAATCTAAAAAAAAACATGTTTTGTAATGGTAATAAAAAACATAAATTGAAGCCAAATTTCTTCTTATATCCTTCAATGATTTAGCAGTTGTAATTTAATTACTTATAGATATTTTCCTTTCAGATTTATAAGCCCTTGACAAGCCTATCATTGTTGTATTTTATTATTTTTTTCCTTTTATTCATAATAAGATTATTTGATAAATGCGACTTTAAACCAGTATTTTTTTTTACTGTTTTTAAGCCTTCTACCGCTTCAATTCCGACAATCTTAATACTAAATTTGGGATATAATCCAGAAAAAAATTTTTATTTTTTTATGCATCTGTATTACAAAATTTTAATTCAAAATTACATAAAATGCTCAAAACCTCTGTTCACATAATACTTAGTTCTTATGTAAATCCAAATTAGTTTAACCAATACAAAACCGATGAAAAAAATCTCTTATTTTCATAGCCTGACCTCAGAATCGCAGGATCTATTTGTACGTAATATAAACGGAGAACTCATCAATAATAAAGTAATTTCTATTCCTGAGACAATTGGTCAGGGGCATTATTATTTTACTCCTGTAAAAAGTTATATATCTGCTATTTTTATGGATTTTACAGCAAAAATTCCACTTAAAATAGACAGAAATAAATCTGATAATGAATTGTATATTTTTCACTTTGATTTAAGCGACGAAGCTAACTCAATTCGGGTTAATAAAACAAATTATAAAATAGGCTCCAATAAGGGTTCAGGCGTTCTTGTAATAGATAATCAAACCGATAGTTCTTTTCAACCTGTTGTTGGCAAAAGAACATTTGCTTTGCGGCTCTTGGTTGATAAAAAGAAACTAGACCTTTTTTTACAGAACAGGCCTATTGGCCCTATTTCAAAATCGAAAATTATGACACCGCAAAAATTCGTTTATTATTATAATGAAATAGACAGCAAAAGCATTCTTGCTTTAAGATCTATTATGAATAAATCTATTTTTGAACTTTCGTTTGATTCATATTTAAAAGGTATTTCTTTAAAATTACTGGCTAATTTTTTAAACAAACAAGAACATTTGGAAGAAGAAAAAACTATAATTAGTAAAACCGACAGCCAAAGGATCCTCAAAACAAAAAACTATATATTAAAGAATTTACACGAGCCGTTTCCTTCTATTTTATTTTTAGCAAATATGGCCGGAATGTCTGTTACAAAATATAAGATACTGTTTAAAAAACATTTAGCGACAACTCCAAAAAAAATATATGTTAAAGAAAAATTTTTACTTGCAAAAAAAATGATTGAAAGCGGTAAATATAGTTTGTTGTCTGAGGTAATGTATGAGCTTAATTACTACAACTTAAATTACTTTAAAACCCAGTATACTATCTTTTTCAGAAAAAGTCCAACGAAATATTTTCCCAGAAATACAAAAAATAAAATAACCGATGGTGAAAAAATATAAAACATAAAAAAAGAGTGCTTCAATTATAAAAAGGAAACCTCTTCAAAATATATTTTGAAGAGGTTTCCTTTTTATGTAAATAACTTTTAAAAATAATTCTATGGCAACTATTTCTTTCTACTGAAATAATTTACCAACTCCTTAAAATCGCTATTTTTTAATACTACATTCTTGTTTTCGTCTAGAACATAAATTGTTGGAAGGCTTTGTATCCAATATTTTTCCTGTATTTTATTCTCTCCATTTTTATCCCATAAATTGAGCCATCTGGGAGGATATGTATTTTCTTTTACGTATTTCTTCCATTCCTGTTCATTTTGATTGATATAAATTGCTGCGACTTCTCCATCTTTAGGACCATCTGTATAAAACCATCCTTTCATCTTTGGCATAATCTCCGTACAATGCGAGCACTCAGGATCATAGAAAAATAGAATAGTATATTTTGATTTCAAATCATGGAGTGCGTATTTTACATCTTGTGTATCTTTTAAAACCAGATTTGCTGCCTTTGTACCTACCTTGTTTTTTTCATGAATTAGAATTTGCTGTTCTATAGATTGTTTTTTCCAGTCTGGAACAAAAGTTTGTTCTTTGGCATTCTTTAAAATAGAAATAGCAATATTCTCGTTATTATTATGATATGCCGTTGCATTAAAACTGCCATAAAGCGCATCTGAAATAATCTGGTACATTACGGGATTTACAGCACTTTTGTCTAATAATTCTTTTACAGTAATAATTAATTCCGGATCATTTTTATCAAAAAAAGAAATATATTTTTTTGTTTTTGAAGGCAATAATACGGTATTCAACAAAACATCATTTTTGAAATCAATACTTTTCCAATAGTTGTCACGCAGGAATTGTGTTGTTTCTTTATAAATTGCAGCTGACGGATCGATCCTGTAATTGTCTAATATACTTCCCGGCATTGATGGCAGACTATTGGCGGCTATAATCGCGCTCAAAAGTGTGTCCGAATATCTGTTTATTAAACTGTTTTCTAAATCACGTAATTTTTTCTGCAGTTCTTTTATTTGCCTCTTTATCTTTTCTATTTCTGCAGCACTAGTATTAGCGGCTGTTCCTTTGCTGTATAATTTTTGAATCTGGTCTTCTGTATTTCTTACTGATCCCAAATAAGCAGAATATATTCCGTTTATTAGGTTGTTTTTAAACAAAACGGTATTATATGACTCTAAGGAAATAGTTATTTTATCACTTTTATTCTTTTCAATCAGGAACTCTATAAGCCCATCATGAACTTCTTTTGGTGTTTCTAAAAAATATTGTCCCTGCAAAAATGGTGTTTTAGAAACTAACTCTAAACGTCCCTGCGTTTTAGCTGTAATCGTATCTCCCTTTGTTAAAGTACCATTTACAGAATGATAAAAAACACATTTACTACCTTCCTTAAGCTGTTCGCTCTCTATTAGTATTGATGATTGTGCATTCAGTAGTGATGGAAACACAATGGCTAACACGATTATTATAATGAATTGAAATATTCGCATAACTGTTTATATTGTTTATAATTACTTAAAATAGCAAGAAAGACCATTTGAATAAACAAATGATCTTTCTATACTTTAGTCTAGTATTTTTTGCAAATTATTTCACAAAATACTGCATTACATAATTATTACCTGTTCTTGCCTGATTACCATCAGATTTACAGATATTTTTACCATTCACACATTTTGAGAAATGGTCGTTTAATTGCGCTCCTCTGGCTGAACTATCATCACCATCAAAGTAACCCCATAAATTTACCCACGTACTTGAGCTTGATACATTAGGGTTACCAAACCAGTCAATTCTCATAGCATCTGAACCGTTTTGAACCAGCTCAAATCTGTGACCTGCAACACCATTATAAGTTCCGTCACCTTTAGTGTTGTTTGCACTTGCGGTCATCGTAAAAGGTATTCCTGCAATCTTTCCTTCACCGGCAACTCCACGTTGAATAGTTGCATCTTTTCTAGGATCAGCACCTGCAACTGTTGTAAATGTTACATAATTTGCATTACCTCTTGCATCTGCAATACTATTTTTGCCTGCATTTGATGCAACGCGCAATTTATACTCTCCAGCACCTGTATTAATAGCCAGCATGTCAGCAGTTGGTATTCTATATTCATTATATTCTATAACATCACCTGTTTTATAATGATATCCTGCTTTATTACTACTTCCTGAACTTGTATAGTAGTTACTCACATTTAAATTAGTGTAACCTCCATAATATTCAACATATCCTGTCCATGTATATTTATTCCAGTTTGTATCTTCAGAAAATGAATAAATCAAGGTATAACCACCACCTGTCATATCACAAAGTGTTTTGTAACCTCCTGTTGCACCAGCAACGCCGGGGTTTGTAGGATTAATCCAATACTCACCATCTGCTGCCGTATTTGAAGTAGCAATTAGAATATCTTTACAACTTCTGGCCGGATTAGTTTTGTCTCCAGGACCAACAGCAATAGTTAGATTAATAGTAGTTACGTCTCCACAACTTCCTTTAATAACAAGAGGAATATTTCCTGCCATTGCTGGAATTCCAGAAGCATTAAATGTAACTGTTATATTTTGTGTACCAGGCTCAGAAATTGTTCCTGAAGCTGTTAAAGTCATGCCTGATCCTGCGGCTTGTAAAGTGTAAGGTCCTACTGAACTTGCTGCCAAAGTTACAGAATACTGTGCACCTGTTAACGGCACACCAGCAGTCCAAGTTCCTATTTGATTGCCCGTTGCTGATGAAACTTCTGCAAAACAACCTACAACTGCCTGAATATTTACAGACACACTCGGGCAAAGCGTTATTCCAGACACAAGTTCTTTAAATTGGTTGAATACTGTATTACCTACCAAATTAGGAGTACCAGAAGCTGGTATTTGTATTGTTTGCAATCCTATTGCAGTAAAAGTACCCGAAGCTCTAAATGATAAACCATTCTTCTCTTCTGTTTCAATTGCATAGGCTCCAGGTTTAGTAACATTTAATTTTAATTCGATATAATTAAGTGACGGAATAGTTTCTTTTCCTATAGAATAATTACCATAAACTTTTACATTATTGGTACAATCTACTACATCAAATCCAGAACTCGCACTTGTTACAGGTACATTTACAGTACAGCCGTAAGAAACACCGTCTTTGTTTAAAATATCAAAAGGAACAATACCGTCTGGCGCTTTCCATGTTGGTGTACCTGTTGGGCGTAAAGTAACTATTTGTTCTCCGGGATAAAGAAAAACGCCAGATGCGAAAAATGAAATTCCGTTATTTATTGCAGTTTTAAAAGTATAATTACCAATTTTAGTGACATTAACTTTCAAAATGATCTGATCCTTTATTGTTACCGGTTTACCTTCGTTAAACTCACCACCAACTTGTGCTTCACCACAATTTAAATTTAATTCAGCATTATTTTCTGTTACTTCTACTGACATTGCACTACATACAGCGACACCTGACTGATCAAGCAAATTATAATTAAATGTTCCTGTCGCTGTAGGCGTACCAAAAGCCGGAATTTTAATAATTTGTGGTGTTGCACTTACTGCACTTATAATAGAGGAAAGGAAGAAACGAACGCCGTTTTGTGTTTCTGCCACAAAAGTATATGATCCCGCTTTTTTTACTACTACAGATAGTTCCAGATATTCCTCATTTGTTACAGGAACATCTTTATAATAAGTCCCTTTAATGCCGCTTGATGCACAATTTGTTTCAAATTTAGCAATTAGTACCGGGTTACATTCTGTCCAGGCATCACCTTTCCAGGACTGCAAACATTTTTCATCGGTATTGTAAACTGTTAGGCCATTATTAATCATATCAAGTGATGGCTGTAGGGCGTTAATTTGAATTTGAGTCAAACGCGGAGGCATGAAACCTTTTTTACCGTTTTGTGAAAGAATTTCTAAAGTTGCATTATCGTCTCCTTTTTGAGTACCACCAATGACAACGGGTTTAGTTACTTGTGCAAAGGTCTGCATTAAAGTAAATACCATTATTAATGTAAAAACTATTTTCTTCATTATTTTGTTTTTTATTATTATTTGTAGATAATCGCTTATTAGGTTTTTTGTCATTAAAATAAACCTAAATTATTTGTTGCAGGTCTGGTAGTCAGCGTAGTCATACTGCCAGTATAAGCAGTTGACCGGGCAGAGCGATTTTCCTTTTGTTTTCCTGTCCCGACCTGTGAGCAAAAGGAAAAACTATCTAAGGAAAATAGCAATAAGAGTAGTTTATTATTCATTTAATTGTAAGATTAATATTATGTTACAAATAGCCGAAAAAATATTTTTTTAATCATTGAATAAAAGCCGTAAAAACAACAATTTATTTTTTATTTAAATTTTCATACTCAAAATACCCTCGATGCAAGCAGAACATTATTATCACATTCACAAGCAATTAGATAAAAAATAAATTTATTCTAAAAATATTGCAATTTAAAAGTAAAATTAAACCTACATTTATGGATACTTTTAATATAGACTATAGCTTACTTGTATGGACTGTAGTCTCATTTAAAGAATTTACTTTTAATGAAAACAATTAGCTTATCTTACAGTGCAGACTTAAATTGGACAGCAGCATTAGCCGAGCAGCTGGATGGTAAAATTGAAAAAAACAACATCATTTCTTGTGAATCTATTTCTACAGGAGATCGGTTTTTTATGAATATTCAAAAAGGTGTTGCAGTATATTATCATAATACGATTACGCATGTAGATATCAGAATGATTCAAAAAAACCAGACAGATGATTTTATAATTGTTTATTATATTTTGAGCGACAAATATTTAAAATATTTAAGCAACGACTTTTCTTTGGATATTGGCAGATGGCGCTATAATTTTTTAATTGTTGATAGCAAAGTAGAATCAACTTATTATATAAAAGCCGGAACCAAAACATTGGCTTTAGCCCTATTCATTAAAAAAAGTGTAATGCAGTCATTTGCAAAAAACAACCGTTGCTGGTTTTCTGACCTTGATAAAATGCTCAGTCCACCGGAAAATCTAATTATCAGGCTTGACAGAATGAGTAGTGAAAGTATTCAGGAAATAAATGATCTGCGCAAATTAAAAGTTGGCGGTTTAGTATTCGAACTGTACCTTAAGGCAACTGTGGAATTATTATTCTCTAATTATTTAAAAAAGGTAAGCACGAAAAGAACTATCATAGAAACTGATGATTCTGATTTTGCAAATATTGTTGCTGCTAAACTTTTTCTAATTAATAATATTGAAGAACATTTTCCGAGTATAAAAAGCATATCGAACATTGCTAATATGTCTGAATCTAAGTTTCAGCATTTATTTAAAAAAATTACAGGAACAACAGTCAATAATTATTTCATGCATAATAAATTAATAAGAGCCAAAGAACTTCTTGAAGAAAATGAATTAACGGTATCTGAAATTTCAGACAGGCTTCATTTTACCAATAGTTCTCATTTTGCTTCTACATTCAAAAAACATTTTGGCATTTTACCAAAACAATTTATCAAACAATTATAGCTGTTTTCAAGTTTTCAGCTTTGATTTTGCAGATTTAATACATTGAATATTATTAAATAATTATTTTTTTCAGCAATATAATTTATATGATGAAGTTTTGTATTTTTATCAGGCAAAATAAAAATGTTACCTAACTTAAACCAATAATTATGGGAAAATTTGTGATTACAAAAAGAGCCAACGGAGAATTTCAATTCAATTTAAAAGCTGGAAATGGCCAGACTATTTTAACCAGCGAAGGTTACAGTACAAAAGCAGCGTGCAATAACGGAATTGAATCTGTAAAAACAAATTCGCAGGATGATGCCAGATTCGACAAAAAAGAATCAAGTAATGGAAAACCTTATTTTAACTTAAAGGCGTCAAACGGTCAGATTATTGGCGCAAGTGAAATGTATGAAAGTACATCTGCCAGAGATAACGGAATCGCATCTGTAAAAACAAATGCCCCTGACGCTGTTACAGACGATCAAACAGCATAATTCTAAAATATTTAAATAAACACGAATTTCACAAAACTAACACAGAAATTAGTGCAAATTAGTGAAATTCGTGTTTAAAATAATTTATAATAAATAGTTGGTTTTATATAGGTCCGAATTTCTTTTTGTACCGATACAATTCTTCTTCTGTTTTTTTTAGAAGTTTTTCGAGAAGCTTTATTTTATCTTCGTAAAGCGTTTTCAGGGTTTCGTTGTTATCCTGATTAATGAGGATACTCCCGTTGTTGTTTCCTTTTACATTATTAAAATTATTAAAGTATCTCTGACTGTCGAAACTAATGATATCTTCTACACTAACATCTAAAATACGGGCAATTTCAACTAATTTAACATAGGAAAGAACCGTTTTTCCTTTTTCAATTTTACTATAACCCGCCTGGGTGACACCTAGTTGATCTGCCATATATTCCTGAGTGTAATTTTTTAACTCTCTAATGCTTTTTATTTTGTTTTTTATTGAAGTGGCCATAAACTTTGTTTGGGGGGATGGTATAGCTATAACTGCAATGCGTATCTGAATTTGCTTCCAAATGTAGGTCAATGAAGCACTATTGATATGTTATTTTTTTTTAATGGTAATTATGAAACCGTATACTATTGCAACAGCCATAAATGCCCAATCGAAAGATGAAATTCCGAATAATGATTGATCCATTTTATTATCTTGGTTTTATGCTTCCTGCAAAATCTGATCAAATTTCAGACTAAGGTATTGGTCAATTTGTTTTCCTATTTTTGTTCGGTCTAATGCTTTTATTTTAATTTTAGTTTCTTTCTGATAAATGTCTTTTACGATAACATAATAATCAAATTCGACATTTTTGGGGAATCTTAAAATGATTAAAATAGTGTAACAGAGCAAAGTTGGTATAATGTAGTAGAGTTCGGCAAAATTCGAAAAAATAATAAAATAATAGGCAAAAGCGGTTACTATTAAAAAAGCAATGTTTTCAAGAAAATAGGATTTCTTTTTTTTGAGCAATCCAAGCTCGACAATTTCATCAAAATTGTACTGCCAGTGCTCCGATCCGTAATAAAAACGGACTTGATCATGTGTGAGAGTAATAAACATAGTAATTGTGTTGTTTTAAAATAATAAGTATTCAATAACGAAATCTTAAATACAGTAGTGAAAAACCATTTTTATACTTGAAAATAGGTATAAAAACGCTAAAAATGTTACGAAACATTCCGAATCACAATATTACGTATATTCTGCTTTTTTATTCTTACAAAAAGTATCATAGAATATAACTATACGTTGTAATTCAATCTTAATATCACTTTTTACTGATTTTTAATATAGTTAGATTGAGATTTTACTGATATAGTATTTTATCCTAAAATTGAATTCTAAACTCAAAATTATTACCTAAAATAAAGGCCGTTTCTTTATTATTAGAAACGGCCTTTTTTCATCAAAATTATTATTTTTTGCTATTTTTTTTAATGCATTCCCCTAAAAATCATTTGTTTCATAAATTTATATTTTCTAATAAAATTTATATTTTACCAATCATATTTTCGATTCGTGAAAACGATATTTCAGGATTTGCTCCCGCAGATTCTGCAACCAAAGCACCAACGGCACAAGCAAAATCAATCGAAGTCTGTGGATCCTTATCGGTAAGTAAATAAGTTATTAACGAAGCCAAAAACGAATCGCCTGCCCCAACTGTATCGGCAACTTTTACCGGATAACCTTCATTTTCATAAAGTTGTCCTTTCCAAAACAATAAAGCGCCATGTTTGCCTCTTGTTACGCAAATTGCTTTTGTGTGGGTAAGTTCTGCAATAAAATGAATATTTTCTTCAAGACTTTCAAAAGGTGATTGTAAAGCTTTGGCAATTTCGAGGATTTCTTCGTCATTAAACTTAATAAAATCTGCCGAAAGCATTAATCTTTCAAGCACTTCATACGTATAATGCGGTTTTCTTAAATTAACGTCAAATACTTTATAAATGTTCATTTGCAGCAAATCTTCCAGCGAATCTCTCGAAACTTTATCACGGCAAACCAAACTTCCATAAATTAAAACATCAGCATTAATAACCAAAGTTTCCGCTTGATTATTCAGTACAATTTTATCCCACGCCGATGGATAATTAATTTCGTAAGTCGCAGAACCTCTTTCGTCTAAAGTTACCTTTACCAATCCTGTCGGAAAAGTTTCAGATTGCATAATGGCATCCGTTTGAAGGCCTAATTGTTTTACGTGGTTTAGAATTGCTTTTCCGTCTTCGTCATTTCCAACACAGCTTATCATCGCGACTTCACAGCCTAATGTTTTCATTCGCAAAGCCACATTAAGCGGGGCTCCGCCTATCTTTTTCTTATCTTCAAAAACATCCCAAAGTACTTCTCCGTATGCTACTGCTTTAAGGCTTATATCGTTATTCATTCTTAACTTTTTTAATATTTATATGCAGGTTCAATATTATAAAGTTAAACTTTTATTTTTTGATGAGCTATAGAACGTGGAATATACAAACAAAAATAAGTCACAGCGTGACGTTATATTTATAGAACAGCGTGACATTTATAAAACATAAAGGTCTGTTATTTAAAAAGCTCCATCGGAGCGAGATATCTCGCTCCGATGGAGCTTTACAAAATGGTATGTAATTGTTTAGCTATAAATATTATGCTCCTCTGGAGCATTGAACTAAAATATTATTTTTTTGTGTTAATGGATTTATTTTATTCCAATAAAAAAACAATCAATCCCCTAGCCCCATGCGCTCCCAAAACCAAAGATTGTTCAATATCTGCTGTTTTTGAAGGTCCGGCAATAAAAGTTCCAAAACCATATTCCTGATTTCCAATTCTTTCATACGCCTGATGCATTGTTGGGATAATGTCTTTTTTGTTTACGATAATCGCCAGATATTGTGCAATAAAAGGCGCCACACGCTGACCCAAAATATCATCGGTTACCCAAAGTGCGCTATTTTCGGCAACTCCAAAATGTGCTTTAATAATCGTTAATTCAACATTTTGCAACAAATGCGGATCTTCGTTTTTCCAGTCTAAAACCGCCACTTCCGAAAGTTCAGGAACTGTGGTGATAATTCGTCTTTCGAGTGCATAATTTTGTTTTAAATAAGCTAATATTTCATCGTAATTGGCAACTTCAATAAAATCACCACCTATGTTTTTAAGCACGGTTTTATAGGTATCCAGAACCTCAAACTGATCTGAACCTAAAACATTTAGGTCAGGCAAATCAGCAACTATATTCGGTTGGCTGTTTTTTATTTTTTGTAAAATTTGTTCTTTACTGCTCATCTTTTTTCGCTTTAGCTTCTCTCGAATTTTTTTTGTACCATTCTCTAAAAGATTCCTCAGGAACGCTCGGCATTTCGCGCTGATCGTACCATTTATTCATTTTATTATTGACCAAAGCAGGAATGTTTTTCATTACAAATCGCCCTGATTTTCCTGCGATATTAAAAATAGTCGGGTTTGCCAAAACGGTTGCCATTGTTTTCATTGCTACG
>Ga0247816_10001439_pt1 | contig 11703 bp, 7 predicted proteins | sample UWRJL209509C1_FD_179930 | JGI IMG/M metagenome (GOLD analysis project Ga0247816, IMG submission 179930) | Plant litter microbial communities from Arlington Agricultural Research Station in Wisconsin, United States - UWRJ-L209-509C-1 | ecosystem: Environmental > Terrestrial > Plant litter >...
TGTACATCACGATCATGTTGAAGCCCACGCCGCCCCAGAGGGCGATGTTGGCGATGGCAAAGGTCACGCCTCCCGAGGAGAGGAGCGACGGCACATCCCAGCCCAGCTTCTCGAAGACGAAGTAGAACGGGCTCACGGCCGGAAGGTAGAGGAAGCCCCAGAGCAGCGAGCTGATGACAGCGGGCACGGCGTAGGGCAGGAAGATGGCGGTGCGGGAGAAGCCGGCGGCGCGGGTGCGCCGGGAATCAAGCAGCAACGCGAAGAGCAGCGCGAGGCCGAGCATCAGCGGAATCAGGATGAAGCCGTAGATCAGCACCCGTCCGACGCTGGCGCCGAACTCGGTGTTCGTGAGGGTCGTGACGTAGTTGTCGATCCCGGCGAACACCGTGCTGCGGGCACCGGAGCCGAGTCCGAGGCCGGACACCTTGGTCTTCTGAAAGCTCAGGAACAGCGTGTAGACGATGGGCGCGGCCATGAACGCCACGAAGAGGATGATGCCGGGCGCCAGCATCGCGTAGGGCACCAGCACCCTCGAACGAAAGGTGCCGCGCCCCCGGCGTACCGGCGGGCTGCTGCTCCTGGTGGCCGCGGGGGCCTCTGTCACTGTCACGAGTTGTCCTCAATCGGCGCGATCTTAGGTGGTGGTGATGGATGGTGCGGGGAGTCCGCCGACCGGGTGGCCGGCGGACTCCCCACCAGCGAGGCGTGAGCCGCGCTGGGTTATTCGACTGTCTACTCGAGGGCCTGTTCGGCCGACTATTCGACCGTCTATTCGACCGTCTACTTGACCGTGAAGCCGCTCTTCTTCATGTCGGCGGTGGTGATCTTCTGCATCGCGGCGACGGCATCGAGGAAGGCGCTCTTCGTCTTGGCGTCGGCGGCCTTGGCGAACTCGTCGTTGTAGGCGCTGTACGCCACGTTCACATTGGGGCCATAGGTGAACGGGCTCACGGTGTCCGCCACCTGTGCGGCCACATCGTAGAAGTCCGGCTGGTTGCTGAAGAACTCCGGCGGCGCGGTGAGCGCGGCCTTGGCCTGCTCGGCGTCGGCGGGATAGATGCCCGACGTCTTGACCAGGGCCTGCACGGCGTCAGCGTCGGTGTTCAGCCAGGTGGCGAACTTGGTGGCTTCCTCCTGGTGATCGGACTGCGTGGTCACGGCCGTAGACGATCCGCCCCAGTTGCCCGTTGCGGGTGCGTCGACATCCCACTGCGGCATGGGAGCGGCCTGCCAGAGGCCGGCGGTGTCTGCGGCGTTGCCGCCGAGTACGCCCGGCGCCCAGACGGCGCTGAGCCAGCCCACCTGTTCGCCGTTGTTGAGTCCGGCGTTCCACTCGGGGGTGTACATCGGCTTGTTGTCGATGACGCCCTCTTCAACGAGGCCGCCCCAGTAACCGGCGACGGTCTCGGTGGGGGTCTCGGCGATGTCGACGCTCCAGGCGTCGCCGTCGATGCCCCACCAGGAGGCGCCGGCCTGCTGCGCCATGCCGGTGAACCAGCCCGCGTCGTTCGACGAGAACGTGCCCAGGTACTTGGACGGGTCCGCAGCGTGCACGGCGCGAGCGACCTCGGCGTATTCGTCCCACGTTGTGGGCACGGCCAGGCCGAGCTGCTCGAGGATGTCGGCCCGGTAGAAGAACATCATGGGTCCGCTGTCCTGCGGGATGGCGTAGATCGCGTCGGACCCCAGGGTGACGGAGTCCCAGACGCCGGCGGCGAAGGAATCCTCGATGTCGCCGGCGCCGTACTCGGACAGGTCAGCCAGGGCATCCGACGAGACCAGGGTGGGGATCTTCTGGTACTCGGCCTGAATCAGGTCGGGGGCACCGCTGCCGGCCTTGATGGCCGTGAGCAGCTTGGTGATCGCCGGGTCGCCGCCGTCCTGCTTCTGAACGGTGACCTGGATGTCGGGGTTCTCCGCGTTCCAGATGTCCACGACCTTTTCGAGGTTCGGGGCCCACGCCCAGTAGTTCAATTCGACGGGGCCGTCGTCACCTCCGCCCGTGTTTGCCGAACAACCTGACATGAGCAGCGCTGCGGCGGTGGCCATGGCCACTGCTCCTACCCGAATTGACGTACGCATTCGTCCTCCTTGATGAAAGCTGGGTGCTGTGTGTTGGCGCCCTGCTGCCGTCTCGAGGATTCTCGGGGCCAACTGGGAGCGGTACTAGTAATTCACACAAATCTTTCGTTGTCAACATGCGGCATTCGCCTAGATTATGCCGATTGCCTGTGCTAGAACTGGGAGCGCACACAGTAGAAGGAGTCTCAGACCAATGTCGATCCACACCCCATCCCCAGCCAGCCCTCCCACGACGGACCGGTGGTTGACGGGCACGACCGGCCTCCGCTACGGCGGCGATTACAACCCGGAACAATGGCCGCGGGAGACCTGGCTGGAAGACATCAAGCTGATGAAGCAGGCCGGCATCAACCTGGTCAGCATCGCGATCTTCGCCTGGGGCATCCTGGAACCGCGTGAGGGTGAGTACAACTTCAGCCAGCTCGACGACATCTTCACTCTGCTGCACGAGGCCGGCATCGACATCGACCTGGCCACCCCGACCGCCGCACCGCCGGCCTGGTTCTGGAAGAAGTACCCTGACTCGCGGCCGGTCACCCGGGGCGGCTCTACGCTGGGCAACGGCTCCCGCGGCATGGTCAGCCCGTCCAGCCCCGACTACCGTCGTGCCGCAGCCGCCATCACCGAGCAGCTCGCCCGCCGGTACGGCAAGCACCCGGCGCTGGTGCTCTGGCACGTGCACAACGAATACGGCGCCCCGATCAGCGATTCCTACGACGACCACTCGGTCGCCGCCTTCAGGGTGTGGCTGCAGAAGCGCTACGGCACCCTCGACACCCTCAATCAGAAGTGGGGCACCACCTTCTGGGGCCAGGTCTACGGCGAGTGGGACGAAATCGACGCGCCGCGCCAGTCCGCCTCGGTCAGCAACCAGGCCCAGCGCCTGGACTTCCACCGGTTCACCTCCGATGCGCTGCTCGAGTGCTACATCAACGAGCGCGACGTCATCCGCCGGTTCACCCCGGACATCCCGGTGACCACCAACTTCATGGCCACGAACTGCCTCTCGGCCGACTACTGGAAGTGGGCCCGTGAGGTGGACATCGTCGCCAACGACCACTACCTGGTGGCCGAACGCGCCGACAACCACGTGCTGTTGGCGATGGATGCCGACCTCACCAGGTCGCTGGCCGGCGGGGCACCCTGGATCCTGATGGAGCACTCCACCGGAGCGGTGAACTGGCAGCCCCGCAACATCGCCAAGCGCGCCGGCGAGATGGCCCGCAATTCACTGTCCCACCTGGCCCGAGGCGCCGACGGCATCCTGTTCTTCCAGTTCCGGGCCTCCAGGTTCGGGGTCGAGAAGTTCCACTCCGCCATGCTGCCGCACGCCGGAGCCGAGACCCGGGTCTGGCGCGAGGTCGTCGCCCTCGGCGAAACCCTCGGCTCGCTCGAAGCCGTGCGCGGCTCCCGCGTGCACGCCCGTGTCGCGTTGCTCTGGGACACCGAGTCGTTCTGGGCCCAGGACTTCGAGTGGCGCCCGAGTGCCGAGCTCGGCCACCGGGAACGCCTGGAGGCCTTCTACACGGCGCTCTGGAACCGCAACGTGTCGGTGGACTTCGCGCATCCGACCAACGACCTGAGCGGTTACGACCTCGTCATCGCGCCCAGCCTCTACCTGGTGGGCACCGAGGCAGCGGCCAACCTCGCCGGCTACGTGCGGGACGGCGGCCACCTGGTCGTCTCCTACTTCTCGGGCATCGTCGACACCAACGACACCGTCTACCCCGGCGCCGCGCCCGGTGCGCTGCGCGAGGTGCTCGGCCTCGCCATCCCCGAATTCCTGCCGCTGCACGAGAACGAGACCGTCACCCTCAGCGACTCCCGCACCGGAACCGCCTGGACCGACGACATCGAGGTCTCCACCGCCGAGGTCCTGGCCCGCTACCTGGACGGCCCCGCGGCCGGCGGCCCGGCCCTCACCCGCAACGCCTTCGGTGCGGGGTCGGCCTGGTACATCTCGACCAAGCTCACCGGTGCCGACCTGGACTCGCTGCTGCTGGACGCGCTCAACACCGCCGGCATCGACGCGGCCCTGGGCATCGACGGCGTCGAGACCATCACCAGGTCCACCGACACCGACGAGTTCCTGTTCCTGATCAACCACACGGATGCCGACCAGTCCTGCCCGGCCACCGGCACCGAGCTGCTCACCGGGGCCGCGGCCGCCGGCACCGTGCTCGTGCCGGCCGGCTCGACCCGGGTGGTTCACCGCACCAGGTAGCACCCCGCCGGGGCGCGTGACTGGTCCGCGCCCCGGCCCCCAGACTCACCACCGCACCGCCCACGCTGCATCCGCTGTATCTGTCAAGGAGGACACATGAAAGCACCCTGGTCCCACGCCGCCCGGCGACGTTCCAGACTCGTCACGATCGTGGGAGGTGCGGCGGCCGTTCTGATCGGGTCCGGTGTGGGCCTGGCCCCCCTCGCCGTCGCTCCGGCCGCGGCCGCGCCGGCACCCGAGGTCGGCAACGCGGGATTCGAGTCCGGCCTGGACGGCTGGACCAGCACGGGCACCCTGGGGGCCGCCACGGTCGAGCCGGGCGGGCAGGCCTCGGACCACCGGCTCAACCAGTGGTTGGCCGCGGCCGGCAATGTCACGACGGCGCACACGGTCACCGGCCTCACCCCGGGCTGGTGGACCTTCAGCGCGGCGGTGAAATCCGGCGGACCGGTCGGCTCCTCCCACCTGGTGACCACCGGATGCACGCTGGACGGCAGCACCACCGTGCCGTCCACCGAAACCGACGACAGGTGGCTGCAGCTCTCGGTGAGCGCGTACGTCGCCGGGGACTCGTGCACGGTCGCCCTCAGCACTGACGGCGCCGGCGCCTGGGCCAGTCTGGACTCCGTGACGCTGGCCGCCGGCCAAGTGACCAGGGACATCCGCGGCGCCGACCTGTCGGGTGTGCCCCGCAACGAAGACCACGGGGCCGGCTATTTCGGCGCCGACGGTTCCGCGGTCGATCCGGTGGAGGCCTTCGCCGACGCCGGCGCCAACCTCGTGCGCCTCAAGGTCTGGGTCGACCCGGCCGACGGCTACAACGACACCGCCGATGTCGTGGCGATGGCGCTCCGCGCCGAGGCCGCCGGCATGCAGGTGCTCGTCGACTTCCACTACTCAGACCGGTGGACCGACCCGGGCGCGCAGGGCGTGCCCGCGGCCTGGGTGGGTATGACCGCCGCGCAGATGACAGTGGCCCTCACCGACTACACCACAGCGGTGATGACCGCCCTGGTGGATGCCGGCGTCACGCCGTACGCCGCCCAGGTCGGCAACGAAATCAACCCCGGCATGCTCTGGCCGCTGGGCCAGACCTGGGACGTCGACAGCACCGACACCGTCACCGGCGCGCAGTGGGACACCCTGGCGGGCTTCCTCACCGCCGGGTCCACCGCCGTCACGGCGGTCAGCCCGACGACGAAGGTGCTCCTGCACCTCACCAACATCAACAACGGCATCGGCGGCCTCACCTGGTGGTTCGACGAGGTCACCGCCAGGTCCGTGCCCTTCGATCTGGTCGGGTTGTCGTACTACGGCTACTGGCACGGCACTCTCGCCGACCTGCAGAACGCCGTCACCGTGCTCTCCGACCGGTACGACCGCGACGTCCTGGTCGTGGAGACCTCGTACCCGTTCACCCTGGCCGACGACGCCAATCCGGCCTGGGAGAACGTCGTCACCGACCCGGCCATGCTGGTGACCGGGTACCCGGCGACTCCGGCTGGGCAGGCGGCCAACTTCAGGGCCGTTCAGGATGTCGTCGCCGCGGCTCCGGGCGGACGCGGCCTGGGCGTCGTCTACTGGGAGCCGGCATGGACCGCCGTTCCCGGCGCGGGCTGGGACCCGGCCGACCCCGCCTCCGGCAACGCCTGGGAGAACCAGGCCGTCTTCGACTACGACGGACTGGCGCTGCCGGCGCTCCTCGAGTTCGCGGCCGATCCCACGACACCCGCCGTGATGGTGCCGGTGCCGCCGGTCGTGCCGAACCCCGACCCGGCGATCGACCCGGTCATCCTGCCAGACCCGACAACCGAAGCCGACCCCACCGCACCGGCCGCGCCGGCCGTGACCGGCGACGCCGTCGATAGTGTCACCGTGAGCTCCGGAACCCCGCGAGCACTGGCCAGCACCGGCACCAACGCTGCCGTGATCGGATCGGTGGCGGCGGGCGCATTGTTCGCCGGGCTCCTGGCCCTGATCTGGGCGCGCCGGTCGCGCCACCAGGGCGCAGCAGCACGCATTCCCCGGCGCTGACCGGGCGGGCTTCCGGGCGGCGCCACGGCCGGCGCGCGTCTCTAGTCTCACCTGAGGACTATTCAGTTTCACCGTTTGGGCGTTTACTGTCTGGGCCGCCCACTCCCGAAGGTGGGCGGCCTAGGGGCGAGCGCCATGAGGTCGTTGAGAACTCCCACGGGCACACCAGCCGCCCGGCGTCCCACCGTGCGCCGCCGGGCGCGCGCCTGGCTCGCAGCTCTGGGCGCCCCACTTCTGCTGCTGGCCGGCGGGCTCGCCCTCGCTGCCCCCGCCTCCCCCGCCGCTTCCGCGGCATTCCCATCGGAAGCCGGCGCGCCGATGGCGACGTCAGAGCCGTATCTCAGCGCCGTCGGTGCCTTCACGGCGCAACGGGATTCCGCCGCCTCGATGATCGGCGACGCAGTCGCGGTGCTGGCGCCGGCCCGCGTCGCGCTGGCCGACAGCGCCGGCCGGGTACTCACCGAAGGCACGCGGGCGGAGTTGGCCGCCGTCATCCGCTCCACCACGATCGAGGCCGCGCGGGCCGATGGCGTACTCGACCAGGCCGGCCGCCTGGTGGACTCGCACCGGAGCACCGGAAGCTATTTCTCGGCCTGGGCCGACTTCAGCGCGGCCGCCGGCCGGCTGCAGAGCGGGATCGACGACTCACTGGCCGCGCTCACCGACGAACTCGCTCGGGCGACCGAGGCCGTCGCGGCCGCCGTGGCCGACTGGCAGGCCGAGCAGGAGCGCCTGGCGGTCGAGGAGGCGGCACAAGCGGCGCAGGCCCAAGCCGCTCGCGTCGCGGCCGAACCCGCCATCGCCACGGTCGAGGGCGCCGGTGCATCCGGTGGACCGGGCACCGGCGGCACCGCGACGTCGGGCGCAGCGACGCTCGCCAAACACGTCTGGACCAGCGGATTCCAAACCGAGATCGACGCCTGCAACGGGGCCGTCGACGTCGCCGCGCGCTACGGCGTGGCGGTCATCGCGGAGCACTGGTCCTGCGGCGGCTCGGCATTCCCGGGCAGCGGCACCGTCATCACGCTCACCGGAGTGCGCTCGGGCTCCTATCTGGTGGGCGACGTCGTCGCGGTTCTCGACGCGCACACCGACGGCACCAGCGACGTGCCCCGCGGCTACGACCTGCTGTACCAGACCTGCATCAACGGGTCGGATTCAGCGATGTCGTTCACGGTCCTGACCCGCATCGGGTAGGCGCCCGCCGCATCCATCGAGGGCGGGCGCCCCGAACGTCACTCGGCGGGCAGCGCCTGAGCGAGGTCGGCGAGCAGGTCGTCGATGTCTTCGATGCCCACCGACAGGCGCACGATGTTGGTGGCCACTTCGAGCTCGGTGCCCCGCACGGAGGCGTGGGTCATCTCGGACGGGTAGTTCACCAGGGACTCGACACCGCCGAGCGATTCGGCGAGCTGGAACAGCTCCATCGATTCGGCGAAGAGGCGGGCCGCGCTCTCGCCGCCCTTGAACGCGAGGGACAGCATGCCGCCGAACGCGCTCATCTGGCGCTTGGCGAGTTCGTGGCCGGGGTGGCTCTCCAGACCCGGGTAGTAGACCTTCTCGATCGCCGGGTGCGTCTGCAGGTACCGGGCGATGGTGAGGGCGTTGCTGCTGTGCCGTTCCATCCGCACCGCGAGGGTCTTGATGCCGCGCACGGTGAGCCAGGCGTCCAGCGGCGCCGATACCGGACCGGCCGCGAACTGGATGAACGCGGTCTTCTCGGCGAGGTCGTCGTCGTTCATCACCAGGCCGCCGCCGATGACGTCGGAGTGCCCGCCGAGGTACTTCGTGGTGGAGTGCACGACCACGTCGGCGCCGAGGGCCAGCGGCTGCTGCAGCGCCGGGGACGCGAAGGTGTTGTCGACCACCACGAGCACGCCGTGCCGGTGGCCGACCTCCACGAGGCCCGCGACGTCGCTGATCTTCATGAGCGGGTTGCTCGGCGTCTCCACCCAGAGGATCTTGGTCTCGCCGGGGATGATCGCGGCCTCGACGGCGGCCAGGTCGCTCATCTCCACGGTCGTGTTGCGCACGCCCCAGGCGCCGTGCACCCGGTTGATCAGCCGGTGCGTTCCGCCGTAGACGTCGTTGCCGAGCACCACGTGGTCGCCGGGAACGAGCACGGCGCGCAGCAGGCTGTCCTCGGCGGCAAGACCGCTGGCGAAGGAGAGCCCGTGCTTGCCACCCTCGAGCGCGGCGAGCATGGTCTCCAGCGACGTGCGGGTGGGGTTGCCGCCGCGGCTGTACTCGTAGCCGCCACGGAGCACGCCGATGCTCTCCTGCACGTAGGTGGAGGTCTGGTAGATCGGCGGGATGACGGCACCGGTGCTCGGGTCGAAGTCCTGACCGGCGTGGATGGCGATGGTGTTGAACTTCTTGTTCTCGGTCGTGCTCATGATGTGGTCTCTTTCACAATTCGGGACGTGTCCGGCCTGGCGCTGGTCGGCGCGGGCGGGAGCTAAACGCTGAGGTAGGTGAGTAGGTCGTGCCGGGTGATCACGCCGAGCGGCTTGCCACCGTCGGTGACGAGCAGGGCGTCGTGCTCGGCGAAGGCGGCGCGAGCGGAACCGACGGGTTCGTTCACGCCGATCAACGGCAACGCGTCGCCCACGATCGAACCCACCTTGTCGGTGAGCTTGGCCTCGCCGGAGAACACCCGGCCCATCAGGCTGCGCTCGTCGAGCGACCCCACCACCTCGCCCATCACCACGGGCGGCTTGGCGGCGAGCACGAGCAATTGCGACACGCTCGCCGAGGTCATCGTCTCGATGGCGTCGCGCACGGTGTCGTTCGGGTGCACGTAGACGAAAGCCGGCAGGGTGCCGGTCTTGGAGTGCAGCAGGTCGGCGACGGTGTGGCCGGCGGGCGCGTTGGAGAAACCGTAGCTGCGCATCCAGCCGTCGTTGAAGATCTTGCCCAGGTAGCCGCGACCGCCGTCCGGCAACAGCACCACGACCACGGCGTCGGCGGGCAGGTCCTTCGCGGCGCGTAGCGCGGCGACGACAGCCATTCCGCTCGATCCGCCCACCAGGATGCCCTCCTCGAGGGCGAGGCGGCGGGTCATGGCGAAGGAATCGGCGTCGGAGACCGCGATGATCTCGTGCGGCACGGCCGGGTCGTACGCTCCGGGCCAGAAGTCCTCACCGACCCCTTCGACGAGGTAGGGCCGGCCGGTGCCGCCGGAGTACACCGATCCCTCGGGGTCGGCGCCGATGATGCGCACGGCGTCGTTGGACACCTCGCGCAGGTAGCGGCCGGTTCCGGTAATGGTGCCGCCGGTGCCCACGCCGGCGACGAAGTGGGTGACGGTGCCGTCGGTGTCGCGCCAGATCTCCGGCCCGGTCGACTCGTAGTGGCTGAGCGGCCCGTTCGGGTTGGCGTACTGGTTGGGCTTGAAGGCGCCGGGGATCTCCGTGGTGAGGCGGTCCGAGACGCTGTAGTACGACTCCGGGTCGTCGGGCGCCACGGATGTCGGCGTCACGACGATCTCGGCGCCGTACGCGGTGAGCACGTTGCGCTTGTCTTCGCCGACCTTGTCCGGCAGCACAAAGATGCACTTGTAGCCGCGCTGCTGGGCCACCAGGGCCAGGCCGACGCCGGTGTTGCCCGAGGTGGGCTCGACGATCGTGCCGCCGGGCAACAGGCTTCCGTCGCGTTCGGCGGCGTCGATGATGCGGGTGGCGATGCGGTCTTTGGCGGACCCGCCGGGGTTGAGGTATTCGAGCTTGACGAGCACGGTGGCGGAAACGCCTTCCGTGACCTTGTGCAGCTTGACCAGCGGCGTGTTGCCGATGAGGTCGAGGATGGTGTCAGCGATTTTCATTGATGGTCCTTACGTCGAGTGACGTGGCGCGGAACGATGCAGGCGTATCCGCCGGCCGGGAGAGTGGTCCTGGAACCGAAGGTGAGGTGCGCGAGTCGGCTAGAGACAGCAGCGACAGGGACACGACGTCAGGATGATCACCCCCTCACTCTAGTCCGGCTGCGCCGACCCCGACCAGCCTGAGAACCGTCTGTGAGATCGCGTTCCAGGGAAGGGTGAGCGCTGGTCTATGCGTTCGAATGAGAGCACAGCAAATGAAAGAGGCCCCTCGTGACCCCTGCCCCGCCCGCCGGCTCATCCGGAACGTCGTCGCCCAAGCCCGGCGTCAAGCAGCAACGGGCCGCGCAGCGCGCCCAGAAGCTCGAGCAGTACCACCGGGAGCAGAAGCGCAGCGCCCGCAACCGGCGCATCGGCCTGATCAGCGGGATCACGGTGGCCGTCGCCGTCATCGGCCTGCTGATCACCTCGATTGTGCTCACCCCGCAGGCGCCGAGCTACTCCGCCGGCGGCGACGGCACCGCGATCGAGGGAGTGGAGACCTTCGAGAACAGCTCCGCCCACGTTCAGACCGCGGTCACCTACCCGCAGACCCCTCCGGCCGGCGGTGAGCACAACCCCACCTGGCTGAACTGCGGCGTCTACACCGAACCCGTGCCCAACGAGTATGCCGTGCACGCCCTGGAACACGGTGCGCTGTGGATCACCTACGACGCCGCCATCAGTGACGCCGACCTGACCACGCTGCGTGACCTCCTGCCGTCCACCTACGTCGTGCTGTCCCCGTTCGACGACCTGCCCTCCCCCATCGTCCTGAGCGGCTGGAACACCCAGCTGGCGGTCGACTCCGTGGATGACGAGCGGATCGCGCAGTTCATCGAGGAGTACTGGCAGAGCAACTCGGTGCCGGAGCCCGGCGCCCCGTGCACCGGCGGTGTCGATGCCCCCGGAAAGGCGTAGTCCGGGCGCCCGCCGCATCACCCTCATCGTTGCGGCGGCGGTCGCGGTTGCCCTGGTCGGGCTGATCGGCTTCTCGGTCGGCCGGCTGAGCACGATCGACAACCCCACCCCCACCGCAACGAGCGCCGAAGCGGGCTTCGCGCGGGACATGCAGGTGCACCACCTGCAGGGTGCGGAGCTGGCGATGATCATCCGTGATCGCACGACCGACGAGGCCGTGCGCCGGCTCGGCTACGACATCGCCCTGACCCAGCAGCAGCAGGCGGGCCAGCTCTACGGCTGGCTCACCGAGTGGGACCTGTCCCAGGCCGGCCCCGAACCGTCGATGACCTGGATGACCCGGCCCGGCCGCTCCGATGCGGGGCACGCCCACACCGACGGTGCCCACACCCCGGGCGAACCGATGCCGGGGCTCGCCACCGGCGAGCAGATCGCCGCCCTCACCGCGGCGACCGGCGTCGACGCCGAACGCCAATTCCTCACCCTGATGATCGCCCACCACCTCGGCGCCGTGGAGATGGCCGAGGCCGTGCAGGACCGCGCCAACAACACCTCGGTCCTGGGCTTCGCCAACTCGGTGATC
>Ga0247816_10001440_pt1 | contig 11696 bp, 9 predicted proteins | sample UWRJL209509C1_FD_179930 | JGI IMG/M metagenome (GOLD analysis project Ga0247816, IMG submission 179930) | Plant litter microbial communities from Arlington Agricultural Research Station in Wisconsin, United States - UWRJ-L209-509C-1 | ecosystem: Environmental > Terrestrial > Plant litter >...
AGGCCTGGCCGATCCGGATATTGAGTACGTGATCAAGATGATTGAATGGTGCAAAAAAAACCGGGGCTATAAAGCAGACGGCTCGGTTAACCTTTGTTTTGATGTGATCAATTATCACGCCTACAACAATGATTATCACGGTGGCGCCGATGCCACAATTGGTAAAGCACCGGAAATGAGTATGGCGGCCAGAATTGCTGATGAGTTTGTAACGATGTCAAAGCAATATGCAAAGGGCATGGAAGTGTGGATTACTGAATCAGGATATGATTTGAACCCGAAGAGCCCCCAGCGTGCGGTTGCTACCGGGAGCAGAACGGCATTAATCACCCAGGCTGACTGGATGTTAAGGTCGTCATTCCTTTACGCCCGACACGGACTAAAACGGTCGTTTTATTACATGCTTGATGATCTTGATCCGAATGCTACTGGCCCTTATGCCTCATCCGGGTTCGCTGAAGGGCACAAAAGGCGGCCAGTTGCAGATTACTTTTTACAGACCAAAAAACTGATTGGGAATTTTACCTTTGTGAAGAGTTTATCCGTTAATCCAGTGGTTGATATTTATGGTGCTGGTGGAAGGAAGGTATATGTGCTTTACCTTCCGGACGACAAGGACAGAAAATTTGCCTTCACGCTCAATATGGGTACAGGGGTTACATCGGCTAAAATATACAGGCTGGCACCTGGGGCAGATGAAATGAAAGTTGAAACTGTGGCAGCGCCAAACGGAAAGCTGAACTTAACACTTACAGAAACACCAGTTTTTGTAGAGAAAAATTAAAGAAATGAACAAATCGGAAGTTGAATACGTATTGATTACAGTGAAGTCGGGATTGGAAGAAGCCCTGAACATAAAAGTATATAAAAATGGTATCCTGGCCAGAAGGGGCTGTGGAGGTTTGCCTGGTGTAGCTATTTCTGGAATGAGTTTTACCGGCGGTCCTGCTTATTTTGATAAGCTGATGCAAAGCGTGTCCCAACAGATTCTTGATGAAAACATAAACCACGAAGAGGAAATAAAAACAGGTTCGCTGGAATACCTGGTTGCTTTTTATGGGCAGAGCGCCAATGGGGACCAGGGCGAACGGGCCGAATGGACCCAGTCCAGCGCATTAAGGTTCTTTATGGATGAAAGTACCAGTTTCAGGCATAACCTGCTCGGATTTGTTGATGGCTTTGCTATTGAAGCAATGAAACTTACAGATAGCTGGTATTTCGATATTGTAATGTGGGCACTGGAAAATATGAAATCGGATGCGCTGCCAGAAAAAACGCTGGTTAACGCTGGTAAAACCAAAGAGGCGTTGGACAAAGATTTCCAAAGTTATTTTGAGCAGGTCAATAAAAAAGAATTGCCTTCGTTCCTCAAAGATAAAGTATATACCGATAGCGAGGGGCAGCCAAACCTGATGAAACTCCAGATTGAAGGACAGTCCATAAGCTACCAGTTTGAGGTTAATGTTCTCTAATCCAGTAACTGCCAGCAAGCTAAATTACGTTTAAAACGATTAAGATCATGCCCTTCTTGTTTAGTTAAGCAGTTCCTCCGGCTTAACCGAACAAGTTTGATAAGTCGCTTTTGTTTAGCTGAAAAGATTTAACAGATCGCTTTTGCTCAATGATTTCATGATCGAACCGTCGGTCCGGATCAAGTCGCTCACCAGCTCCTTTTTGGTCTCCTGTAGTTTCATTATTTTCTCTTCTATGGTATCAGGACAGATAAGCCTTACAGCAACCACATTTTTTTTCTGCCCAATGCGGTAACACCTGTCAATTGCCTGGTTCTCTGCTGCGGGGTTCCACCAGGGATCTACGAGGTACACGTAATCTGCTTCCGTGAGGTTTAGTCCTGTGCCACCCGCTTTCAGGCTAATTAAGAACACACGTATAGCAGCATTCCCCTGAAAATTTTCAACTTTGCCTGCCCGGTTTTTTGTTTGCCCGGTTAGGTATTCATAAGAGATATCCCTGCTTTTAAGCTCTTTTTTAATGAGGTCAAGCATAGACACAAACTGTGAGAAAACCAGTATTTTGTGCTGGGGCGAATGGCTTTCTATCTCTTCCATCAGGGTAGTGATTTTTGAAGAAGAAATGGTGTGCAGGTGGTCATCTTTCAGTAATGAAGGCGAATTGCATATTTGACGCAACTGCGTGATGCCCTTAAGTACATGCAACGAATGTTTAGGGATATCCTCCTCTTTTTTGCCCATCAGAAAGTCAATGTATTCGTTTTTGCAGGCGTCATATGCATTTTTTTGCGCTGCTTCCATCTCACAATATATGACCATCTCCGTTTTATCGGGTAATTCCTTCGCTACTTGTTTTTTGGTCCTACGTAAAATAAAAGGGCTTACCTTTTTTTGAAGCGCAATTGCCCTTTTATTGTCCTTAAATTTATCAATAGGTGTAGAGTAGTGGTCCCTGAAGAACTGTTTATTGCCTAAAAGGCCGGGGCAGGCAAAAGAGAGTTGCCCGTACAGGTCAAAGGTGTTATTTTCAATTGGTGTACCTGTGATGGCAATCTTGTTTCGCGATTGCAAGAGCCTCACTGCATGGTAACGCAATGATTCGGGGTTTTTGATGGTCTGCGATTCGTCCAGGAAAATATAGTTAAAGGCATATTTTTTGAGCCAGCCAATATCGTATAAGAGTGTGCCGTAAGAGGTGAGGATAACTTCGTAGGCGTCAAATTCCTTTATGTTTTTTGCCCTGCCGGCACCATAGATGGTCAGCACTTTCAGGTCGGGCGCAAACTTGGCGATTTCTGCCTGCCAGTTGAAAATTAGGGTAGTTGGTACTACAACAAGGTTGGTATTCTGATGTCCTTTTAGGCGTTGTGAAAGTATAAAAGCGATTACCTGTATAGTTTTTCCCAGACCCATATCGTCTGCAAGACAACCCCCAAAACCAAATTCATCCAAAAAATTGAGCCAGTTTAATCCTTCTTTCTGATAATCCCGCAGTTCTGCATTGAGGCCGTCGGGAATCACCACTTTTTGGATGTCTTTAAAATCCTTGATTTTATCAGCATAAGCTGACAGTTCCATTTTAACTTCAGCGGATAATACTTCATCTTCATAGAGATCTGTAATCACCGAAAAATTCACCTTAGGAATACGCAAAACCTCATCTGTTATTTCTCCTGCGTTGAAATAATCGGTTAACTTATCGATCCATTCCTGCGGCAGAATGCCCATAGTGCCATCACCAAGTTGAACAAACTTGTTTTTATTTCTTATGGAACGGTGAAGGTGTTTGAGTGAGACTTTCTGATTTCCGAATTTCACCTCAAAGGTGCTGTCGAACCAATTTAGCCCGCTTTGAACCGCAATGGATATTTTGGCCCTGTTGGGGTTAATGTAATTGCCTTTTAACTCGTTAAATCCAAGGACAGTAATGCCCAGGTTGCGCCATTCTTCAAATGCGGCCAAAAACCATCCTTCATCAAGAAAACGCTTTTTATGCAGGTAGAAAGAATCTTTGTCTATCTGTTCGGCAAAGTGCGGGTGCTGGCGACTGAGTGTGGTAATAAAGCCGAGTTCATCATGCTGGTTGCGCTGTACGGTAAAAACATTGCCAAGCTGATCTGTGGAATGTATTTGTTTCCTTGACAGCACCGGAATTTCTACCCTGCCGTATTTCATCACAGGAGTAATCAATACATAGCTTTCTGAATCTGAAAGGTATATGATCTTTTCTATAGAATGGTCAAAATTACTTTCCTCCAGTTGTTCTTTGGTTGCAGGTTTTAGGTAGGAATAGACAATGTTGATCCTGTTTTCAAGTTTTGACAGTATATCTTCCCGGAAGATACCAAATTTGGATTCATGGATGACCAGATGGTTATTGTTCTGTCTGAAAAATTCTATCACATTCAAAACATCTGCATCATCAATCAGGTGCATGGTCTGATTATACAGTACAAAATACCTGTATTTAACATTCAGCAGTATCAGGTCGTACGCTTTACCGTCAATCACCACTTCTGCAATGATCGTATAAAAGCCTTTTTTCAGACTAACGGACAGGTTCAGTCCGATTTTATTACTGCTGAGTTTAACCGGTATGATGGAACTCACTGTAATATTAGAGGATATACCAGGATCATGGTAAAACACGTCCAGCCCCAGAGGGTTTTTCACCAATGCCTTCAGTCCTTCAATTTCTGTTTCGGCCTTTTCTGCTTCATAGTTTTGCTGAAGTTTGGATACCGCCATGTAGAATTTTGAAACATCAATATTTTCAGCCGCCCAAAGGTAGTCAACGGCATTTAACTGTTTGAGCGGGTTTTTTAGTTTGCCCGATGGTGTGGCAGCGGCTGTTAACAGGTCGGTCTGAAAATGGGTATAGTAGCGGTGTTGTTTAAGCAGCAATACTGTTTTTACCTGCGGTTCATCTTCTAAATGTTTGGAATAGGGCAGGGTTGTTTTCGGGAGTAAAAGACTTTGTAGCTGATCGTTTTTCTCCCGGGTTACAGGCATGAGGTCTTTGATCAGCGGAAAGATTTCGTATTTTCTGGCTGAATAGGTTAGCCCGAAATAATCCTCAGGTTGATTTTCATTCTCTAAGCCATAGGCTGCTGCAAACTGCTTAATCTTTTGGCTTCTCAGTTGCTGGTCGAAAAATATACGTATTTCAGTTCTGCCCATCAGGTTAAATAGTACCCTGACCTGATGCTCACAAAGCCTGTTTTTTTCAGCCGGGCAGCGGCATGACAAGATAAGTTGCTGATTGCTTTGCCGAAGGTTAACCTGCGGGAACCTGATCTGGCTGCCTGCATCTTCAAATGAAGCAAAATCTACCGTGATGTGCTGTGGCTGAAGGTCAAGGTATCCGGGAACAGTGCTATCTATGGGGCCGGCACTGTATTTAAGTATGTATACCGTGCTCAATGCCGCTATATCAAAGTTCTCGAAAATAAAAGTATCCTGAGAGTGATTTTCAGTATCAGATGGGTAGGGGATGTACGACATAAATGAATATAAATATATGTGTTTCCGTCGGAAGGGATAAAAAAAAGAGGAGATAAAAAAGTTTAAATAAATTCTACTATTTAAGTAGACATTATTATATTTGCTGGCGTTGTAAAGAAATAGTCATGTGGCCGAGTGGATAGGTAAGGGTCTGCAAAACCTTCAACGGCGGTTCGAATCCGCCCATGACGTCGGTACATGGAGCATTACTCATGTGAAGAAATTAGATTTTTGGTTAGATCTAAGTTTTGTTTTGTTGATACCCCAGTCCGGATGGTCTGGGGTATTTGTTTTAAAAGGATAAGTCCACAAGGTTACGTTCACCCCGGTAAAACGGACGTTGACGTAATAATATTTTTTTCGGCACGGTACTTTGCTATGTTTAGCATTAAGCTAGGTTTAGCAAGTTTGTTGTTTGGTACTTGTTTATAATTACGCTCTCAACATTGGTGTGTTTGGTATACTGAAGGGATCTCTGGTCCCTTCAGCTATATGATTTTTCGTCCCTTTTCTAACCATTTTTTTCAAAATTATACTTATAATTTCCTGATCGGTTAAATTATTCGGTTTGCCTTGATTTTGTGGCATACGGAGATTAAAACCGGATTTTTGTAGTAAATAAATATCATATTTTTCTAAATGGGAATATATAATGTAGGATTTTTCAGACAGTATTTCTTCCTGATTTATTGATATCCCACTTATCGGTGTATTAATTTCTGTAATTGTTGTTTTGTTGAGGTTTTTTATTTTATGCTTATACATAGTGCCTGTTTTGGTATGTGATTTGTAATTTTCATTCCATCTAACTTGAAAAACACAAAAATATGAGCACTAATGATTTCAACTTTCAGCTGTACAGCTACAAGGATTCTTTACACTCCTTTGCGATCTCTTTCACCAGAGATGTAGAAGATGCAAATGACCTGGTTCAGGATACCATGTTAAAGGCGATCAACTACTCTAACCACTTCAAGGAGGGGACCAATTTCAAAGCGTGGCTCTATACCATCATGAAAAACACCTTTATTAACAATTACAGAAGGGCCACTAAAACTAACTCCATTATGACTGTAACGGACGAAATTACTTCTGACAAATTGCATTACAGTGCAAGTGTAAATGATAGTGACGGAAAGTTTGTGATGGAAGATATCTACAAAGCTTTAGCGAAACTTCAGCCTGAGTATTATATTCCGTTTTTGAAATATTTTGAGGGATTCAAGTATTATGAAATTGCTGAGCAATTGGATATACCAATTGGAACGGTTAAGACAAGAATTCATGTAGCCAGGCAACTGCTCAAAAAAAGCCTGAAGATGCATTACCAAAACACTATGCCTAAGGTTGCATGAGCAACCATATCTAATAACCTATGAACGATCAGTGCTGGTTTTTTGTTTAATTTGATTACCATTGTATTCAATTTTACATTAACTATGCTACCCAAATGTATATAACGAGACTTGATGCCCATCACAAATTGTTGATTGCTCTCGTTGCAGCGCTGATCGTTTTTGCCCTTACATCGGGCAATATCTCCCTCAAGACACAACTCATCGTTACCTGGATTACTTTTGCGCTGATCATGTTATCTTTGTACTGGTCAACAATATTGACTGTGCATCCGCTGGATATGAAAAAAGTTGCGCGGACGCAGGACAGTAACAGGACGCTCATTTTTATATTTGTGCTGGCTGCGGCAGTGGCCAGTCTGTTTGTTGTGGTATTACTGCTCAGCTCTACCAAAGAATTAAGCGGAGTTGAACTTTCAATGCAGGTCATATTATCTGTTTCGGCAGTGACTTGTTCATGGGCAATGGTCCATACCATCTTTGCTTTCCGGTACGCACACCTTTATTATGAACTGGCCGAACCAGAGTCGAAATCCAAAGCAGAGATAAAATCAAAAGAAGAACAAAAGTCCAAAGCAGAGTTAAAACCTGAACAGGAGTTGGAACCCAAATACATTGAAGGGCTTGAATTTCCAAAGGAGCTAAAGCCGGACTATCTGGATTTTGCCTATTTTTCTTTCGTTATCGGAATGACTTTCCAGGTGTCTGATGTTGAAATCAGTTCCAAACGCATTCGGCGCCTTGCTTTAATGCATGGCCTGGTTGCTTTTGCTTTCAATACAATTATAGTAGCACTCAGTATAAACATCATATCGGGGCTGATTTCAAAATAGCTTAACCGGGGTTAAATAGCTCAATCAGCAGGAGTAGTGCACCTTCGCTGAGGGCTTCAAAATCGGCCTCCTCAATATTGCCAATAGCCAGTCCGTCACGTGGCTGCAACAAGCGGTTTTCAAACTCAAACGCGCCTCCGATCACAAAACTGAATAGGCTGCTTGATTTGTTGCGGGGATGGTACACCCCTTCATTTCTACCTTTGAACCTGCCAATATTGATACAATATGTGGTTACGGGCTCGCACATCGGGATAAGCCGGTTTTGGTCTGTATCCAGATCGAAAGTATACAGTGCAGACAGGTCCATATCTTTCTCTGCTTCAATACAGATCAGCAGGTAATTGATTACCTCATCAGCGAAAGGATTGGACAGCACGATGACAGAATTTGCCGGCAGGGTAACTACTTTCATTTCCCCAATGCTGATCCGGCTTACCTCTCCATCCGGGCCAGAGAAGTCAAGTTCACCGGTAACCGGCAGCAGGATCATGTGACAAGCTTGTTTTACCCTGGTAGTAACCGCACCCAGGCCTGCCAGTTCTTCATCATTCAACACAAAAAGTTTTGAATAATTAAATATATGGGTTTGCTCATGGGGGCCCCTGCCCAAAGTACTGAACAAACGGTAGCTTTCAGTTTGTCGTACCCTGCGGTTGTCTGAAAGAAACATTTTTGGCGATGCTTGCATGATCGGAGCGGAAATTATTTTGGCTAAACTATTTTGTTTGTGCTGGTACGCTGTTGTTTATGCTGGTACGCTGATATTAATGGCCAGGGTGAAACCTGCTGTAGTACTTCCTGTTACTGTAGCAATTTCTATCCCCGCAGTATCATCGCTGAAAACATTGTCTTTAGCATTGTAGGTATAACCGTTCATTCCTTTGGCATATCCATTTACTGCGAGTACAGCACTCCCTGTAACTTCTGGAAAGGCAATTTGGGTAACTTTAAGCGAATTGCCACTGGCACTGTAAACATGTACATGGATGTGTGTGGCCCTGCCCGAATACCAACCCGGAAAGATAGAAGTGAAAGTAACCAATCCGTTGGCATCGGTTGTCTGCCTTCCCCTTAAAAAATGTAGCGACTGATAATTGGTAGACTGCATTCCGCTGCCGCCGTATTCAGAATAATTTCCTTCAGCATCACAATGCCATACGTCTACAATTACGCCTGCCAGCGCTGCACAATTGTTATTGCTGTTGCCGATAGTTAGTTTTGCAGTAAGGGGGTAGCCGGTGCGTCCGTTGGTAATATCTGATCGTACATAAGAACCGGGCACCTTGGTAGGAAATGGCCCTTCTGTTTCTGTTGGTGCAAGGTTGCAGCCACTTGCGGCCCCTGAAGCACCGGTGCCTGCCGTACCCGAAGTTTCTGATGCGGCTGTGCCTTCTCCTTTAGAGCAGGCTTCGAAAATTACCGGGCCGGCAAACGCGCCAATCAACAGTGTTTTAATGAATTTCTTTCTTTCCATATTGGTAAATCAAGGTGAACGGTATAAATATATATTCAATCTGGTGCTGGTGTGATAATGTATCGGTCAATAGAATGATTTTGCCGATGGATCAATGCTGTTGTGTTAACAGTTTTTTGAATTTGAAAAAACCATTTGCCTGCAGGTGTGTTCAATCGAACAAATACTAAAATCATCTACTATGAATCCCATGAAAAACTTATTCCTGATCGGCTGTGCCACGCTATCATTATCAGCATGCCATCAATCTGAGCGGAACAATACCACAGAAGGTACAACAACGATTCCGGCAGATACCGCCATTACGACTACTTCGGACACGCAGGTGAAAAATGATTCTTCTAAACTGGTACCCGCTGAAACTGCATTTTTGCAGAAGGCTGCGATCGGAGGTTTAATGGAAGTAGAAATGGGTAACCTTACTACTCAGAAGTCTAAAAGCCCGCAGGTGCTGGCCTTTGCTAAAAAAATGATTGCAGACCATACTGCTGCAAACAACGAACTGACGAAAATTGCGAATGGTTTGGGAGTGAAACTTCCAGCTGCGTTACCTACGGCAGAACAGGGACACCTGGCCGAAATGAGACAGGGACAGGCAAATGAGTATGACCAGAACTATATGGATATGATGGTGAACGACCATGCCAAAACCATAGATCTGTTTAACGGCGCAACAAGGTTTAAAACAGCAGAGTTAAGAAATTTTGCCGTAAAAACCTTGCCGGTTTTACAAATGCATAACAAAATGGCTATAGGCATTGATTCTGTGATAAAAGTTAAAAAACCTGATAACAGGGGTGATGATCTTCCTAACGTAGATAAGAAACACAAAAACTAACCGGGCAATTAAAAGCCTCTCAATTCCATCTACTATGCCGGAACCTGAGAAATTTGGCTCGGATACCCCGATGGGAAGACCGGGGTAACCTGTTGAAGTGGCAGCAGCCTATGTGTTTTTGGCTTCTGATGAGGCCATTTATATTGCCGGAGCAACAATCCCAGTATCTGGAGGTTGGATTACGATTTAATTTACATTATTTCCATAAATAAGGGGCTCGAAACACCAGTTTCGAGTTTTTTTTTTGTGAAGAAATGATTTGTACGCAATACATGAAATTATTTAGTGTAATTTTTGGGATAAATCGTTATTAGTGATAATTTTTTTTCTAAAAATTGTTGTAAACACCGGGAATATTCGATATTAAAACGTTTTTAAATATATCTGGACATTAAAATTGGATTAAAAAGTAATAGTTAATTTATATTAAGCTCTTAACCACTTGTTAACGCAGACTTAATGTGCGACATTTACTTTTGGCCATCTTTCACTAATGAAAGAACAGCTCACTTATATGAAAAAACAATTACTTTTAGTATTCATGCTGATGTTTACCTTATGCACAGGCGCTGCTTTTGCCCAGGGTGTAACAACGGCATCAATCAATGGTGTAGTTACCGACGGGAAGGCCCCGGTACCGGGAGCTACGGTGGTGCTTACACATGTTCCTACAGGAACTGTTTACTCTGCTATCACGCGTGCAAACGGCCGTTACAATTTAATCAATGTTAAGGTTGGCGGGCCTTATTCGCTAAAAATTAGTTATGTAGGTTTTAATCCCTTCGTACGTGATAACATTACCTTATCAATCGGACAGGATGAAGCTATCAATGCAAAGATGGAAGACAGTGCTACTGATTTAAATCAGGTAAATGTAGTGGCTTCGCAAGGTAAGGTGATCAACTCTTCACGCACTGGCGCCAGGGAGACAATTACCAGGGCACAAATTGATGCTTTGCCTACTATCAACAGATCGTTATCAGATTTTACCAAACTTACACCATCTGCAAGTTCAACCAGTCCGATGAGTTTTGGTGGCAGGAGCAGTACTTTTAATAATATTACGGTTGACGGTGCGCTGTTCAATAACTCTTTTGGTTTGTCTGGTACACTGGGTGGCCAGTCTAATTCCCAGCCAATATCTCTGGATGCAATTGATCAGATCCAGGTAGATTTAGCTCCATATGATGTACGTCAGGGTTTCTTTACAGGTGCAGGTGTAAATACCGTAATCAAATCCGGTACGAATGAAATTAAAGGTTCTGCTTACTATTATGGCAGGGGCACTGGTTTAACTGGTTACAAGGCCGGTGTAACGGAAGTTGCTGAAATACCTTTCGATTACAATACCAGGGGCTTGAGCATTGGCGGGCCAATCATTAAGAATAAATTATTTTTCTTTGTTTCTGGTGAGCAGGAAAGGGTTAGTAACCCGGCCACTACATTTGTAGCGGGAAGACCAGGGGTAAGTGGCGCAACAGTTTCGCAGGCGCAGGCTTCAGTACTGGAAAGTATCAAAAATAAGCTAGCCGATTACGGTTATGATCCGGGTCCTTATGAGAATTATTCTTATAAAACACAAAGTGACAAGATCACGGTGAAACTTGACTGGAACATCAATAAAAACAATACTTTAAGTGCTAAATACTTTTACCTGAAATCTTTCAGGGAACTGCAGGCCAGTAACTCAGGTATTACCAATAACAATGTTGGTTATGGTAGTTCACGGGCTGCAAGTATCAATACGCTGCCATTCTTTGGCTCTGGTTACAAGATCAATAATAATTTTAACATCGGTATGTTAGAGTTGAATAGTAAGATCAGTAACACTATTTCAAATAAACTGACGGTTGGTTATTCAGCATTGCGTGATTACCGTTCTTCATTATCAGATAAAAGTGTTCCAATGGTGGATATAGGTAATGGAACGTCAGATGTAAACGGAACAGTGCTTACTGCGGCAAATCAGACTATGACCAGCTTTGGTTATGAGTTGTATACTGCGGGTAACCTGCTGTCCTCCAATATCGGACAATTATCAGACGACTTAACTGTTTTCGCTGGTAAACATGAGTTTACTTTTGGTACCAGTAACCAGTCGCAGAGTTTCGTAAACGGTTTTGCGCCGCAATACAATGGTTTGTATACCTACAATTCTGCATCTGACTTTATCAATGGCTTACCTGCTGCTGCTTATAGTTACCGTAACTCTGCTAA
>Ga0247816_10001441_pt1 | contig 11689 bp, 9 predicted proteins | sample UWRJL209509C1_FD_179930 | JGI IMG/M metagenome (GOLD analysis project Ga0247816, IMG submission 179930) | Plant litter microbial communities from Arlington Agricultural Research Station in Wisconsin, United States - UWRJ-L209-509C-1 | ecosystem: Environmental > Terrestrial > Plant litter >...
GAACGAGACAAGAATTTACGGTCGATTTCCAATAATTCAGATTTCTCACGGATTAGTTTCAGCATTTCATTAGCCGGCATTTCTTCCTGACCTTTTGCTTTTCTAGATTCGTTGATGGCGGTTTTCATAAAGTTGGTTACCGAAACTCCAGGAATTTCCACAGGATATTGAAAGGAAAGGAAAACGCCTTTATGCGCTCTTTCTTCCGGAGCCAAATCGGCTAAATCTTCACCGTCCAATTCAACAGAACCTTCCGTCACTTCATAATGCTCGTTTCCTGCAATTACAGCAGAAAGTGTACTTTTTCCAGAACCGTTTGGTCCCATAATTGCGTGAACTTCGCCAGCTTTCACTTCAAGATTGATTCCTTTTAGGATGTCTTTATCTTCAATTCCAGCGTGTAAATTTTTTATTGATAACATTTTTGTTTGTTTAAAGTTTAAAGTTGACGTTGTTTGGGAAGAGGTTTAAGGTTTAACGTAATGCGATAACTTTTAAACGTCAAACCTTAAACATTTTTCTTACTGAAACTTCGTTCCTTTAAATTCTTTTTTATTTAAATAGGTTATAAAATTATTTATTTTTCCACTCAAGTTTTCGCTGTCTGTTTTCAAAACCTCAAAAATTTCTTGAGTTATATAGTTAAAATCCAATGCTCTATATAATTGTGACCTCGTTTCTCCTGCTGAGCCTTTTGCAATTGAAAGGAATTGTCTAAATTCTAAATTTCCATTTCTTTCAAAACCTTCAGCAATATTGTCCATTATTGAACCAGACGACGCTCTGATTTGATCTCTAAATCTAAAGTCATTCTTGAAATCACTATTATTCGAAGTAATTAGAAAAATTTCTTTAGAAAGCTTTCTCGCTTCTTTCCAAATATCTAAATCCTCAAATTTCGTAATTGTCGCCATATTCAATCTGTTTGGTGTGTAATTTAGTTTAAGGTTTAAGGTTAATTTCTTTGTCTTAAAGTTTAAAGTTCTACTCTCTGTTTCAATGTTTAAAGTTTATAATCTACTCGAAAACTTTGAACCATTTTTTCAAGATTCCTATTTCGTACATTAAACCTTAAACTTCAAACCTTGTAAAATCAAATTTTCAAGATTTCTATTTCGTCACGCAACGTTAAACCTTAAACTTTAAACCTTTTTTTAACCTACTGAACCTTCCAAAGAAATCTCTAACAATTTCTGTGCTTCAACCGCAAATTCCATCGGCAATTTATTCAAAACCTCTTTACTGAAACCGTTTACAATCAATGCAATGGCTTTTTCAGTTGGAATACCTCTTTGGTTGCAATAGAAAACTTGGTCTTCTCCAATTTTACTTGTCGTAGCCTCGTGTTCTATTTTTGCTGAAGGATTTTTTGATTCGATGTACGGAAAAGTATGTGCACCACAGTTATTTCCCATCAAAAGCGAATCACACTGTGAAAAGTTTCTCGCATTATCGGCTCTTGAACTGATCTGTACCAATCCACGGTAGCTGTTTTGCGATTTTCCGGCAGAAATTCCTTTTGATATAATCGTTGATTTTGTGTTTTTTCCCAAGTGAATCATCTTGGTTCCTGTATCCGCTTGCTGAAAATTATTGGTTACGGCAATTGAATAAAACTCCCCAACCGAATTATCTCCTTTCAAAATACAAGAAGGATATTTCCACGTTACGGCAGAACCCGTTTCAACTTGTGTCCAAGAAATTTTTGCGTTTTTCTCACACAAACCTCTCTTTGTCACAAAGTTATACACGCCGCCTTTTCCTTCTTTATTTCCTGGAAACCAGTTTTGAACCGTTGAATATTTGATTTCAGCATCATCCATTGCAATTAATTCCACAACCGCAGCGTGCAATTGGTTTTCATCACGGGATGGAGCCGTACAACCTTCCAGATAAGAAACATAACTTCCTTCGTCGGCAATAACAAGCGTTCTTTCGAATTGGCCAGTTCCTGCTTGATTAATTCGGAAATAAGTTGAAAGTTCCATTGGACAACGGACGCCTTTTGGAATATAGCAAAAACTTCCATCAGAGAAAACAGCTGAATTCAACGCCGCATAGAAATTGTCTTTCTGTGGCACAACTGTTCCCAAATATTTCTTTACCAATTCTGGATGTTCTTTTATTGCTTCTGAAATCGGGCAGAAAATAATTCCTTTTTCTGCCAAAGTCTTTTTGAAAGTTGTGGCAACAGAAACTGAATCAACTACAATATCCATTGCGACATTGTTCATCATTTTCTGTTCGTCGATAGAAATCCCCAACTTCTTGTACATTTCCAAAAGATCTGGGTCAACATCATCAAGTGTCTTGTTTGGATCAACCGATTTTGGAGCTGAATAATAAGCAATCGCCTGAAAATCAGGTTTTGTATAATGCACATTTGCCCATTCTGGTTCAATCATTTCCTTCCAAGCTCGGAAAGCTTCGATTCTCCAGTCGGTCATCCATTGCGGTTCTTCTTTTTTCAAAGAAATGGCACGAACAATGTCTTCGTTTAAACCAATAGGAAACGTCTCCGATTCAATATCAGTATAAAATCCGTATTCGTACTCTTTATTTTCAAGCTCGATTTTTAAATCGTCTTCGGTGTATTTACTCATTTTTAAGTCTTAAAGTTTGAAAGTCTAAAGTCTTAAAGCCAATGCGAGTCTTTCGACTTGATGACTTTTGACATTCGACTAAAGAGAGAAGCTCTCTCCACATCCACAAGTTCTGCTTGCGTTTGGATTATTGAATACAAATCCTTTTCCGTTCAATCCACCTGAAAACTCCAGAATTGTTCCTGCTAAATACAAGAAAGATTTTTTTTCAACGGCTATTTTTACATTATTATCTTCAAAAACTTTGTCATTTTCTCCAAGTTCTTTGTCAAATTTCAATTCATAAGACAATCCAGAACATCCACCGCTTTTTACGCCTACTCGAACGTAATCTTTGGTCGCATCAAAACCGTCTTCTTCCATCATATTGACGATTTTTTTACTTGCTGAATCAGATACCTTTATCATAGTGTATTTAAATTTAGTCTAATTAATTTGCAAAGATACGTCATATTTAGTTTTTTACATAATCGCTAACATTATTATAACGGATAACTCGATAGAATTTGTTTATAACGGATTTTAAACAAAAAACGGATGACAGTTTTTACTATCATCCGTTTCAAAATCAACCAATTAAATTATTATGAATTTCCGTATAAATTAGATTCACCTCCGTCAATTGCGATTGTTTGTCCGTTTACATATTGGCATTCATCGCTTAATAAAAAGGCAACTAAATTTCCAACATTTTCTGGATCGCCTAATTTTCTTGTCGGATTTCTTTGTGCATATTCTGCTTCGGCAGCTTTTGGGTCTGAAGGATTTACTTGCTTAAAAGCTTCGGCAACCATTGGCGTTAAAATTGCTCCGGGGGCGATGGCGTTTGTGTAAATTCCATCTTTTCCATATTCAATAGCTGCGTTTTTTGTCATTCCAGAAACGGCATGCTTGCTGGCTACGTAAGGCATTTGGTTGACAACACCACGAATTCCTCCAACAGAAGCTACGTTTACGATTTTTCCTCCACCATTTTTCTGCATCACCGGAATCACGTGTTTCAAGCCATAATAAACGCCCATCAAATTAATGTCGATTACTTTTTTAAATACGTTTACATCATAATCAACTAACGGCGCTTGCTTTCCTTCAATTCCCGCATTGTTGTAAAAACCGTCGATTGTGCCAAATTCTGAAACTGTTTTTTCTACGTAATTTTTCACTGCTTCTTCATCAGAAACATCGGCAATGATTGTCAAAATTTTTGCTTCTGGAACAATTTTCAAAATTTCTTCTTTTGCTTTTTCCAAAGCTTCTTTATTATAATCTACGATAGAAAGATTAGCGCCTTTTTTTGCAACAACTTTACTTGTTGCAAGACCTAATCCCATTGCGGCTCCGGTGATTAGTATTGTTTTTCCTTTGAAAGTACTCATAATTTGAATTTTTAATGACTTAAAATTACAAATGATATTGAGTGACTTCGGTTAAGCAATCGTTAATTAACTTGATTTTATGTTTCTTTTTGAAGCAATGAAAACCATGCTCTTTTTATAATAAAAAAAGCCCTCAATTAAAGGGCTATCTGATTTCTAATTTTTAATCACTTTGATTGTTGTGATTTTATTATCCTTCGAAATTTTCATAAAATAAATTCCTTTTGGAAGACTGGAAACATCAACAGCCTGGCTGGCTTCAGCAATTCCTGATAATATTACTTTTCCATCTGGACTTATAATTTTATAATCAACATTTTCTGAAATTCCGTTTAAATAAACAACGTTTGTTGCCGGATTCGGATATAACGAAAATTTTTCTACTGTTTTATCTTCTAAACCAAGCGTTCCACCTGTTGCAAAAATCCAAGTGTCTGACCATTGCGATTGCGATGTTGTGTTTAAAAATGCTATACGCCAAAAATAAGTTGTATTTGACTGAAGATTACTAAATCCTATAGCCGGATATCCAATTGTGCTCGTGTAAGCTGGCATTGTACCAGATTGCAGATTGGCTGAATTAAAGCTAGAATTTGTATCTAACTGATAAACAAAACCAGATTCTCCAGCGATGTTATACCAAGTCAAATTAACATTGTTGCCAACATTTACGGCTCCGTTTGACGGAAAATACAAACTTGGTTTTGTGACTGTTTTAAAGTTTCTTACGGCTGACCAATTCGATTGTCCTAAACTGCTCAAAATGGCAACACGCCAATAGTATGTTGTTCCAAAATCTAAGTCAGTAACACCTATTGATGGAAATCCTACCGAAGTCTGTGCCCCAATTGTACCATTGCGAAGATTCGCCGAATCAAAAGTATTTACTGTATCAACTTGATAAGCATATCCTGTTTCGCCACTATAGTCATACCATTGCAATGTGGCAAAAATACCGTTTATCGTCAATCCATTTACTGGTTCATACAAAGATGGCTGCGCGACTGTTGTAAAATTTCTAACTGTTGACCAATTGGATTGAGCCGTTCCATTCAAAAAGGCAACACGCCAATAATACGTAGTTCCAAATGGCAAAGTTCCAAAACTTACATTCAAAACACCTGAACTCCCATTAAAAGCGCCAGTTGTACTCGATTGCAAATTCGGAGAATCAAATGTATTTACAGTATCAATCTGAAAAACATAGCCCGTTTCTCCTAAAATATCACTGAACTGCAAAATTGGATTTATGTTTACTGTTTCTCCATTGCTTGGCGAAATCAAGTTTGGCCTAACTACAGTGCTAAAAGTTCTAACTGACGACCAGCTAGATTGAGCCGTTCCATTTAAAAAGGCAACACGCCAGTAATAAGTAGTTCCAAATGACAAATTGCCAATTCCATAAATGATAGGACTAGTCGTATTGAAAGCAACAGTAGTGTCAGATCTTAAATTAGGCGAATCAAATGTATTCACAGTATCAACTTGCAAAACATAGCCTGTTTCTCCAGCGGTGTCATACCATTGCAAATTTCCATTAATGCCGTTGATAGTCGAACTATTTTCTGGCAGATATAAATTGGGCCTGTCAATTGTTATAAAACTTCGACTTGCAGTCCAATTGGATTGTGTGTTTCCAAATAGTGCTGCAACTCTCCAGTAATAAGTAGTTCCGAATGACAAATTGCCAATTCCATAAATGATAGGACTACTCGTATTAAATGCAGCAGTAGTGTCTGATCTTAAATTAGGTGAATCAAAAGTATTCACGGTATCGACTTGCAAAACATAGCCTGTTTCGCCAGAAACATCATACCATTGTAACGTTGCGCTGATGCCATTTACAGTTGCGCCATTGGCCGGAAGGTACAAGTTAACATTCTGAGCGTTAGATTGTAAAACAAAAAAGAAAGAAATAACTAGTAATAGTTTCTTCATGGGGATTGCTTTTTTTAATTTGGCGGTAAATATATAAAAAAGCTTCAGAATTCAAATTCCTCTCTTAACTTTGTAAAAAACATTTATTATGAAACTATACCCAATCGAAGCCGGAAATTTTAAATTAGACGGAGGCGCAATGTTCGGCGTCGTTCCAAAAACGATTTGGAACAAAACCAATCCCGCTGATGAAAACAACCTCATCGATATTGCCGCAAGATGTCTTTTGATTGAAGACGGAAATCGCTTGACTTTAATCGATACAGGAATGGGCGACAAACAATCTGAGAAATTTTTTGGCTATTATTCGCTTTGGGGAAATGATTCTATAGATAAATCTTTGGCAAAATATGGTTTCCACCGAGATGATATTACCGATGTTTTCATGACGCATTTGCATTTTGACCATTGTGGCGGCAGCGTGATTTGGAACAAAGACAAAACCGGTTACGAAGTTGCTTTTAAAAATGCGAAATTCTGGACGAACGATAACCATTGGGATTGGGCCACAAAACCAAATCCGAGGGAAAAAGCTTCATTTTTGACAGAAAATATTATTCCGATGCAAGAAAGCGGTCAATTGGAATTTATAAAAAGGCCAGAAAACGATTTGCTTAAAAATTCTGAATTAGGTTTCGACATTTTCTTTGCAGACGGACATACAGAAAAAATGATGATTCCTAAAATTCAATACCAAGACAAAACCATTTGTTTTATGGCCGATTTATTGCCTACTGCAGGACATTTGCCGTTGCCTTATGTGATGGGATATGATACTCGCCCACTTTTGACATTGCCCGAAAAAGCTAAATTTTTGACAGAAGCAGCTGTAAATAATTATTACTTATTTTTAGAACACGACGCTCATAATCAAATCATCACGGTAGAAAATACTGAAAAAGGAGTTCGGCTGAAAGAAGTTTTTTCTTGCGAAGAAATTTTATAAAGTGTAACTTCAATCAAAAAATAAAGTTAATTATATGTTTTTATGTAACAAAGACATACTATTTTTGACCAATAAAAATTAAAACGAAATTAAATAAGTTATAATGAAAATAATTAAATTATCGTCGCTAACACTTCTATCTGCTTTGGTTTTAGCAAGTTGTAGTGCAACAAAAAGCACGCTTGCGCCTGTAGTAAGCATTGAAAATATTGCTTTAAAAAATTCTAAAATAAATGAAAATGACTTAAAAAGATGGAGTCATTTGGATATTTTAAAAGACACGATTCCAGGAATGAGTGTAGATAAAGCTTATTCTGAACTGATTAAAAACAAAAAAGGAACAAAAGTTATCGTTGGCGTTGTTGACTCTGGAGTTGATATTGAACACCCAGATTTGCAAGGCGTTATTTGGACAAACACAAAAGAAATTCCAGGAAACGGAATTGACGATGACAATAATGGTTTTATCGACGATGTTCACGGTTGGAATTTTCTTGGAGATATTGCTGGAGAAAATCTTGAATTAACCAGAATCGTTAAAAAAGGTGATGACGGTTCTGCAGATTACAAAAAAGCAAAAGCAGAATTTGATACAAAAATTCAAGAAGCAACGGCTCAAAAGCAACAATTTGATTTTATTTATAATGCCGATAAAGCAATTAGAACAGAATTAAAGAAAGACAATTATACACTTGAAGATTTAAAAACTTTAAATTCTTCTAATCCTTTGGTTAATCAAGTAAAACCAAGATTTATCCAAATTTTGACTAGTATTCCAAAAGCAGAATTTGATGAACAAATTACAGAAGCTAAAGATCATTTTGACAACGAATTAGAATTCAACTTAAACTTAAATTTCAATGGAAGAAAAGTTGTTGGAGATAATGTTGATGACTTAACTGACACAAAATACGGAAACAACAATGTTATCGGGCCAGACAAAAAAGGCGCACTTCACGGAACGCACGTTGCCGGAATTATCGCTCAAGTTAGAAATAACGGTTTAGGTGGTGACGGTGTGGCAAATAATGTTGAAATCATGGCTGTTCGCGCAGTTCCAGACGGTGACGAATATGACAAAGACATCGCTCTTGGAATTCGTTATGCAGTTGACAACGGTGCAAAAGTAATCAACGGAAGTTTTGGAAAAAGCTATTCTCCACACAAAGAATGGGTTTATGATGCTTTAAAATATGCAGCAAGCAAAGATGTTTTGGTAGTTCTTGCAGCAGGAAACGAAGGAACGGATTTAGATACTGAAGATCGTTTTCCAAATGACAGAGACGCCTCTGGAGAAATTTCAGATAACGTGATCAAAATTGGCGCTTTAAATACCGTTTACGGATCTGATTTAGTCGCTAATTTCTCAAATTACGGAACTGAAGATGTAGACGTTTTTGCTCCTGGAGTTCAAATTTATGCAACAATTCCTGACAATCAATACAAATATTTGGCAGGAACTTCAATGGCTTCGCCAAATGTTGCCGGAGTTGCCGCTTTGATTCGTTCTTATTACCCAACTTTAACTGCAACACAAGTAAAACAAATTTTGATGGAATCTGGAATCCCAACAAATATTGAAGTAGTTTTAGCTGGAGAAAAAGGAAATAAACGTTCGTTTTCAAAAGCTTCAAAGTCTGGAAAAATGGTAAATGCTTACAATGCTTTGCTAATGGCAGAGAAAATGGCAAAAAAATAATCCTAGAATTTAATTTGAATGGAAGGAGAAATCCTTCCATTTTTTATTTTATATAATATGAAAAATCAATTTCTTTCCCTCTTACTTCTCTTTTTTATAGGAAATGCCTTTGGCCAAAAAACATACTGGCAACAGCATGTGGATTACAAAATGGATGTAAATCTTGACGTAAAAACATTTCAATACAAAGGAAATCAAGAACTGGTTTACACTAATAATTCGCCAGATACTTTGAAAAAAGTATTTTTCCATTTGTACAACAATGCATTCCAGCCCGGAAGCGAAATGGATGCCAGATTGCAGTCCATAAACGATCCTGATAAAAGAATGGTGAAAACGTTCAAATCAGGTGCTACCGAAAAAAAAGAAAGCAGAATCAGTACTTTGAAACCTGACCAAATTGGGTATTTGAAAATCAATAATTTCAAGCAAGACGGCGCTTCCGCGAAAGCGAAAACTGTGGGAACCATTTTAGAAGTTGAATTAGCGAAACCAATTTTGCCCGGTGCAAAAACGACATTTGCGTTAGATTTTGACGGACAGGTTCCAGAACAAATTCGCCGTTCAGGAAGAAATAGTTCTGATGGCGTGGCGCTTTCCATGACGCAATGGTATCCAAAATTAGCCGAATATGATTTTGAAGGATGGCACGCAGATCCTTACATAGGAAGAGAATTTCACGGCGTTTGGGGTGATTTTGACGTAAAAATTACGATAGATAAAAATTACATTTTAGGCGGCACTGGATATCTTCAGAATAAAAACGAAATCGGTTTTGGCTATGAAGACAAAGGAATGCAAGTTGTAATTCCGAAGAAAACAAAAACCTTGACTTGGCATTTTAAAGCGCCAATGGTTCACGATTTCGCTTGGGCTGCTGACAAAGATTTTATCCATGACGTTTATCCAGGTCCGAATGGCGTAGAGTTACATTTCTTGTATAAAAACAATGAAAAAATCATTGAAAACTGGAAAAAATTACAGCCAAAAACCGCAGAATTGATGGATTTTTTCAACAAGAATGTTGGCGAATACCCGTATAAGCAATATTCTGTGCTTCAAGGTGGCGACGGAGGAATGGAATATGCCATGTGTACTTTGATTACAGGCGACAGAACTCTGAACAGCTTGATTGGCGTAACGGCACACGAAATGGCGCATTCTTGGTTCCAACATATTTTGGCAACAAACGAATCAAAACATGGCTGGATGGACGAAGGATTTACTTCGTATATTTCAGACTTGGCGATGGCAAAATTAGTTCCAGGAAAACATGCGGCTAAACCTTTTGATGGCGCATATTCCAACTATTTTTATATGGTGGAAACTGGACGAGAAGAACCGCAAACCACACACGGCGACCGCTTTCAGGAAAATATGATTTACAGCATTTCTTCTTACAGCAAAGGCGAATTGTTCTTGACACAATTGGCTTATATCATTGGGCAAGAGAATTTAGACAAAACGTTGAAAAAATATTTTGCTGATTTTAAATTCACGCACCCAACGCCAAATGACATCAAAAGAACCGCCGAAAAGGTGTCAGGAATGAACTTAGATTGGTATTTGCTTGATTGGACGCAAACCACAAACACGATTGATTTTGCCATCAAAGAAGCCAAAGAAGTTTCGGGCAAAACAGAAGTTTCTGTTCAAAGAATAGGCAAAATGCCAATGCCTTTGGATATTTTAGTGACGTATGCCGACGGAACAAAAGAATATTTTTATGCACCGCTTCAAATGATGCGTGGCGAAAAGCCAAATCCTTTTGGAAATGTAAAAAGAACGGTTTTGACTGGTTTTGACTGGGCATATCCAAATTATAAATTCACGATCAACAAAGGACTAAGCCAGATTTCAAAAATTGAAATTGATCCAGAAAACCAAATGGCCGATATTAAAAAGGAAAATAATGTTTTTCCTGCTGTAGCAAAATAAAAAACCACAGATTCAGAGATTAAAAAATCTGAAATCTGTGGTAAAATATAGAATTTAGGCGGACAAATTGTCCGCCTTTTTTATTAATGCATTGCGTTGATTCTGATGCTTGCTTTTACGAGCGCTAACGCTTTGATTTTTGACATCTCAACATCTTTGTCCTGATGGTGTTTATTTTGGCTTACAAGCTTCACAAATCCGTCTTTTTCAGATTTTTGGATGTATTTTACCGTAATATATTCTTCGCCACTCATGTCAATGCTCAAAAGATACATTTCTCCCCAAAAAATTTCGTTCCTGATATCGTTAATTTCTTTGTATAAGACAATATCGCCACTTTTCAATAACGGATACATGCTGTCTCCCGTCACATAAACCGCGCCGTCACATTTTGGCAAATGCGGAATCGAAATATGGTCAATCGGTTCTTGCGATTTGCTGTCTTGAAAAAGTGGCACCAAACCCGCAACCGCTTCAATATCATACAACGGAATTTGCTGACTTTCTAAGGAAGAATCTGTTTTTAAACGAAATGTTTCAATTTTATTTTTAGAAATAGGTTCGATTTCTAAAAAAACATTCCCTTGACCTGTCAAAAGCCAAGTCGGATTCAAATCGATATAGATAGAAAGAATATTTTCTAAAACCTGAGATCCAATGCTTTTTCCTTCCTTAACCGCTTTTGAAATACTTCCTCTGCTGGCGCCAATGCTGTTTTCGAACGCATAATAGCTTATACCTTTCTTGGCAATATACTCGCCTACTCTTTCTGAAACCATACTGTTTTCTTATAAAATTTCTACAAAAATAGGAAAAAAATCTTTATAAAAATAAAAACATATCACAACTGAGTAATTAAAAGAAAATAAACTTCTTTGTGAAAGATTTAATTCGATTATATTCTATTGAAAACCATCCAAGTATTACAAAAAAAGTGAATTAAAGTTTAAGTAACTACACATTAATATTTCATTTATAAGCGTTTATAAATTATTTGAAAAAAATCTTTGCTTATATTTGTTTTGAAAGATTATAATCTAATATATTTGCATCGAAGTTTAAATCATATGCCAATTAAGCATGATTTTAGGTATTCCGGAACTCCTAAAATTTCAATATTGGCAAAAAGATATGATTAATTTCAAACAATTTATTCAAACATATTAAAAATTTACTTTATGAGTACAGA
>Ga0247816_10001442_pt1 | contig 11687 bp, 12 predicted proteins | sample UWRJL209509C1_FD_179930 | JGI IMG/M metagenome (GOLD analysis project Ga0247816, IMG submission 179930) | Plant litter microbial communities from Arlington Agricultural Research Station in Wisconsin, United States - UWRJ-L209-509C-1 | ecosystem: Environmental > Terrestrial > Plant litter >...
GAAAATGTGTCTGTGATTATTTTACAGAGCGAAGGATCGAGAGTGTTTTGTTCAGGTGCTTCGTTTGATGAGCTTTTGCAGGTAGAAAATGAGGAGCAGGGAACTGAATTTTTCTCTGGTTTTGCTCATTTGCTAAATGCCATGCGCAATTGCTCTAAACTTATTATTGGCCGTGTTCAGGGAAAAGCTGTTGGCGGTGGTGTAGGAATTATATCGGCTTGCGATTATGTTTTGGCGACTCCTGAAAGTGCTGTAAAATTATCAGAATTAGCAATTGGTATTGGTCCGTTTGTGATTGAGCCTGCCGTTTCCCGTAAAATAGGAAAAACTGCAATGGCCGAAATGACACTGGCTGCACACGAATGGAAATCAGCAGAGTGGGCTTTAGCAAATAAATTATTTTCGGAAATTCATAAGGCGGAAGATCTTGATAATGCAGTTACCACTTTTGCTGAAAAACTAAGTTTATACAATCCTGAAGCTTTGCAGGAAATGAAGAAAATTATTTGGGAAGGAACAGAACATTGGGAATCATTACTTATAGAACGTGCTGCTATTACCGGAAAATTGGTTTTGTCTGATTTCGCCAGTGAAGCCTTAACTCAATTTAAAAAATAAAAAAAAATAAAAAAAATAAAATTCTAAATAGGAAATTCCAAATTCCAATAGTATTGAGTTGGCTATTGGAATTTGGAATTAAATATTGGAATTTTTGAGCTTAAAATTATCAGTATGTATATCATTTCATTATTTCAAAAAGTCGATGTTGCAGAGAAAATTAAAACCGCTCCTGATGGAAGTTATCAGATAGGAGTGATCATCGGATCGTTCATTCCTTTCGTATTTTTGATTCTAATTGCATATTGGATGTATAACAGAGCTAAAAAAAGAGATGAAAACGGTTATTAATTTGTAAATTTGCAACCTAAAATTCAAATCGATGAGTAATATCAGAATTACAAAGCAATTTAGTTTCGAAACCGGGCATGCTTTGTACGGTTACGACGGAAAATGCAAAAACGTTCACGGGCACAGTTATAAATTATCGGTAACGGTTATTGGTTCGCCAATCACAGATCGATCGAATGTGAAATTCGGAATGGTAATTGATTTTTCGGACTTAAAGAAAATTGTAAAAGAAGAAATCGTCGATCAGTTTGATCATGCAACGGTTTTTAACGAAACTACGCCGCATATCGAATTGGCAAATGAATTGAAAAATCGTGGTCATCACGTAATTTTAGTAGATTATCAGCCAACAAGCGAAAACATGGTGGTTGATTTTGCAGATAGAATCATTGCGCGTTTGCCAAAGGATATCTCTCTTTTTTCTCTTAAACTTCAGGAAACAGAATCATCGTTTGCCGAATGGTACGCAAGCGATAATGTTTAAAATTCCAATAAAAAAATCCAAATTCCAATTGAGCGTTTAACTCATAACTCTTAATTCCTAACTCATAACTTCAATGAAGAAAGTGTATTTTGCTTCTGATCAGCATTTTGGTGCTCCAACGCCTGAGTTGAGTTTGCCGCGCGAACAAAAATTTGTGGCCTGGCTGGATGAGGTAAAACAGGATGCGGAAGCTATTTTTTTATTAGGTGATTTGTTCGATTTTTGGTTCGAATATAAAACAGTTGTTCCAAAGGGTTTTGTACGCGTTTTAGGTAAACTGGCTGAAATTCGTGATAGCGGAATCCCTATTTATTTTTTCGTGGGAAATCATGATTTATGGATGAACGACTACTTTCAAACCGAATTGAATATTCCGGTTTATCATGATAATAAGGAATTTACTTTTAACGGAAAAACATTTCTGATTGGTCACGGCGACGGAAAAGGTCCCGGCGATAAAGGATATAAGCGCATGAAAAAGGTATTTACAAATCCGTTTTCTAAATGGCTTTTCCGTTGGTTACATCCTGATGTTGGCGTAAGTTTAGCCCAATATTTATCAGTTAAAAACAAATTGATTTCTGGTGCCGAAGATGTGAAATTTTTAGGCGAGGAAAACGAATGGCTGGTTTTATACGCCAAACGCAAACTCGAAACCCAGCATTACAATTACTTTATTTTTGGTCATCGTCATTTACCTATGATTATAGACGTTGGTCAAGATGCCAAATATGTAAATCTGGGCGACTGGATTGGTTATTTTACCTATGGCGTTTTTGACGGAGAGACTTTTGAACTTAAAAAATTCGGCGAATAATTATTTTTTATTTTGCTGGATAAATCCCGATTTTGTGTGTTCTTAAAATGTAATTCGACATTTCTTTGGTGTTAGAAATTTGAAATTTAATAGCATTCGACATTTTCTTAGGCATGTGGCACTCGACACAGTTATTAGCCAATAAACTTCCAGACATCGTTTTTAGCGTTGTTGCGCTGTGTTTTAAACCCTGATGGCAGCTCATGCAAATTTTAGAGTATGAAGCTAAGTTTTTAGAAGCATTTTCATGTGGATTATGACAGGTAATGCAATCCATCTTTTCGCTTTTGATAAAACATTTGCTTTGCGACATTAAATGAAATTGATTGCCATGTACGTCAAATGTTGTGTCATTAGCATTTCTGGTACTTCTGTAAAACTCAGATAAATTGTCTCCGGGCTTAAACTCAAAGCGGGATTTCATTTTCATTCCGTCATTTCCGGAATGACAAAGCGCACAAGCATCTAATTTTTGTTGTCTGTTTAATGTTTTATAGCTTACAATGCTATTCGCGATTTTTATATTTGGATTTTTCAGATGAAAATCAGCATGTTTTTTTGCAGGTCCGTGGCAACGTTCACAATCAATTCCGTAAACAATAGTTTTTTTATCAATTACATCTTCAACTTCTGCAGATAAAAAATTTACCTCTTCAGGTTTCTGGTTTACACTTCTGCTGCTTATATTCGAACTGTGACAAGCGTAACAATCTTTTATAACCTTTCGGTCAAAATAAGGTTTGTCAGCAGGAAATCCCGGACTTGTTGCCCAGCTATTTATCGCATTATAATAAGAAAGTGGCAATTCGTAGGTATTATTGTTTCGCCAATAAACTGATGTTTGTGCATGTTTAGTACCAAAAACAATTTCAAAGCGATGTGCCTGAACTTCCTTTCCGTTTTTATATAAAACCTGATATAAACTGTCATTGCGTTTCTCCATGACCAGTTTAGTGTCTTTGTCGTAAATAAAAGTGTGATTTTTTTCGTCGAAATCGCCAAGGACATTTCCTAAAATAGCAGGTGCAGTCGCTTTAAAATGCGAACTTTTTAAAGCCATGTCGTATTGTACCTTATGGCATTGAATGCAGCTTTCGGAACCCGCGTAATCAGGACCTCGCGGATCAATATATTCGTCGGATTTATTATTGCAGCTCGAAAAGAAAACTGCCACAAAAATAAGGATGAAAAGTATTCTGGTTTTTTTCATTGCTGTAAATATACTTTTTTTTGAAGAAAATCAAAATATATTTCAATAATGAAAAAATGCTGTTAAAATATTTAGAATGTGTCTTAGTTTAAGCCAACTCCGTAAACATATTCGTCAAGCTCAATTCTGAATAAAGAACCTTCAACCAAATCCTTAATCGATTTTAATTCCTTTACAGAAACTGCTAAATCTATGGATGCACATGGAGTTTTAAGTAAAAATTTGTGACAGGAGTTTTTTAATTCACAAGCTTCGCAACAAGCATTTTCGATCATGCTGTCTTCGATTAAATCACAAAAATAATTTAATTCCTGTATTGTAAAGTAGAATCCGGTTTCCTTAAAAACCAATTGTATTTTATCAGTTATAGTTTCGTTGTCCTTTTTCCAGTAAAAGGCGATACCGAAGTTGTTGTGGTATAATTGTTCTATTTCTCTCATTATAAATCCCTTTATTTCAACAAATATAAATATTATTTATATTAATTCTAAATAAAAAAGTCGTAAAAAAGATAATTTTTTGTTAACCGATTACTAGATCCTAAGATCAATGTCGCTATTGACACATTGCGTTGAGGTAAAAAGTCAAACTCTGACCGCTTTTATACCAATTGCTCCTGTTTTTTTCTCTGTAAAAACTCGTTTCAGTAGCTGACATAGCAGTTGAAATGGCGAAAAATTTACTTTTTTCGTTTTCTTTTACACTTTCAATCCATTGAATGGTTACGGCAATGTCTCCCATTTCCTTATCGAGATAAATGTCAAAAGGCTTTAAATCTAAAGTATATAAACCCCGAAATCCATTTTTTACTTCAAAAATAATATCCTTATCCACAATGAGAGTAGTAGGCAGATCATTTTCTATCTTGTAGAAATTCAATCTAAATTTGACTGATTTGAACTCGTTTGAAGTAATATTAAAATTAAAATCGCTCAGCTTACAGTCTTTTTTGATTTTAAATTTCATTCCTCTTTCGCGGCTTAACCGGTCGTCGACATCTTTATCAAAAGCATAGTAAAAGTTAGAATGCATTAGAGAAAGACCTTTCGCACTTCTGCCAAATTGTTTGAGTTTAGGCTGTTTGAACTTTACAACCACTTCCTTTAGCATATTATCCGAAGGTTCTAAAAGGATCAGATTCTTTTCTTGTTTTAATTGATTTGCAATTATTTTTTTGGAGTTATAACCCACGTGCGAAAATACGATGGTATCATTGGTACTGACTTGGTCGTTAAGTTTTAAGTTGAAAATGCCTTTTGAGCTTGAAACCGTCCCTGCATTTTTATTATTAATACCAACATTTACGTATTCTAAAATCGAATTGGTTTGCGCGTCTTTTATTTCGCCAGAGATGGTTTTTTCCTGTGAGAATGAGTTAAAAGCAATCAGGAATAAAAGTAAAAGTTTCGTGAATTTCATTTAGAAAATTTCTTATAAAGAAATGAAAAACCATTAAAAACAAAACTTACTTTATCCAATTTTTAACATTCGAAAGAAACTCTTTTTGTTGATCAACAAAGAGATAGTGTGAGCAATTCTCCAATAAAGCGAAATGATTTTTGCCTGCTAAATTCTTGATAGAACTAAGTTGTTCTGTAGAAAATACGCCATCTTCTTTGCCATAAATCGCATAAATAGGAATGCCTTCAGCTTTTATTTTTTTTAAAGATGATCTGGTGTCTATATTGTTTTTCTTTTCGTTTTGATAGAAAAGTAAAGGAGCATTTTTATTTCTAATGTTGGTTTTAAAAAAATCACTTGCATCATAAGCAGCATATAATTTTTTCGATTCTTCGGTTGGATGTGGTATTTTAAAGAAATTATTTTCTCCTGCTAATTCAAAACATCCTTTTCGATATTCGGCAGAATTTTTATTAAGCTTTTCAACAAGGGCTACTTTATCAAGTTTGGCCAAATCATTCTTCTTAGTATATATTTTTTTAACCGAATCCAGAATATGATTGTATGTTTCCTGTTGTGAAAATAAAGCTCCGGCAAGAATCAGCCCATTGATATTTTGAGGATATTTCTCAGCATATAAAGTCGCAACCAATCCGCCAAAACTATGAGCAAGAAGCGTGGCTTTTTTGAGATGGTATTTTTTATAAATCGCATTTAGATCCTGGAAAGCTTCTGCGTAAGTAAATTTGGCATTAGGATCTGTAGATCTTCCTTCGCCTCTTCGGTCGTAAGCAATGACAAAAAAGCCTTTCTTTGAAAGTTCTTCAGCGGTATTGCTGCCTTCAAAAAGTGTAGCATTGCCACTTGGACCTCCGTGAACAAAAATAATGGGTTTGTCATTTTTGTTTCCGTAGGTCTTGATGTAAAGAGTTTCGCCGCTAACTAAGAATGATAGGGAAAGCAACGACAATAAAAATATTTTCTTCATTTGTTATTCCATATTTTGATGATCTTCCATGTCTTTACGAAGATCTAAATTTCTAAAAGTAGGAGATTTTAAACCAAAGCCTAAAACGGTTAAAAGTGTCATACTTCCGCCAAAAACCACCGAAATAACAGGTGTCATCAATTTGGCTGTTAAACCACTCTCAAAAGCGCCTAATTCGTTTGATGATCCTACAAACATAGAGTTTACGGCAGCTACACGGCCGCGCATATGATCGGGAGTTTTAAGCTGTAAAATGGTTTGGCGAATTACAACCGAAATTCCGTCAGCAAGACCACTTAAAAATAATGCGAATACAGAAATCCAGAAAATAGTCGAAACTCCAAATAGAATAATCGATAATCCAAAAACAAAAATGGCTCCTAAAAGTTTCATTCCGGCTTTTTTGTATAAAGGAACATAAGCAGATATCATCATCGTTATAAAAGCGCCAACTGCCGGAGCAGCTCTCAAAACTCCAAAACCTTCAGGGCCTACTTTTAAAATATCCTGAGCAAATACAGGTAATAAAGCAACGGCTCCACCAAAAAGAACAGCAACCATATCAAGAGAAAGTACTCCTAAAATAGTTTTGTTATTGAAAACAAACTTTAAACCTTCTTTAAGGCTTTCCATTATAGGTTCACCAATTTTAGGGTTCAGGATTGGTTTTTTGCTAATTTGAGATAAAGCAATTAAAGCAAAAAGCGAACATGCAAAAACAGAACACATCGACCAGTGCACCCCAATATAATTGATAGAAAATCCTGCAATTGCCGGACCCAAAACCGACCCAATTTGCCAAACTGAACTGCTCCAGGTTGCAGCATTAGGATATACTTTTTTAGGGACAATCAACGCTAAAAGGGAGAATATAGTTGGGCCAAGAAAAGCACGAACCAGTCCGCCAATAAAAACTAAAAAGTAAATCGAATATAAAATAGCCTCAGTAGACCAGCCGCCAACGACTTTTGGCCAGGTTAATAAAAATAATCCAAAACTAATTACGGAGAAACCCAGAATACATTTTACCAGTAAACCTTTTTTCTCTCGCTGATCGACCATATGTCCGGCGAACAATGCCATACCAACGGCAGGAATTACTTCCATTAATCCGATAAGTCCTAACGAAAGCGGATTTTTGGTTAAACTATAAACTTCCCATTCAATAACAATAAATTGCATCGACCAGGCAAAAACCATAGCGAAACGCAATATTAGGAATACATTAAATTCTCTGTAGCGTAACGCCTGATAAGGATCTTGCTTGTTTGTTTTAGTTGTCATTTGTTCTAATGTCTTTAAGCATAAGTTGGGTAGAAACGCTGCCGTTCCATTCGTTTTCAGACAGTGAATAAGCTAACTGAAAAGGATTTTGATTTTTTACGATGTTTATTTTTTTTCCAAGGCCAAAACCTATTGCAGCAATTCCGTCTGAGTTATGCTGTTTCACAAAAAGTCTCAAATGTTCTTCGTCTGCACCTAAAGTTTTCGCGTAGCCTGTGTCTTTTGCATCTTTCGTCATAAAAACAGGCGTCATATTCAAAGGCCCAAAAGGTTCGAATTGTTTTAAAATCCGGATTAGTTTTGGGGTAATGTCGCTAAAATTAATTTCGGCATCGACTTCGATTTCCGGAGTTCGCATTTCGGGTAAAATGGTTTCCTCTACTTGTTTTTCAAAAGCATCTTTAAAGGTTTTATAGTTTTCTGCTTTCAGAGTCATTCCTGCAGCGTACATATGGCCTCCAAATTGTTCTAAATGCTGCGAACAGGCATCAAGAGCGTTATAAACATCAAATCCTTTTACAGATCTTGCAGAAGCCGCATATTTATCACCGCTTTTGGTAAAAACCAAAGTGGGACGATAATAGGTTTCGATTAGTCTCGAAGCTACAATCCCGATAACGCCTTTGTGCCAGTCTTCCTGAAATACTACGGTCGAATATCGGTCTTCTTCCTGATTTTGTATAATTTGCTGAAAAGCTTCTTTGGTAATTTGTTTGTCCAGATCTTTTCGGTCTGAGTTGTATTGCTCTATTTCGGATGCAAATTGTTGTGCTTGTTCGAAATTAAATTCCGTCAATAATTCAACCGCATGATTTCCGTGTTTGATTCTTCCGGCAGCATTTATTCTTGGTGAAACAATAAAGACAACATCAGTAATATCTAATGTTTTCTTTTTTACCTGATGCACCAAAGCTTTAATTCCCGGTCTCGGATCTGAGTTGATAACCTGTAAACCGAAATAAGCCAAAACTCTGTTTTCACCAGTTATAGGTACAATATCGGCTGCAATTGCTGTGGCAACTAAATCCAGATACGGAACTAAATCTTCTATTGTTTCGTTTCTGTTTGTTCCTAAAGCCTGAATCAGTTTAAAACCAACGCCGCAACCGCACAATTCATCATAAGGATAAAAACAATCTTCTCTTTTAGGATCGAGAATCGCAACAGCATTCGGAAGAAATTCTCCTGGACGGTGGTGATCACAAATAATAAAATCGATGTTTTTTTCTTTCGCGTAGGCGATATGATCAATAGATTTTATTCCGCAGTCGAGTGCTATGATTAATGAAAATCCGTTATCATCGGCAAAATCAATTCCTTTAAAAGAAATTCCGTAACCCTCTGCATAACGATCCGGAATATAAGTAGCAATATTGGGATAATGTGATTTTAAATAGGCCGAAACCAAAGAAACAGCCGTTGTTCCGTCGACATCATAATCGCCAAAAACCAAAATGTTTTCCTGATTTTCGATCGCCAATTCGATTCTCGCAACCGCTTTATCCATGTCTTTCATCAAGAAAGGATCATGAAGATGTTCTAACGAAGGACGAAAGAAATTCTTAGCATCTTCAAAAGTTTCAATGCCACGCTGAATCAAAAGGGTTGCTACAAAATCTTCTACATTCAGGGCTTGCGCCAAATGTTTGATTTTATCTTGAGAAGGTCTTGTTTTTAATGTCCAACGCATTTTTTTATTGTAGATTTTAGATCTTAGATTTTAGATTTGAGAAATCAAAAATCGTTTAATCTGGTATGTAATTTTTTTTGCCACAGATTAAACGATTTTAAATGATTTTTTATAATCTGAGTTAATCTTTGAATCTGTGGCAGAAATTTCGGTTTTTAACTTTGTCAAATCGAGCGTCGCAACTCTCGGGAGAAATTCTTTGCGTAGCTTCGACTTCGCTCAGCCTGACAAACTGATAATAATTAAATATTTTTATTTTAGCTCTAATGCATTTCCTTCAAATTTAATTCCGTCCCATCCTAAATTGATGAAATTTCTAATGTTTTGATGATTCGTTCCGTTTGGGTCTCCTAAAACTTCTTCGAAATAAAAAGCGCCAAAACAGGCTAAAGTTTCGTCTTTGCTTAGGTTTTGCAATTTAGCAAAAGAAAATAATTTGCAAGAACCAGAATTTTCTCCGGCAGCGTTATGCTGCGTTCCGTTCTGGAAAGCGGTTGGAGTAAAATTGTAATTTTCCTCGATTACTGCAATAGTTTCAGGGAATGTTATTTCGTTTGGAGTTTGTTTTACTTTTTCTAAAAAGGCTTGTATGCTCATGAGTATAATTTTAGTTTTTTTGCCGCAGATTAAAATGATTAGAAAGATTTTTTTGCCACGAATTTCACGAATTTGCACTAATTGAATTCGTGATAATTAGTGAAATTCGTGGCAACTTTTTTATTCTGTGGCATAAATATTTTTTAATCTTCTTCTTCTTCTTCTTTTTCATCATCCTTCGAAAACTTACTTTTCTTAGGTTCTTTTGTTATTGTTTTTCCGGCAACGACTACGACAATTTCGCCGCGTGGTGCTGTTTTTTCAAAATGGGTTAAAACTTCTCTGGCAGTTCCACGAACATTTTCTTCATGAAGTTTTGATAATTCTCGTGAAACGCAAACTTGTCTGTCTTCTCCGAAATACTGAATAAATTCAGCCAATGTTTTAACGAGTTTATGCGGAGAAACGTATAAAATCATCGTTCTTGTTTCTTCGGCTAAAGCCAAAAAACGAGTCTGACGCCCTTTTTTATCAGGCAAGAAACCTTCAAAAATAAACTTGTCATTTGGTAATCCGCTGTTGACTAAAGCAGGGACAAAAGCAGTTGCACCAGGCAAACATTCTACTTCGATTTTATTTTCGACACAAGCGCGCGTCAATAAAAATCCCGGATCTGAAATTGCCGGAGTTCCTGCATCCGAAATCAGGGCGATAGTTTCACCGGCTTTCAAACGCGCAATCAAATTCTCAGTTGTTTTGTGTTCGTTGTGCATATGATGGCTGTGCATGTGCGTGCCAATTTCAAAATGCTTCAACAATTTACCACTGGTTCTGGTATCTTCGGCCAAGATCAAATCGACTTCTTTCAGAATCCTGATGGCACGAAAAGTCATGTCTTCAAGATTGCCAATAGGCGTTGGAACGATATATAATTTAGACATATTTAATTTAAATATTTAACACGAATTGCACAAATTGGCACAAATTTAGGTTGTTTAAAAATTGCACAAATCAAGTATTATTTAAATTGCTTTTAATTCGTGTAAATTCGTGAAATTAGTGTTTATGAGAATTTCTTCTCGACAATTCCCAGGAAACGTTCTGCGTAATCGTCTTTTCCGTCCCAATTGTTATAATCCGGTTTTACCATGTTTTCTATAAACTCCTGCGCTTCAACGTAAGAGTCAAAAGTCAATAACTGATTGAGGACACGGCTGTAATCTTCAGAACTGTTTCCGAAAAGGTTTTTGGTGAAAGCGATTCGGTCGTTCAGATCAATATGGAAACCTTTTGCCAGTTTTTCGTTTAAAGTAACAGCTTTTGTTTCTGCTGGTTTTTCTATAACAACAGTTTCGATATTTTCTTTCTTCTCTTTAAATTCATTGATCACCGGAGCAGGAGTAGAGGCAACGTTTTCAAAACTATCTACTTTTACAAATTGCGCATCGGCATAATTCACTCCAAAATCTTCAAACGTGATTGTCATAGGATTTGGTATTGAAATTTCTGCTTTCGGTTCTTTTTCTTCTGGTTTATCTAATTCAAAAAGAGGTACAAAATCCGGAATTGGCTTTAAATCGCTAACGGTTGTAAAAGAAAGTTCTTCAACTGCTTCAGTTTTAGTTTCAGCAATGGGTTCTTCGATTTTTTCAGCAACAGGTTCTTCGATTACTTCAGCAATTGGCTCCGTAATAGTTTCCGGAATTACTTCTTCAGGGATTTCTGCGACAATTTCTTCTTCAACAGCTTCTTCTGCAACAATTTCCTCTACAGCTTCTTCTGTAACGATTTCTTCAGCAGCTTCTTCTGCTTTGATTTCTTCTGTAACTTCCGGTTCAGCTATAGTTTCAATTGGAGTTTCTGCAATTGCAACTGGCTCTTCGGTTTTAACTTCTGCCGGAGTTATTTCTTCTTTATCAAAAATGGATTCAATTTCAGAAGTAATTTCGCTGTGACCAATTGTAGGCTTCAAAGTGTCGAAATTCTCGTCTACAAACTTTAAAACCGCTAATTTCTCGTATAATTTCTGCGTTTCAAGATACAATTGATTGATATCGGATTTGTTTTTAAGCTTTAAAATTCGATGTGCAATGCTGATTAAATCGGCTTCCAATTTTTTTTTCATAACTGTTGAAATTATAGTGAATAGGGTATTTTAGTATATTTTGTATTTGAATGTCTTTATTCCGGTAGAAATCTAAAAGATATTTTTTTATTTCTGTTAATAAGCGTTTGCGAATCTCCGATTTGATAAAAATTTTCTACTTTTGAAAAAGTGAAAAAACAGCTGTTTTTCACGTCGATTTATTACCAGTACAAAGTAATAAAAACTATTCATTTTTAAAGGTAGAAAAATACAAAATGTTT
>Ga0247816_10001446_pt1 | contig 11659 bp, 12 predicted proteins | sample UWRJL209509C1_FD_179930 | JGI IMG/M metagenome (GOLD analysis project Ga0247816, IMG submission 179930) | Plant litter microbial communities from Arlington Agricultural Research Station in Wisconsin, United States - UWRJ-L209-509C-1 | ecosystem: Environmental > Terrestrial > Plant litter >...
CCAAAGCCTGCGTGAGGGCACACCGAGCCCAGGCGAGGTGCCGAGTGGTGGGGCAAGAGCGTTTTGCTTACTTTTGCGCTCTATCAAAAGTGAGCCGCCGTAAGGGCGGAACCATAAGAAGCCATAACAAAAAAACGGATATGCACCCCACCCCTCAGCCCACCCACAAAGAATTTTGGTCAGCCTGCAGGCGTTGTGTAGATACCTATGCTCCTTCGGTCCAACCCCGAGTCGCCCGATTGAGCTGCCTTTAAAAACCTGTACAAATCAAAAAAACTGTACAACTATTGATGCCAAGGCGCAGTGGAATCGGTTGGCGTGCATATGCATGGATTCCAGGGCGGAGATCTCGCAACCTGGGAGAAAAACCATGACACGTCTGCTGGTTTCACTGGCTTTGCTGCTGGGCTTGAGCGGCTGCGGGAGCGTTGGCGTAGACCACTACGCAGACCAGCAACCGCAACTGGACCTGGTACGTTTCTTCAGCCAGCCGGTTAAAGCCTGGGGCATCTTTCAGAAGCGCTCGGGTGAAGTTGCCAAACGCTTTGAGGTGAACATCTCCAGCCGGCGCGAGGGCGAGAAGCTGATTCTCGACGAGCGTTTCCTGTACAGCGACGGTACTCGCCAGCAACGCGTCTGGACGCTCACCCCTGACGGTCCTGGGCGCTGGCGCGGGCGCGCGGATGATGTGGTGGGCGAGGCCAGGGCCGAGTTGGCCGGCAACGCATTGCGCTGGCGTTATGTGTTGAACCAGCCGGTGGATGGTTCGGTATACGAAGTGAGTTTTGACGATTGGATGTATCTGATGGACGAGAACACGCTGATCAACCGTTCCAGCATGTCCAAGTTCGGCGTCGAGCTGGGCCAGGTGACGCTGTTTTTCCGTCGCCAGCCGTCATGAGCGCAGGCGTATCCATGCAGGGTGAGTGCGGGTGATAGCGTCCGTTCGACACCTGGCGTTGGTCCTCGGTGATCAACTGTCTTTCGACCTGAGTGTGTTCGACGCACTGGACGCCAGCCAGGATGCGATCCTGATGGCAGAGGTGGCCGCCGAAGCCGGTTATGTACCCCATCATCCTCAAAAGATCGTACTGATCTTCAGCGCCATGCGGCATTTCGCTAATGCTCTGCGCGAACGTGGATGGGAGGTCATTTATGTGCGGCTCGATGATGAAGGCAACAGCGGCACCTTGACCGGTGAAGTGCAGCGCTGGGCTACGCAGTTGAACGCAGAACAGGTGCACATGACCGAGTGCGGCGAATGGCGCCTGGAGGAGCAATTGCGCAACGGCGAAGTGCCGATCAATTGGCATGTGGACCGGCGTTTTCTTTGCTCGCGCAAGGGGTTTGCGCACTGGGCGCGAGGGCACACGCAGTTGCGCATGGAAGCGTTCTACCGCGCGATGCGCAAACGCACCGGGTTGCTTCTCGAACCGGACGGTCGACCGTTGGGAGGCGTCTGGAACCTTGATGCGCAGAATCGCAAAAGCCTGCCCAAGGGCTTGCGCGGGCCGTTCTATGCGCGCTTCGCAGCGGACGACATCACCCTTGAAGTGCTGACCCTGGTGGGCGAGCGGTTCAAGCACCACTACGGCAGCCTGGACAATTTCGATTACCCGGTAACCCACGCCCAGGCCCGTGAGCTGTGGCAGCACTTCCTGGATTTTTCGCTGGCAGCCTTTGGCGACTATCAGGATGCGATGGCCGAGGGCGAACCCTTTCTGTTTCATGCCCGAATCAGTGCGGCGCTGAATATTGGCTTGTTGGATGTGAGCGAACTGTGCGCTGACGTGCAGAGCGCGTATCGCCAGGGCAGGGTGGCGCTCAATGCCGCAGAGGGGTTCATCCGGCAGTTGATTGGCTGGCGCGAATATGTGCGTGGCATCTATTGGCTGCGCATGCCCGAGTATGCCGGGCTCAACGCATTCGCAAACACCCGCGCGCTGCCGGAGTTTTACTGGACCGGCCAAACACGTATGCGCTGCATGTCCCAAGTGATCGGCCAGACCCTGGAGCTTGGCTACGCACACCATATCCAGCGGCTGATGATCACCGGCAATTTTGCGTTGCTGGCGGGCATCGTGCCCACCGCGATTTGCGAGTGGTACCTGGCGGTTTACCTGGACGCATTCGACTGGGTTGAACTCCCCAATACCCTGGGCATGGTGATGCATGCCGATGGCGGCTACCTGGGCTCCAAGCCCTATTGCGCCAGTGGCCGATATATTCAGCGCATGTCTGACTACTGCACTGGCTGCGAGTATCGAGTCGAGGCATCCACCGGGCCCCAGGCGTGTCCCTTCAATGCGTTGTATTGGCACTTTCTCATGCGCCACGAAGACCTTTTACACAACAACCCACGCCTGGCCGTGGTGTATCGCAACCTGCACGGTATGGACGAGGCGCGTCGCGATGCGCTCTGGCTGCGAGGCGAGACGTTGTTGGCAACCCTGGATGCGGGTGAAGCGCTGTAAACAGCTACGGCGCGCGAGTGACTCGTAGGAGCTGTCGAGCTTTAGCGAGGCTGCGATGAGGGCCCCACGGTCGACATATCCAGCACCGCCATCGCATTCAATTCAAATAACACGCGCCAATCCAGTCTGGCGGGTTGGGTGACAGGTGTTTTGCCAGCGGCAAGTAGCGTGGGTCCAACTGTGCGGCCAGCCAATAAAGCGTGTTGCTGCTCCTGGGGTCCCACAAACCGGCATACCCGGCCTCGCCGACGCGCGCTCGGTCCCGGTCAAACTGCACATGGGTATGGACGAATTCCTGATGGCTGCGCTGGCCATTCGCATAGGGCACCAGCCAATCCAGCGCCTTGCCCAGCGAGGCGCCATTCGGTGCGGTGATGCTCAGCCAATTGCCGTCCACACCATAGGGCTTGGCTGCGAGGGCCGCTTGTACCAAGGGTTGCAGGTCGTAGACAACGTAGTGCAGGGCATCACGGTCCTGGAAGTCAGTCACCGAACCATCGGCCAGCAGGTTGTCGGCGATCTGTTGGCGGAACAGCTGGAGCGCCTGTTCCAGCATCGCGCGATCACCCAACGCGGCGGCCGCCACCGTCACCAGCTTCACTCGATGGCTCTGCCAGTTATTAGTGTTTGTGCCTTTCTTTCCATGCAATTGCTTGATGCGCTCGATGTAGCCATTACCCAGGGTACCCAGCAGCGCACGCGTTGCATCTCGGGTCTCGGGCCGAAGCGCGCTGGCGGTGAGCGCGTAGGCATTTATCAACATATCGAGGTTGGTTTCATCGATGGGGTTGAAGTCCGGTTGATAGACGCCGGCCCATGCCGCGAGGTAGTCGTCGACCTGTTTCAAATAGCGCGGGTCGCCGCTCAGATGCCAGGCCAGGGAAGCCTGGCGCATCACGGGCCAGTCTTTTTCGGCGGCGATGCTTTGCTCGCGAATGCCCTGGTTCGGCAGCGTACCTTCGGTGTGCAGATGGGGCAGGGGGTGGGGGCGGTCACCGAGATGGTGTTGTGCCGCGGCCAGTAATGATGCGGAGGCCGGGGTTGAGGCGGCAGGCTGGCAGGGGCTCATGGTTGCGGCAGTGACGGCATGGGAAAAGGTGGCCAGCAACGCAGCCAATACGACAGGATTCAGAGGAGGTCGCCGCATGCTTTTTCTCATGGATTGATTCGCCAGATCGACGCACCGTTACGCTAGCACGGCCGTTATGGGTGTTTGATGAAATACACGACACCTCGGTATGCTGCCCGCCACCCAGGCCGAGAGCAGGACCGTCCATGACCTTGCAGTTCGTGAAGATGCACGCCAACGGCGACGATTTCATAGTGATCGACCGGCGTGGCAAGCACGATCCGATTACCCCCGAGATTGCCCGCCTTCTAGGCGATCGCCATCGCGGTATCGGTTTCAACCAGTTAGCCGTGGTGCTCGATTGCGACGACGCGTCAGCCCGTCTCAAGTTCTGGAATCCCAACGGTACCCCGCTCGACACCTGCGGCAGCGCCACCCGCGGTGTTGCCGACATGCTGATGCGCGAAGCCAATGCATCGTCCATTGTGCTGCGCACCAACCGGGGTTTGCTGACCTGCGTGCGTGAGTCGGGCCAGCGGGTGTCGGTGGACATGGGCCAGCCGCTGCTGGGTTGGCAAGACATCCCGCTCGCCGAGGCGACCGGTACCCAATCCCTTGCCCTTCCCGGAAGCCCCGCCGCGTGCAGCATGGGCAACCCGCACTGCACCTTCTTCGTCGATGACCTGGCGGCAGTCGACATCGCATCCGTTGGGCCGTCGCTCGAAACCCATCCGCTGTTCCCCAACAAAACCAATGTGCACTTCGTGCAGGTGCTGGACCGTGGCCATATCCGCCTGCGTATCTGGGAGCGCGGCGGCGGCATTCCCTTGGGATCAGGGTCGTGCTGTTGCGGCGCGGTGGTGAACGGGATTCGGCGCGGGCTGTTGGATGACAGCGTCGAGGTGGAGTGCGACGGTGGAACGGTCACCGTGAAATGGGACGGCCGCGGCGGGGTGGTGTTGACGGGCCCTGTTCAAGTGACGCTGCACGGCACCATTGCCGAGCATTTTTTTCAGACTTGCGAAGAGCACTAGCACCTCATGAACTCCATCATCGTTCGCCCGCTCCAGCCTGATGACAGCCTGGAGCTTCTCACCGACCTGATTCACCAGGCTTACGCACCCCACGCCACACAGGGCCTGCGTTACTGGGGCACCCATCAAACGGTGGCCGACACCGCCACGCGCTTCGCCTCCGGCCACGGGTTTGTCGCCGAAGTGGCAGGCCAGCTAGCGGGCACCATCACCCTGCGGCCGCCGCAGCCCGACTCGCCCGTGGCGCTTTACCAGGACGCCGATACCTGGAGCATCAGCCAGTTTGCCGTGGCCCCGTCCCATAAGGGCGTCGGGGTCGGCTTTGCCTTGCATGAGCATGCGCGCTCGGTAGCGTTGGCCAACGGCGCGCATCGTATGGCGCTGGACACCGCCGTGCCCGCCGAGCCGTTGATTGCCCTCTACGCCAAATGGGGCTACCAGATTAAAGGCGAGCATGACTGGCGACCGCACACCAATTACTTGAGTGTGCTGATGACGCGTTCATTGATAGGGTAAAGTCAGCGCCTTCAGGATGAATCCTTCAGGTAACCCGACATGATGGCGTTTCTACGGCAAGCCGCGCTGAGCCTACTGGTGATTCTGTTTGCGGCACCGGCACCGGCACCGGCGCTGGCCGATACCGCACCGCCCGGCCTGGTCAAAGTCGCTCTGGACCAACGGGTGATTGACCTGACCAACACCCTCGACTCCTCTACCAAAACCCGCCTGATTGACCAACTCGCCGCCCTTGAACAACGCAAGGGTGCGCAGGTGGCCGTGTTGTTGATTCCCAGCACCGGCGGCGCGGGCATTGAAGACTTTGCCAATCAACTGTTCCGTGCCTGGAAGCTGGGGCGCAAGGACGTCAACGACGGCATCCTGTTGCTGGTGGCCAAGGACGACCGCAAAGTGCGGATCGAGGTGGGCTACGGCCTGGAAGGCGTGGTCACCGACCTGTTGGCGCACCGCATCATTGAGGAGCACATCACCCCGGCGTTTCGTCAGGGCGACTACGCGGGCGGGGTGCAACTGGCGGTAAATGACCTGAGCGTATTGGTGGACGGCGGCGCCTTGCCCGAAGTGGCCGAGCCAGGATTTACCAACGAGGCGTACGCGGTGTTCCTGGCTTTGATCATTGGCGCCGTCGGCGGTGTGCTGATTTCGGCGGGCAGGCTGCACTGGCGTAGGGCCCTGTTGGCGGCGGCGGTGGTTACCGTGTTGTTGGCGCTACTTGCCGGCGGCAGCGAATGGCCGATGTATCTGCTGATGCTGCCGTTGTGCATGCTGGTCGCTGGTGCTCTGTCCGGGGTGTTGTGGCAGGCCAGGGAGTTGTTCTACATCGTGCTGGGCCTGCTGTCGTATGTCGTTGCGCTGGGCCTGATTGATCGCTTTATTGGCGACGTTTCCTTCCTCAACTGGCTGGTGTACCCACTGGCCGGGCTACTGGTGCTGGGGCTGTATTTGGGCCTGTTTATCCTGATGAGGGACGCCTGGAAAAAAAGCCGCGCTTCGTTTTTTGTGCGGCTGGTAGTGGTGATGGGACTGTACGGGGCTCTGGGGTATGTGATCGACGAAGGCCTGCGGGGCTGGCTGCTGGCGTTTCCCCTGAGCTCTTTTGGCGGCTTGTTTATCTTTGCCCCGAACATCGGCGGGTCAGGCTCGGGGTCGAGTTCGGGCAGTGGTTCCAGCTCCCGTTCCGGCTCCAGTTCAGGCGGCGGATTTTCCGGTGGCGGCGGCTCCAGTGGTGGTGGCGGCGCGTCGGGAAGCTGGTAACGGTTCGCCTTAGCCGAGCTTGACCAGGTTTTGAAACAGCAGCGCATCTGGCCGCAGCGGCGTTTCATACGGGCCGCGTACGCCACGCCACGGACTTTTTTGCCGAGGCGCTGGCGCTGCGGATTCACAAGGGTTTGTAAGCGACCCAGCCTTTGAACGAGAACCCTGCATAAAATAGCTCGACCCCGTCAAACCCTGCCGTGCGCAACAGCGCTTCATCGTTCTCTGGGGACAGCACCGGCAAGTGGCTGCTGATCGCCGTGATCGCCCGCTCGGCATCCGAGGCCGGCACACCCGAATCCACGGCATACGCCGCGTAGCGTTTCAGCCAGCGAGCCTTTTCTTCGGGGGATTGCGGGAAACTGTGGTGGGCAACAATCAGTGGCGCACCGGGTAATAAACGTCGCCATAGCTGCTTCAGCGTCTGCAAGCGTTCTTCGGCGGGGATGAAGTGCAGCGTCAGCAGGCAAGTCGCAGCGTCAAAAGGGCCTTCGGGCGCGGTGTCGATATAGCCTTCATGCAGCTCGACGCGTTCTGCCAGCGGGCCCAGCGTGGCCTGGGCCAGCTTAAGCATTTCGGCCGATGGGTCGACACCGACGAAGCGCCACTGCGGTTCGCTGTCGGCAAACCTCTTCAGCTCAAGACCGCCGCCAGCACCAAGCACCAGCACGTTGCCTGCCGAAGGCACACGTTCACGCAGCAGCAGGGTGGTCATGCGTTGGAGGGACTCAAAGCCAGGCACCAATCTCACCGGGCCTTCGGCGTAACGGGCGACAGCGTCGGGGTCTGAAAACCAGCTCATTGGGGGCTCCTTATTTGATTTGCGCTGCGTTGCTGACTAAATATCCATCACCATTTCGTGCCATGCCATCCCGCCGTGATCAGAAGCCGACGGCTGTACATAGCGATAGCCCATCCGCTTATACAGCTCAACATGGTTGTCTTTGCACATCAGGTGAATGGTCTTCTTGCCCATTGCCTGCATGCGCTGCACAAACTCCGTCATCAGCCGCGTCGAATAGCCTTTGCCCTGATGTGCCGGGTGCAGCACCACCGACATGATCACCACATTCGGTGCATCTGCCGAATGCCCAACCAACTCCTTGAACGCCTCATCCGACATCACCACTTCATGGGCGCAGCCGCAGTTGATGAAGCCGACCACTTCACCGTCAGCCTCCAGAATCAAAAAACCTTGCGGGTATTGCGCGATCCGCGTGGTGATTTTTTCCAACGTCGCAGCTTCGTCGCCTTCGTAGGCAGCGATTTCGATTGTGTAGCAACGGGTGGCGTCGGCCGGGGTGGCGTTGCGAAAGGCGAGGGTGGGCATTGAGGTTCCTGGGGCATGAAACGAAAGGCCACATGATAGAGAAACTTGGCCCTGACGGCGCAAAATTGCGCATAAATTACGAATGCGTAGCGCCGCAACGCTAATATACAAACCCGCAAAATCCACCACACCAGGTTCCATCCCATGCCCAACCTTCGTGTAATGACCATGGCCGACTACGACGCGATCATCGGCCTGATGCGCAATACCCCTGGCATTTCCCTGCGCGACGCCGACTCCCGCGAGGCCACCGAGAGGTACCTGGCGCGCAATCCGGGCTTGAGTTTCGTGGCTGAAGTCGAGGGCGTGCTGTGCGCGTGCGTGATGTGCGGTCACGACGGTCGCCGGGGTTATTTGCAGCATCTGCTGGTGCTGCCCGAATACCGGCGCCAAGGCCTGGCCAATGCACTGGTGGAGCGCTGCCTGGCCGGCCTTGAGCAATTGGGCATTCGTAAATGTCACCTGGACGTGTTCAAGACCAACCACAGCGCCGCGCAGTATTGGCAAGGCCAGGGCTGGCAGTTGAGGACCGACATCGACCGCTATTCATTCACCCGTAAAGGTGATGAAAACGCCTGATATTCATCAAGGAAACTGTGGTCGCCCAACCTCTCAGTTCGGCGACTGTTCCCGGCTAAAGGCATCGACCGCTTTCACCAACCCTTTGGCGGCCAGCGCCACCAGCTCACCGCCTTTTTCCGGGGTCGCCAGGGACGGATCCGAGCCCATGCGGCCATCGGGGAAGCGCGCGCGGAAGTCGATGGCTTCGCGGATCGGGCCGGTGTTGGCGATTTGCGGTGAATAGTCGGCTGACTTGATCGCGTCCGGGTAAGCCCATTGCGTGATTGCAATCTCCGAAGGCGTGGCATGGCTGCCATGGCCGGTTGGGAATTGCTGATTAGCCAGTGCGCCAACCCCTTCCAGGTCCCACCAATTGCACAGCTTGAGCGCAAAACCGGCCGGGCGTCGGGCAAAGCTCGCTTCGGCGTAAAGCTCGGAGAACGCCGCTTCAATCGACGCGATGTTGCCGCCGTGGCCATTGAGGAACAGGATTTTTTCAAAACCATGACCGGCCAGCGAACGCACCCAATCACCAATCGCGGCGATAAAGGTAGACGGGCGCAGCGAGAGGGTGCCGGGGAAGCCCAGGTGGTGTTGGGCCATGCCGATATTAAAGGTCGGGCCGATCAGGATGTCGGCGTTTTTCTGCGCTTCATGGGCGATGATTTCCGGGCACATCCAGTCGGTACCCAGCAGGCCGGTCGGCCCGTGTTGCTCGTTGGAACCGATGGGAATCACGATGCTGCGGCTGCGTTCCAGAAACTGCCCAATCTCGATCCACGTTGATTTGTGTAGAAGCATTTGCGGTTCTCTCTCTCATCAGGCTTGGCCAGGGCCACGGTCAGGCGCCTGGCGGCAGACGAGGACTGTCGCACGCAACGGCGAGACCATCAACCGCCTTTGACGGCCCCGTTACTCGCCATTTGGTTGGGCTTGCAGTTGAGGTAAGCCGAGGACTTCAGCCAGCGCTGGTCGGGGTACCAGGAGAACATGAACTGGCCGCCCTTGAGTTTATCCACTACTTGGCGCGCCACTTGCGGGCGCACGGCGGGGCAACCCTGGCTGCGGCCGATACGGCCTTCACGCTTGCTCCACAGAGGGCTTACGTAGTCGGCGGCGTGAATCACGATGGCGCGTTCCCGCGCGCGGTCATTGAAACCGGGTTCAAGGCCGTCCATGCGCAGCGAGTAGCCATGGGCGCCTTCGTAGCTCTCTTGCGTGCGGAACAGTCCCAGGCTGGACTGGTAGCTGCCTTCGCGATTGGAGAATTGCGTGGCGAAGTTTTCCCCGGACTTTTGCCCATGGGCCACCAGGTCGCGCAGCACCAGGGTCTGTTTGCGCAAATCGAAAATCCACAGCCGACGAGCGGTCGAAGGTTGTGAATAGTCGATCACAGCCAGTCGTTCGGATCGTTCCAGACCATTGCCGACCGCGCACTGCATGGCGCTCAGGGCGCTCTTGAGCACATCGGGGTTGAGTTCTGGAGCGGCGTGCGCAAGGCTGCTATACAGGTTAAGAGGTTTTCCGTTGTCTGCGAGTGCAACTGTGCACAGCGAGGCAAGGGTCGAGATGATCAGGCCAAGTCGGCAGCAAAAAGTCAGCATGTATAGAGCATCTCCCCCGTGGAGTGGAGCTAAGCCAATGTTCAAAAAACACGCATGTTACTTGAGCATTTGCCTGCTCGTTGCACCACTGGTCGCGACGGCTGACGAGGTGTTGGTGGTATCTCCAGCCCCGGTCCAGTTGGCTCTTTCGCAATTGGCGAGTGTTTGCCCAAGCCTGGCGACGCAAGTCGATGCGCCTGGGCTGGCTCGGTTGCAGGCTTTTTACCAGCAGCAGGGCGACGTTGCGCTGTGGTCTGAAGGCGAACGCCGCACGGCATTGCAGGCCCAGTTGTTGTTATTGGCCGACGATGGCCTGGACCCGACTCACTATAGCCTGCACACCGCGATAGCCACGGACAACGTGCTGTGCAGCGATATCGGCACCAGCCAGCAGTATCTGCAAGCCTTGCAGGATCTGCATTTCGGCCGCTTGCAGCAGTCGAGCTTCGAACCGCTATGGCATTCACAACCGCCGATCGTCGACCCCGACACAGAAGTATTGGCGATGGCGACGGTTGGCCTGCAAGACATGGCCCAGGCCTTCGACCAGGCTCGCCCAAGCGCGCCGTTGTACCGCAGCTTGCGCAGTGCTTACGCCGCCGCGCGTCAACAGCCATTGCCGAGATGGGGGGCGGTGGGGGATGGCCCGTTGTTGCGTCCGGGCATGGAAGATAGTCGCGTGCCCGAGTTGGCCCGGCGAATGGTCGGTGGCGGTTACCTGGCCAGCGTTCCCGCCGGGGATGTGAAAAAGTACCGGGGCGAGTTGGTCGACGCGGTCAAGACCTTCCAGCAGAGCCACTCACTGCAAGCCGATGGCGTGATCGGGCCGGGCACGGTGGCTGAGTTGAATATCAGCCCAGCCATTCGTCGGGAACAACTGCGCATCAATCTTGAACGCTTTCGCTGGCTAGCCCGCGACCTGGAGCCCGAAGGCGTGCTGGTCAACGTGGCGTCTGCCCAGTTGAACGTCTATCAGGGCGGTGTATCCGTATGGCAGACGCGCCTTCAGGTAGGACGCGCCGACCGCCAGACGCCGCTGTTGAAATCGCGCATTACACGGCTCACGTTGAACCCCACCTGGACCATCCCGCCGACCATCATGCGCGAGGACAAGCTCCCCGCCATTCGTCTGAACCCGGAATACCTGCGTCAACAGAACCTGCAAGTGCTCGACAGCGAAGGCCGCCCGCTGGCCCCCGAGCAAGTCGACTGGAGCCACCCCGGCAATATCCTCCTGCGCCAGGGCGCCGGCCCGCGCAACCCGCTGGGGCGAATCGTCATGCGCTTTCCCAACCCCTATTCGGTGTACCTGCACGACACGCCGAGCCAGCCGTTGTTCACCAAGGGTCCACGGGCTTTCAGTTCAGGCTGTGTGAGAGTGGAGCAGCCGATGCAACTGCGTGACTTGCTGGTAAGCCCCGCCGAGCGGGCGCGCACCGAAGAATTGTTGGCCACTGGCGACACCCATGAATTCAGGCTCGCCACGCCGATACCCGTGTTGCTCGGGTACTGGACCGTGCAGGTCGATAGCCAGGGCGCGCTGCTGTATGCCCCGGATATCTATGGGCGTGATCCGGTGTTGATGAAGGCAATGGAAAGCGCCCTTTGACTGGGCAGCCCGGCCGCACCGGATTTCCGGTGGGCGCTGTTGTTGGGTGAATTGCATTTCAGATCAGGCATGCAAGGCAGTGGAGATCCCACAAGCGAAGTAGGTCCCCTGTGGGAGCTGTCGAGCTTTAGCGAGACTGCGATGGCGGCGGCATTGCCAATAGAGAGGTCGCCTGACCCACCGCTATCGCAGCCTCGCCGGGGCT
>Ga0247816_10001449_pt1 | contig 11648 bp, 9 predicted proteins | sample UWRJL209509C1_FD_179930 | JGI IMG/M metagenome (GOLD analysis project Ga0247816, IMG submission 179930) | Plant litter microbial communities from Arlington Agricultural Research Station in Wisconsin, United States - UWRJ-L209-509C-1 | ecosystem: Environmental > Terrestrial > Plant litter >...
ATATGCCTGGAGCAGAAGAACATTTAATTGAGTTTAAAGAAAAAATAAAAGCTCTTAAAAAAGATGAGTACGAAGAAGATCTTCAAATATTTGCTATTTCTGCTATTACACATAAAGGAACGCAAAATTTATTAAACGCGACAGCTGATGTATTAGATGTAACACCAGAATTTCCGTTATATGAATTGGATCAAGAAGAAGATACTGTTATGTATAAACATACTCCTGAGGAAAAAGGATATGCTATTACAAGAGATCCTGACGCTACATGGGTATTGAGCGGAGATAAACTTGAAAAACTGTTCAAGATGACCAATTTTGATCACGATGCTTCTGTTTTACGATTTGCTCGTCAGTTAAGAACGATGGGAATTGATGAAGAGATGCGTGAACGTGGAGCAAAAGATGGAGACTTAGTACGTATCTTGAAATACGAATTTGAGTTTGTTGAATAAAATGAAACTAAAACGACCAAGCAATCAACTTTTTGATTGCTTGGTCGTTTCTTTTTCACCTCATTATCGCTTATTTAAGAAAAGTTTGGTAAAATATGTCGAACGGTCAAGTACAATTTTGGAGTTAAATGAATGATACTTTAATGGTTAGGACAGGATGAAATGGAATTATTATTTTTAGGTACAGGTGCAGGTGTACCTGCAAAGCAACGAAATGTAACTAGTATTGCACTAAAATTATTAGAAGAACGAAACACCATTTGGCTTTTTGATTGTGGAGAAGCAACGCAGCAACAAATTTTACATACCACTTTAAAACCGCGTAAAGTCGATAAGATTTTTATTACACATTTACACGGAGATCATATTTTTGGATTGCCTGGTTTTTTAAGCAGTCGCTCTTTTCAAGGGGGAGACGGTCCATTAACCATTTATGGTCCTGTGGGAATTAAGAATTATGTCCAAGTGTGCCTGAAAACTTCAGGAACTATTTTGAAGTATCCGCTACATTTTCATGAAATTACCGAAGAAGGTATAATTTTTGAAGATCAGAAATTTAAAGTCATTTGCCGTAAATTAAAACATGGCATTCAGTCTTTTGGCTATCGTATTGAAGAAGCTGATCACCAAGGAATGTTACAAGCCGATAAAGTGAAAGAAGCCGGTATTCCTTTTGGTCCGATGTATGGAAAATTAAAACAAGGTGAAACGATCACCTTAGAAGATGGTCGAACTTTTAATGGGAAAGAGTTCATCGGTGAAACTCAAAAAGGCCGTATTGTGACCATTTTAGGTGACACTAAGAAAACAAAAAATAATGTATTGCTTGCTGAAAATGCCTCTGTTTTGGTTCATGAAAGTACATTTGACGGAGCGAATCGTAAAATGGCAAGAGATTATAACCATTCTACGAATTTAGACGCTGCAGAAGTTGCTAAAGAAGCCAATGTTGCTAAATTAGTGTTGACTCATATTAGCGCTCGCTATTTAGGTAGAGACGTTTATTTATTAGAAAAGGAAGCACGAAAAGTATTTCCTAATACTCAAATTGCGAATGATTTTGATGAAATTGATATCCCACTTATTAGAACAGATAAATAAAAACTTAAAAAGGAGCTTATGATGAAAAAAAATATGGATACGCTTAGAGATAAAGTTGTTTTTATTACTGGTGCTTCAACTGGATTAGGTGAAAAAATTGCTTATGAAGCTGCAAAAAAAGGGGCTATTGTGGTCGTTAGTGCTAGAAGAGAAGACCTGCTTTTACAAGTTAAGGAAAAATGTGAACAACTATCAAATAAACCGGCTTTTGCTTTTGAGTTAGATGTTTCAGATCCTGAGCAAGTAAAAAAAGTAATCAATGACATTTACCAGACTGTCGGAACAGTTGATGTTCTTGTCAACAACGCAGGATTTGGCCACTTTGAAGAAGCTTTGACCTTTGATATGGATATCGCAGAAAGAATGTTTCGCGTAAATGTTTTAGGTCTAATGTATGTAACTCAATTAGTTGCAATTGAAATGGCTGAAAGACAACAAGGTCACATTATCAATATTGCTTCTCAAGCTGGGAAAATGGCTACGCCTAAATCAACTATTTATTCTGCAAGTAAATTTGCTGTTATTGGTTATTCAAATGCATTGCGTTTAGAATTAAAACCGTTAAATATTTTTGTAACAACAGTCAACCCAGGCCCTATTGAAACAAACTTTTTTGATATTGCAGACGAAAGCGGAACTTACTTAGAAAAAGTTGGTCAGTTGGTATTAAATGCTGAAGTTGTTGCTGGTCGCATTGTTTCTTTAATGGGAACACCTAGAAGAGAATTAAACATGCCAGCACTATTAGAAATTGCCGGAAAATTTTATACTCTTTTCCCTCGCATCGGAGATTACTTAGCGGGCGATCTGTTTAACAATAAATAAAGCGATAAGCATTTTCATAGTGTTCATACGGATTACTGTGTTAAAATAACTCTATAAAATAGAACGAATGAGTCTATTTGAAAGGAGACGTATACTTTATGAAAAAACAATGGGGGACAATTGTAGCACTTATACTTATTGTAATCGTAGCATTTTTTGCTGTTTTAAATGTCGAGTCAGTTCCTGTTAGTTTTGGTTTTACAGAAGTAACTTGGCCTTTAATTATGATTATTTTAGGATCGTTATTTATTGGAGCTTTAACGACTGTTCTAATTTCTACTAGTACGACTTATCGAAACAAAAAAGAGTTGAAAAATGGTAAAAAAGAATTAGAAAATGCAGAAAACAGAAAAGAAGAAGCTGTTGCTCGAATCAGAGCAGAATATGAGGATAAATTAACTCAAAAAGATTTTATCATTAGTGAGAAAACAGATAAAATCAACAGTCTAGAAAGAGAATTGGTCAATCGTATGACACAAACAACAGTTACTTCTTCAAACGGACCAACTGATTCAGTACCAAAACAATAAAAATGGGATTATTTTGATAAAAAAGAATAAACTTCAGTGTTTATTCTTTTTTTATTTGTACTGAATTCATTTTTAATTCTGTCATCTAGTATGTAAAACTAGTTTGTCTAGTGAATGCAATTGTGTTAAACTATTACTAACAGAAATGAGATAAAAAGGTGAATAAAATTGAGGAAGATCTATTAGAATGGTCAAATGAAATAAGCCAATATACTTTTCCAAGATGGGAAGAATTACCTGATTTTGATCTTTATATGGACCAAGTATTAAATCTAATTGAACGCTATTTAGCTATTTTTAAAGTGAGTGATGAAAAACAAATTGTTACTTCATCGATGATCAATAACTATGTTAAATTAGGATTAATTCCTCCTCCAGTTAAAAAACGATACACGAAAAAACATTTAGCGTATTTAATTGCTATTTCAATTTTAAAACAAGTGGTCACAATACCAGAAGTAAAAGAAGGTATCCTTTATCAAGCATCCATAAGCGGGATTAGAGAAGCGTATGATTTATTTTGTACCGAGCAAGAGTATGCATTAAGAGCTGTTGCTTCTCATGTGAAACAAGTTGATAAGAAACCTTTATTGCCAGATAGTACAGATAATACAACGCTGATCGTTCGAACTGCTACAATAGCTGTCGCTACAAAAATTGTCACTGAGAAAGTTCTCTATTTGGCTCATGTACAGCAAGAAGAGAATGAAAAGAACAAAAATAAAACCAAGAAGTTGGAGGAATAAACATGAACAAACAAAAAATAGGCTTCCTAGTTGATTCAGGTTCGGATGTTCCCATAGAGATCATTAATAAAGCCGATATGAAAGTCATTCCTTTAAAAATCATTTATAAGGATAAAGAATACACCGATAAGGTAGATATTCATGCGCAAGATGTATACGATCGTTTAGAACAAGAAATACCAAAAACGTCTTTACCAAGTGGTGAAGTGATTAGTGAGATGTTACAAGAATTTAAAAATGAAGGTTATGAAAAAGTTATTGCTGTTACCATTTCAAGCGGACTAAGCGGCACAAACAATATGGTTCGTTTAATGGCTGAAAATGTTGAAGGACTAGACGTTTTTACTTTAGACACCAAGAACATTGGAATCGGCAGTGGTTTTTTAGCTATTCAGGCTGCAGAGTACGTTGAAAAAGAGTTGGAATGGGAAGTTATTAAAGAAAAATTAAAGCAGGATGTAAAAAAATCTAAAATATTTTTCCATGTACCAACTCTAGAATATTTGCAAAAAGGCGGACGGATCGGATTAGTATCTTCTATCTTAGGAAATGTTTTAAATTTAAAACCAGTTATTTCTTGTAATGATAATGGAATCTATCATACAGTTGCAAAAGTGCGCGGAAATAAAAAAAGTATTCAACGAGCTATTGATCTAGCAACTGAATTTGCAGGAGATGCAAAAAAATATCATTTAGCAATTGCTTATGGTGGTAAGACAGCCGAAGTCCAAGTTGACGATATTCGACTAGAACTTAAAAAGAAATTGCCAAACTTTGTTACAATATTTGAAGATCAAATCAGTCCGGCTCTAGGAGTGCATACGGGTCCTGGATTAATTGGGATCGGTGTTCACATTATAGAAGATTAGTACGGAGTTAAATCAGTCAATTAAAAGATCGGGACAACTTGTCCGGTCTTTTTTTGTTATCCCAGTGATGATCCATTAGATAGTTGAGTTAAGCTGAGTTTGTCCAATGACAATTCATGTTCTATTTTAAAAGGAAGAAATACTATATCTATACCTATAATTTTTGATATAATGGTGCAGTTAGGAGTGAAGTAATTTGTTGAAATCACGTACAAACTGGAAATTAAAAGAACAAAACAATAACACTGATCTAGCAACAGATCTAAGTAAAGCATTAAACTTGTCTCCTTTGTTTATTGAATTGTGTTTACAAAGAGGCCTAGATTCTAGAGGGAAAATAGAACGATTCATCAAACCTGATGAAACATGGATCTATGACCCTTATTTGATGTATGACATGGAAAGTGCGGTTTCTCGGATCACAGATGCGGTTGAACAAGGAGAGCAGATAACGATTTATGGCGACTATGATGCAGGTGCGATACGTTCACAAGTGAAAAGTTTGTGCACATGTCTTTAGTTTTGCTATGACATGGAGAACTGATCAAATGAGAGTTGGAATGAGAGAGTAACGTCTTGAAACGGCTCCCCTAATCCTCCGATATGCTTTTGGATAGGTAAAAATCTAAAAAAGTATAAAGCTCGGTGAAGTCAGCTGAAAAAAGCCGTAAGTAAGGTAATTTCCTTACACGAAAAAAGTCCAGAGGTGGGTTGTGCTTTTGATAGGCTGGGGGTCTTAGAAATTATCTATGGTTAGAATGTTTCTTAAAAGGAAACTGACGAATCTTCGAATGTACGAGTCGATACGTAAGCGATGTAGAAATGCAGCGCTAAGATTGCGCCTTAAGCCAATCTTATTGCATGTGGTAGAGTAAAAATCTGACGTTATGAAATACCATATTATCTTAAAGGGATAATCAAGTGCAACGGCCCATAGAAGAAACCTAAGGATATATAGAACAAGATAATTTGATCGGAACGTATGAAGCTTAGGATGTAGATGCTTTTACCAGCAAATGAAACAGTTTAGACGAAAATCTCGTAAGAGTACAATAAGCTAATTTACCTAAGTGAAAGTAGAGCCATAGTACCGATGAAGCTATGATAACAAATAGTGGAGGGAGGGGCTCGAATCGATTTAGACTGTCTTTATAAACTAGAGTGGCACAGTGATTAGATAATTTCAATTCAAATAAAAGAATTTTTTTCTAATCACAAGCTTATAGCAATTATACATTTTATCTAATTTGCGTTAGGCAACTTTAAGTCTAGAGAGTCTAAAACGATGGAACGCCGTGTGAGGTGAAAGCCTCACGCACGGTGTGGAGTGGGGGAAAACCTGGAGATCAGTTCAAATGGTTACCTATCACTATATGGCGTCACAAGTACATCTGTTTTAAAAGAAACGATCGAAATGATCGGTGGAGAAGTCAATTACTACATTCCCAATCGTTTTACAGATGGATATGGACCTAATGTAGCAGCGTTTGAACGATTAATCGAACAAGGGACACAATTGATCGTCACTTGTGACAATGGTGTTGCTGGACATGATGCTATCGATCGGGCAAAAACATTAGGAATAGATGTTATTGTAACGGATCACCATGAGTTACCGAGCACGTTGCCCGCCGCTTATGCTGTCATTCATCCTAGACACCCAAAAGGTTCTTACCCTTTTGGAGAATTATCTGGAGTGGGGGTTGCTTTCAAATTAGCAACGGCTTTATTAGGAGAAATACCGATAGAATTATTGGATTTAGTCGCGTTAGGAACAATAGCCGATTTAGTCTCGTTAACAGATGAAAATCGCGCTTTAGTAATGCAAGGTTTGGTTATTTTACAAAACACCCAACGCATCGGCTTATCTGCTTTATGTAAATTAGCAAAAATAAAGCGTGAAGAAATTGATGAAGAAACAGTCGGTTTTATTATAGCACCGCGCTTAAATGCTGTTGGACGACTAGGAGATGCCTCTCCAGCTGTCGAATTGTTGACGACTTTTGATGATGAAGAAGCAGCCTCGCTAGCACAAATGATTCAAGAAAAAAATATCGAACGTCAAGCTTATGTTTCTACTATAACGAATGAAGCATTTGATATGATTGAAAAAAGTGATGTAGATTCAGATGTCTATGTTTTAGCAAAAGAAGATTGGCATGAAGGCGTCTTAGGTATTGTGGCTAGTAAAATTGTTGGTAAAACTGGAAAACCAGCTTTGGTTATGAACATTGATCCAGCTAAGGGTTTGGCTAAAGGTTCTGGTAGGAGTGTCCCAGCATTTCATCTGTATAATGCATTAGATACTGTTCGAGAATTCACCACTACGTTTGGTGGACATCATATGGCTGCTGGTTTGACTATTCCAGTAGAAAATATCGAACGTATTCAAAATGAACTGAATCAATATGCAGTCGAAAATGGAGCATCACAAGAGTTAGGTGAAGAAACACAAATAGACAGCCAGTTGACCATCGAAGAAGCAACGGTAGAAGTAGTTGAAGAATTGAAGCGTTTGGCTCCTTTTGGTACGGATAACCTTAAGCCAACATTTCTTTTTAAAAACGTAGAATCTCAAGATGTTCGTCGAATTGGCGGAGACCAAGCTCACTTAAAAATGAAACTGGCAGAAGGCAACGCTTTTTTAGATGTGATTGGTTTTCAATTTGGACCTGTTGCGGAAGAAATAGGGCTACATTCAGCTATTTCTGTAGTTGGAAAATTAGCTATCAATGAATGGAATGGTTCACGCAAAACACAATTGATGTTAGAAGATTTAGCCATTGAAGGCGTACAAGTCTTTGATTCTAGGAGTACACATATACCGTCAACCTTATGGAAAACTGAAGAAGCAGATTTTGTCTTTTTTGATCAACTAAATGTTGAAAAATACGCTCATCTTTTACCGGAGACGAGTTACAGTCATGCATTGACCACTCCTGAATCTTTTTCAAAATTTGAAATGAGAACAGCTCAATTGATTTTTGTCGATTGCCCTTCTGATATTGATTCAGTCAAAGAGCTTTTAGGTCACTCTATTCCCGAAAAAATTATTGCTTGTTTCTATAGCCGAGAAGAATTGTATTTAAATGGGATGCCAAATCGAAGTCAATTTGGACAAGTCTTTAAGTATACGGCAACACATGTCGATATTGATGTTCGGAACAAACTGAACTTATTAGCTACTCATTTAAAAATAAAGGAAAATAATTTAATTTTTATTATTTCAGTGTTTTTAGAGATAGGATTTGTTACAATAACAGATGGTGTTATGAATGTCGTTAAAGACGTTCAGAAAAAAGAATTAGAGCAAGCAGCAACTTATCAAAAACGACTAAAACAAATTCAATCTGAGAACTTTTTTGTTTACAGTCATTTTTCTGAGTTGGAGAATTGGATGAAACAACAAATAAAAGCAACACCTTAAAATTGAATGGAGGAAAAGTTTCAATGGATTTAAAAAATTATATTGCAGATGTCCCTGATTTTCCTGAAAAAGGCATTATTTTTCGTGATATTTCCCCTTTAATGGCGGATGGAGAAGCATACCGTTTTGCCACGAACGAAATTGTGAAATACGCTAAAGACAAAGGCGTTGAAATGATCGTTGGGCCTGAAGCGCGCGGCTTTATTGTTGGCTGCCCGGTAGCTTATGAAATGGGAATTGGCTTCGCTCCTGCACGTAAAAAAGGGAAATTGCCTCGTGAAACTATTGAAGTTACGTATGGTTTAGAATACGGAAAAGATACCTTGCAGATCCATCAAGATGCCATTAAACCTGGGCAAAAAGTTCTTGTTTGTGATGATTTATTAGCTACTGGTGGAACGATCGCTGCAACAATCGAGTTGATCGAAAAACTTGGTGGGATAGTTGTTGGAACTGCTTTTCTAGTTGAATTAAAAGACTTAAACGGCCGTGACAAAATTAAAGGATATGATATTTTAGCTTTAATGGAGTATTAACACCATTTAACAAAAAAGAGGAGAGACGTTGTCTTTCCTCTTTTTTGCGCTATTTTTTTGCAAAAAATGACATTCTCCTTTAACTGCGGAAATTATCTATAGAATATGAATGTTTTGCAATGAAAAAGGAGAGTGTGACATGCAAACAACTAGTTTAAATCAGATGCTATTTCATTTAACATTATGTAAAGGAATTGGTGCAACGAGCCGCATTCGTATGCTCTCAGCCTTAATAGATAACCCCTATTTATCCACTTATGAGCTAGCTGGTTGTGCTCAACTAAATTCAATCAATACAAGAGTATTTATGGATAGTTTTGCTGCTGTTGATTTAGAGAAAAACTTAGATGAGTATGATAAAAAGCAGATCAAATGGATATCTATTTTGGATCAAACTTATCCTGAGTACCTAAAGCATATCTATAACCCACCGGCATTGTTATTCTATCAAGGAGACCTTTCATTGCTCAATCAGCAATTACTTGCTATCGTTGGATCTCGTTTGACTAGTTCGTACGGTGAAAAAGCATTAGCTCTGTTATTGCCCGAATTGATTAGTCATGAGATCACCACGGTAAGCGGATTAGCTAAAGGAATTGACAAAAAAGTCCACCAGAAAACTATTGAACTAGGTGGACGGACGATTGGCATCATAGGGACGGGATTAGATCACTACTACCCGTTTGAAAATGAATCGTTACAAAAAGAAATCGCCAGAAACCATTTACTGATCTCTGAATACCCATTAGGAACTAAGCCGTTAAAACACCATTTTCCGATGCGCAACCGAATTATTGCGGGTCTTTCATTAGGGACATTGGTCATTGAAGCTAAGTACCGCAGTGGCAGTTTGATTACAGCTAATCTAGCCTTGCAAGAGGGGCGTGAAGTATTTGCAGTGCCTGGAAATATCACAAATCCTTATTCAGAAGGCACCAATGATCTAATCCTACATGGCGCAAAATGTGTCTTAATGCCACAGCATATTTTAGAAGAACTTAAATAGATAAAGAGAACTTCAAAGAAACAGTTGAGCTGTTTCTTTGAAGTTTTTTTAGCGCCTACAATAAAAGTGTGAAATGATAAAAAAGGAAAGGGTTTCAAGGGGAGAAAACTGTTTTTTTCTTCTATTATATGCTATCTATTTTCACAAAAATAAATAAGGATGGTTGACAAAGTGCCTAAAGATAGCATAAGATGATTAACGATTTCAATTATAGATTATAGAACGACTGAATTAGTAAAAAACTACGCTCATTTGAGAGGAGCATTTCATTGGCATATAAATACCTGGTGATTGTTGAATCACCTGCTAAAGCAAAAACAATTGAAAAATATTTAGGTCGAAATTATAAAGTTGTCGCTAGCCTAGGACACATTCGTGATCTTCCTAAAAGTCGTATGGCCGTCGATGTTGAAAACAATTACCAACCTGAGTACATTTCTATACGAGGCAAAGGTCCTTTAATCAAGGAATTAAAAAAATACGCAAAAAAAGCTGAAAAAGTTTTTCTCGCAGCTGACCCGGATAGAGAAGGGGAAGCAATTGCATGGCATCTAAGTTTTTTATTAGGACTTGATGTAGCAGACAAAAATCGTGTGGTTTTTAATGAAATCACAAAGGACGCTGTAAAAAATGCCTTCAAAGAACCACGTTCCATTAATATGGACTTAGTAAATTCACAACAAGCTCGAAGAATATTGGATCGGCTTGTTGGATATACCATCAGTCCAATTTTATGGAAAAAAGTTAAAAAAGGCTTAAGTGCAGGAAGAGTACAATCGGTAGCGTTAAAGTTGATTTGTGAACGAGAAGATGAAATCAATCGATTTGAACCGGAAGAGTATTGGTCAATCGGAGCTAATTTCAAAAAAGATAAGAAAAAATTCAAAGCTAACTTTTATGGTTTAAAAGGGAAAAAACAAGCTTTGGGCAATGCTGAAGATGTCCAAAAAATTATCAAGGAACTAGATGGCGATCAGTTCGAAGTCATGTCTGTTACGAAAAAAGAACGGTTAAGAAATCCGGCGCTTCCGTTTAAGACAAGTAGTTTGCAACAAGAAGCCGCAAGAAAATTAAATTTTAGAACACGTAAAACCATGATGGTTGCTCAACAACTTTATGAAGGAATTTCGTTAGGTCGTGGCGGGGCTGTCGGTTTGATCACGTATATGCGTACCGATTCCACTAGAATCGCTCTTTCGGCTAAAAATGAAGCCGCGGAATACATCATTAAAGAATTTGGTCCAGAATATGCAGCGTCTAAACCGCGAATTGGGAAAAAAGCTGAAGGCGATCAAGATGCCCATGAAGGTATTCGTCCTTCCAGTGTGTTACGAACACCAAAAGAAGTTGAAAAATACCTGACAAAAGACCAATACAAATTATACAATCTGATCTGGTCACGCTTAGTAGCCAGTCAAATGACCCCTGCTGTATTTGATACGATGAAGGTCGACATTGCTCAAAAAGATATTTATTTTAGAGCAAATGGATCTAAAGTTAAATTTCCTGGTTATCAAAAAGTCTATATTGAAGGCAATGATGAAGGTAAAGAAGAAAAAGAAAACTTATTGCCCGAAATGGAAAAAGGCGATAAAGTTAAGTCGATCGATATCGAACCAAAACAACATTTCACTCAACCACCTGCTCGCTTCTCTGAATCGACATTGATTCGTGTGTTAGAAGATAACGGTGTAGGTCGTCCTTCTACGTATGCTCCAACATTGGAAACCATTCAACGTAGGTATTATGTTAAACTCCAAAACAAACGTTTTGAAGTAACCGAACTAGGTGCAATTGTGAATGGACTCATCAATGAGTTTTTCCCTCAGATCGTGGATGTTCACTTTACTGCAGATATGGAAAAAGATTTGGATGAAGTCGAAGAAGGCAATAAAGAATGGGAAAAAGTTATCGATCAATTCTATCAACCATTTGCTGTGGAAGTCGAAAAAGCAGAAGAGAATATGGAGAAAGTTCAGATCAAAGATGAACCAGCTGGATTTGACTGTGAGCTTTGCGGACATCCTATGGTGATCAAGCTAGGTCGTTATGGAAAATTTTATGCGTGCAGTAATTTTCCGGATTGCCGTAACACTAAACCCATTGTGAAAGAAATAGGTGTTGCTTGTCCGGTATGTGGTGAAGGACACGTT
>Ga0247816_10001450_pt1 | contig 11645 bp, 11 predicted proteins | sample UWRJL209509C1_FD_179930 | JGI IMG/M metagenome (GOLD analysis project Ga0247816, IMG submission 179930) | Plant litter microbial communities from Arlington Agricultural Research Station in Wisconsin, United States - UWRJ-L209-509C-1 | ecosystem: Environmental > Terrestrial > Plant litter >...
TAATAAAAAAGGATCCGTAATTACTTACGGAGTCCTAGTTTTGCGACGGTAGCTTTGTAAGCTTCGAAGTCTTTTGCTTCCAGGTATTTGAGAAGCCGTTTACGGCGCGCTACCATTTGGATCAAACCGCGGCGACCCATGTGGTCGTGCTTGTTTGTCTGAAGGTGTGCAGTAACCTCTTTAATACGAGTTGTCAGCACAGACGCCTGGGCCTGTGGGCTACCAACGTCGGTTTTGTGAGTTTGTGTCAGGGCAAATGCCGCTGCTTTGTTTTCTGCTGTAATCATCGAGTGTGTATTGTATCAGAGTTATCCCCACCTTTCAATAGGGGGCAGGAAAAGTTTTTTTGTCACATAGAGACTAAAGCTTACTATAAGCTCTAGGGGTATTGACTTTTAATCTGTTCTATGCTATGATTGTGAACGATATGGAGCTTCTACGATCCACTTCGTACCGAGGGTTCTCAGTACGAAGCATGTTAGTTTTTGCCTTAACCGTCATTATGACGGCATTACTATGGGTAACCGTTGTTGCCCCTGCCACTTCTCACGCTGCTGATCCAGAAGCTAACTGGAAAGGTGACAGTATCGTCTATGATGCCCACCAGTACTTCCCTGCTGCCGAGACAAAAGCTGGCGAAAGCCATGGCCTACCCGCCGGAACAAACTACTACATCTACGTCGAGCAGTTAAATGAACGTCCTCTGATCCAAAAAGCTCACATCATCTACTTTACCCCTGGACTAGACCCGCCGACCGCAAAGACCGCTGAATACGCAGAATATAACTATTCCGGTACCAAGGTGTTCTCAAACCCTCAAGAAAAGAAAACTATCACGATCACCCCTGCTGGCGAAAGTAACCAGACAGAATCGTCATGTTCAATCGGTGGCATCGGCTGGATTATCTGTCCCGTCACCATCTTCCTTGCTGAGGGCATGGATAACATCTTTACCTTCCTGACACAGTTCCTTGAGGTCCAACCATCTCTACTCGGTGACCCAACATCACCCCTGTACGTCACCTGGAACATCATGCGAACAATCGCCAACGTTGCCTTCATTATTGTTTTCCTGATCATCATCTACTCACAACTGACTAGTATTGGCGTTAGCAACTACGGCCTTAAAAAGCTATTGCCACGACTGATCGTCTCGGCGATCCTCGTCAACCTCTCATTCATCATCACCGCACTGGCAGTCGATATCTCGAATGTCCTTGGTTACTCACTGCAAGATATCTTTATCCAGATCCGACAAAGTACCTTCAGCATGACCGACGACACCTATAATAGCTGGTCAACCAGTACCAACGTCTGGTCGAGCGTTGCCGCCTTCGTCCTCTCAAGTGGTGCCATCGTTGGTGGCGGCCTAGCAGTCATCGGAGCGAGCGCTGGTGCCGGTGGCGCACTCTACTTGCTCCTTCCAATCCTGGTTGGTCTTATCCTGACAGTATTGTTCGTCCTCTTGCTACTGGCTGCTCGTCAAGCCATCATCGTTGTCCTGATCATGATTGCACCGTTAGCATTCGTCGCCTACCTCCTTCCGAATACCGAAAAATGGTTCGGTAAATGGCGCGACCTATTTATGACAATGTTGGTATTCTTCCCAGCCTTTTCGCTGGTATTCGGCGGTTCGCAGCTGGCTGGTGGCATCATCGTTCAAAACGCGACCAACATCTTTGGCATCATCTTTGGACTAGCGGTACAAGTTGCCCCGCTAGTGATTACTCCCCTCTTGCTCAAATTAAGTGGTGGTCTACTTGGGCGCATCGCCGGACTCATCAACGACCCGCGCAAAGGCCTTATGGACCGCACCAAGAGCTGGTCAAAAGACCGGGCTGAAATGCACCGCCAACAATCACTTGCCAAGACTGGGACCAAGAACCCATTCCGCAAGATTGCCCAGAATATGGACGACCGTAACCGCCGTGTCAAAGACCGTACCGGTCTGTACACACAGCAAAACGACAACCGCTACCACCGTACTGGTGAGTTCGAAAACATCGAAATGCAAACGATGGAAGCTCAGGATAACAAGCAACTTATCGAGTCACAGGCGCACAGTCACTATGCCAACCGCAAGCTCACTAGCCGCACTATCCAGGCGCTTGATATTGAGATGCGTAACGCCAAGGCGACACTGGACAACGTCAACAAGGAAGTTGATGTTCAGTTTGAAAACCTAAAGGTCAAGCCAATTGAGGGCGCGGCTAATCACATCCCTCGGCACCTCGCACGCCAAGCACTTGATGCACAGATGGGTGCACAACAATCTAGTATCCTTGCCAGCCAACTACAGTCGGCACAAGGACTACAGGTCCAAGACTTTGCCGTTACTCTCGAGAATAGTGAAGCGCTGCGCATACAGGCCGGTGGTGTCGATCCAAAGGGTGCACAGCGCGCTTTGGCCGCAGCCTTCACCGCTCAGGCAAAAGCCCACAACGAAGCTGTATCAAATGCTTCAAGCATCCTGACGCACTACAACTACGGTGATGACACAGTGGCAGAGATTGCACTGGGTCGAAAGCCTGCCAATGTTAATGTCACGATTAACGACGATGTTATCGAGGCGGCACTTGGCCAAATTGCCAGCGGTGCTAATGCGACACAAATCTTGAACGTCATGACAAACCTTGAGATCAACGAGACTGATGGCAACCAAGATTTCCGCCAGACATTCAGCGACGCGTTAATCAAGAACGGTGCCAAGCCTAAGTTTGCCGGTGCCGGTATCATTGGAAACATCAAGCAAGGTATCGCGCCACCTCCAGGAAAAGCCCGTATCGACAGCTGGGTTGCACAAACGATTAATGCCGACAAGCTTTCGTCTGCTGATGTACTCGTTACACAAGACCGTGACTACCTTGAGGCAATTAGGAACACATTGCAAGAGAACCTTGCAGCCGATACCAACCCTATTAACACTGCAGCAATGGCAAGAATGAAAAAGTCAATCAAGCTTGCAAAGAAAAACCCATTATTTGCTGGTAAGATCGGTGAACGCATCGACGTCCTCAACAGCATCGAAGGCCTCCTGGGTCCAGATGTCGATATCGATGACGATGACGTTGATACCGACGACAATACTATTTAGTTTCGTAATAGCTGGTGGGCAAAGAGTCGTCGATCGAATGGTCGGCGATTTTTGTTCGCCTAAGGACGTTGCAGTAAGCACCGGTGCCTAGTGCGAGGCCGATGTCTTGAGCAAGCGTGCGGATGTACGTTCCACTACTAACGTGCACGCGGATCTTAATGTCTGGATACGTGTAATCGAGCAGGTCCAAGCTAAATACCGTAACAGTACGAAATGGCATCTCGACGACTTCGCCGGCACGGGCGAGCTTGTAGGCACGCTGGCCGTTGATCTTGATGGCGCTGTACATTGGTGGCTGCTGTTGGATCTCACCAACAAAACCGGCAAGGACTTCTGTCACTTCATCAAGTGTTGGGACGAGGTCAGATACGTCAGTGATATCCCCTTCTGGGTCACCAGTGCTGCTGGTTTGACCCAGACGGATGTTAGCTTCGTAGACTTTGTCGAGTTTTGAGTACAGGCCGGCGTTACGACACTCTTTGCCTGTTACGATGATCATCAATCCTGTCGCGAATGGGTCGAGTGTGCCAGTGTGTCCGACTTTGGCTTTCTTGCCAAGTTGTTGTGATAATTTGCGGCGCACACGTGCAACAACGCCAAAGCTAGTGATACCAGCTGGCTTGTCGACGAGGAGGACGCTATCTTCTTGCATAGAGTGATTATACCCTACGGGCTACAAATAGATTGGATGTATCGATAGAAAGACTACTGTTGACCAGGAATCTTGAACTGACCTGGGTCATTCGAGACGGGTGCAGTGGGCGCTGGAGGTTGCACAGGCTGCGGCGCTGGCGCGTAGGCAGATGTTGTAGGAACTTCAGGGGCCAAGATATCACCGAGGCGTTCTGGTTGCGGCTGAGGTTGTTGCGCTTGAACAAGCGGATCAGTTGGCAGCGCGTAGGCTGGAGCCATTGGCGCAACTAGTGGTGGTGCCGAGAAATCAGGCACAGCTGGTGGCATCGGAAGTCCGAGGTCAGCAGGTGTTGATGGTACTTGTGGCGGTAATGGCTGCAAGACTAGTTCGTGAGTTGGAGCGACTGACGGCTGCTCACTAGAAGGGAAAGCATAAGCTGATGTCGCTGGTGTCGTTGGCTCATCGTGTCCAAGGACGTATGAGGAAGCACCGGTACTGGTGACATCGACGGGAGTCGATGTGTCGGCAGTTGGGGTAGTATCAGGTGCTGTTACTGGCGCAGGCGCAGCGTTGTCAGTCGACTGCATGTAGGCGTGGCTGAGGATCATTTTATTCTGGTCGTTTTCGACTTCTCGACGGGCATCATCGGCGGCTTGTTCGGTCGTTGCGTTCAACGTACCACCAAGTGATGGTTCGATTGATTTTTCAGCTGATTTTGAGACTTCGACTTTTTGTTCGTCGGCAGGTCCGTCGCTTTTTAGCTCGTCAGTTTTGCTGTCGTCGTCAAAGGCGTACGCGCCAGCTGCGTTAGCGTTGGCTGTGATGTCGTCTTTATCATCTGCTTCGCTCTTGTCTTGGGCCTCTTTGAAAGCATTGTGCGCATCAAGGGCTTCGTTAGCAGCGACGGCAGCTTCGGCTTGTTCTTCGGCTTTAACGCGCTTATCCATCTCTTCAAGGGTTTCGTGCGGTGCGTCGTGGTTAATAGATAGCGTGTCCTTATGAACAGGAGCTTCAACAGGTACTTCCTTTTCAGGTTCGTCTTCGGGTTCGTCTTTTGAAACGTTTAAGTTACCAATTTCGTGCGATTCTTGCAGTTTGGCGGCAATCAATTGTTGATCAGCACCCGCACCCATCAGTTGAGCGGCAACGGTCATGACTTTTGACGTGGTGTGCGTGTTACTGAAACGATCAGTTTCGGCAACGATACCAGTCAGGAAAGCTGTTGCGATCTGGCCATCAAGTAATGATTTCGTTTTGTCAGATTTAAGGGCTTCGGCCAAGCCGGCAACCATTTCACTCAGGCTACTTGCTTGGTCATCGTGCCAGTCAATACCGCCAAGGTCGCTGGTTTGTTCGCCAGCGGTCACAGTAATGATAGTTGCGTCGTGCAGGATCTGGCCATGTGATTCCAGCGCACCATCGAGGTGGTCTTGGTTATCGACACCGAGGGCAATCACGAGTTCAACGTTAAAATCACCTTGGCTAAATTGCAGGTCGTCACTCGTAATAGTTGTTTTGTACGGCGTAATAAAGATTTTGACGCTATCGCCTTCTACTTTGTAGCGTAGGTGGTCAGCTTTTTCTTTATCGAGGGCGATAATGAAATCACGCAGACTATCGGTTGTTTCATCGAACGTTTTTTCAGGTTCAAGAAAGGCAATTGCCGGTGGTGTTGCCCCACTAAAGACAGCAGTTGGGTGCTTTTCGAGCTTATCAAGTAATAATGACAGACCGAGTGCGGCTGACAGGGCGTCAACAGATGGATCGTTCGAGACGGTCACAAGAATATTCGTCGATGATTTAATCTTTTCGACAATCTGTTGTTTGGCTTTTATATCGTCCATAGTATATTTTTGTTTCTTTTTTACGCTTTAACGTTTTCAATACTATACCATAAGGGTTTTGCAAGCGTCAACAAATCTGCACGACGCTTTACATTTTGGGTCTTTTACTCTATAATCACCTCTTGAATATAGAACAAACTAGATAAGCATTTAAGGACAAGGACATTCATGCCAATCATCAAATCCGCTATCAAGCGAGCAAAACAAACTATCAAGCGCAACGAACGCAACGTTGGTATCAAGCGCGACATCAAAGAAGCGGTCAAAGCATTCCACGCTAACCCTTCTGCCGAGACACTTTCAAAGGCGCAAAGCGAATTTGATACTGCGGTTAAAAAGAACCTTCTTAGCAAAAACACTGTCGCACGTCGCAAAGCAAACCTTTCAAAGGCTGCGAAAGCTGCTGGCGTAAAGCTTGCTGCTGGCAAGAAAACTGCTGCTCCAAAAGCTGCTGCCGCAAAACCTGCTGCTGCCAAGAAACCAGCTGCGAAAGCTGCTCCAAAAGCCGCTGCAGTCAAAAAAGCTCCTGCAAAGAAGCCTGCTGCGAAAAAATAGTCATCTCTGGCTACTCCGTAACCTCCGTATTATGCGGAGGTTATTTTTTTGGTTCTTGAGCGGCGCGCTGTAGTTGGCGTTGAATGATATCAATACCTGGTAACAAGATCTTCTCGGGGGTATCGCGCAGCCGTTGATGAATCACGCGCAGCGCTTCGATGTGAACCAATCGATCAATTGGCATACCTGGAACGGCAAGCCGTCTTTCTTCGAATCCGACGGCTTGGTGGATCTTTTCCATAACGTCGTCCGCACCCCATGCCGCATTAATATGAGCAACAAACATATCCGTATCTTGATCTTCACCAGTAAAGGCTCGCATCAGTAGCTTGGCGGCATAGACCGGGTCCGAAGCCTTGGATAGCAGTAGTTCGCGAAGGTCTCGCTCTGATTGATACACCTTATCTTCCTTCACGGTCAGCCCCTGGGCTTGTCGAATCAGGCGTGACAGCACTTCGGTTTGAGCTTCATTGATCCACCGAGCTGCGAGTGGGTTACCAGGCACTTCATAGGTTTGACACAGTAGCGCATGCACCAATTCATGTGTCAGTACTCGTGGAAATTCTCTTAAAAGTGCCGCTTCTCGGGCGTTCTCGTCACCTATCTGGGCCTGCGCCAGGACAACTTCAGCGACACCAGGCTGATAATAGCCCGAACGCTCTTTCATCAGCGTGTCGAACACGTCCCCCACAACAAGCGTAATCTCATCGATATTTTTTAATGGCACACTAATATCACCAGCTTCGTGCAGATCACTGACGGTCGTCGCAAAAAAATGCTTACTAATCTCAAAAGCAAGTCCAACGCGCTGGCTAGTCGCCTGCTGTTCGACAATATAATTGTGCTGCTGCAAAATATTCAGCAGTTCCTCGTCAGTCGCGCGTTCTGCCAACCAGCGCTTCCAGCTAATTTCCGGTCCATTAGGCTGGTCATGTTGCCCCAGCAACCCGAACACGTACTGTGAAACAATGGAGCCAAAATGTCTGCTCATGATATCTTCATCGCGACCTTCGATCTGCTGCAAGGTGTCACGGACACTTTTGAGTTCATATTTTGTCTCATAGAGAAAGAGACTTTGCAGCTTGTTGAGCGTGTTGTATTCGCCGCTACCCTCTGAATACCCGTTCATTTGTGCAATGACGCCAGCCTGCTTGTTTGCGCGCGCGACGGCAGCGTATCCAAGCGTCCGTTCAGGACTGCGAACTTCATAAATTGGGTCGAGGAGAAACGGCGCCTGAGGCTGCTGTTCGTCCGCTGAACTACTCGTGTGTTCCACATCAATTCTCATTTAAAGATTGAGTGTATTATAGTATAAATTCTTAAAAAGTCTAGACCGTGGTTATAGTGACGTCTCGAGCAGCGTACGTTCAATCAATAGCCAAGGATCACCCTTTGACCGTTTCATGTCCGCGTCGGTCTGTGCAAAGGCACGCAGCACATGTGCAGTCCCCCGCTGCCCTAGGCGATTACCGTGGCGCTGCAGTTTCGAGGCAACAAAAGGATGGATACCAAAATCTTTGGCTGGGTTGTCGCTACTACTGGCATTGGCAACGGCGGCTAATTGAAAGGCCTGCGACGAAAGGAGTGCAAATAACTTATACGGATCCTCGGTTAATTCGAGTGTTCGGATCATATCGTGCAGTTGACGTCGACGGCCATCCAGCGCTAATTCGAATAGCTGAAAGATATTTTCAGAGGGATTGGCATCAATAATGTTATCGATCTCATCGGAAGTAACAGTCTCGAGGAGGGCGACTTTCTCTAGAGCATTGGCAAGTTGCCACTGATCAAGTCCAACGCGCTCGACAATGTGCTGCGCCAATCTTTTATCTAGCGACAATCCAATCCTTTTAGCGTGATTAACCGTCCACGTTTCGGCTAGGCCGTAGTCGCGGTCACCCCAGGTAGGGAACTCTTTTATCGTGACGCGTTTTTTTACTTCTTTATATATCGTTGTGCGCTTGTCAGGTTTGCCGTCGATCAGAACAATGTCAATGTCGTCCGAAATACGATCGATCCATTCTGGGAACTTTTCCCATACAGATGAGTTCTGCGACAAGTCTTTGATAATCACCAAACGTTTCTCGGCAAACAAAGTGCTTCCCATTAAAAGATCGGGGATATTTTTTAGTTCAAGCGTTGAGCCGTCGATACGCTCGGCACGACCGTCAAACGCATCAGCGAGCGCCGTAACCGCCTGCTGAATCTCAAAAGTATTTTCCCCGTTAAACCACGTAATCATCTGATATCAGTATAGTCTATTTTTTCGTTGGCATCAGCGTCGGAACTTGGCAAAACGGACAGGTGTGCGTGCCGCGACCTGCAACCCGTGACTTTTCAATTGTTGTGCCACAACGTGGACATGGTAAACCTTCGCGCCGGAACACGCGAGCAAAGTCCATATAACTCCCCCGCTTTCCTTCGGCGTTCACATAATTGCGATTGGACGAACCACCTTTTTCAATCGATAAGTTCATGACCTCACGTAACTCGCTGTACAGCAACGCGAACTCCTCATCGGTAATTGATCCAACCAAGCGTGTCGGGTGGATCTTGGCGCCCCACAAGGCTTCGTCGGCGTAGATATTGCCCACTCCTGCAATAACTGATTGATCTAGTAGGGCCGCTTTGATATTAGTGCGCGCGCGTCGCGTAAAGCGAGCTTTAAATTGTTCGGCCGTAAAGTCGAGTGCTAGGGGCTCTGGCCCAACCTTTTTCATGAATGGTAAGTTCGGAATTTCGAGCGTTGGGAGTAGCTTTACCCAGCCAAACTTTCGTTGGTCGTTAAAAAATAGCGTCGAGCCATCATCGAATTGAATTGAGACACGCGTCGACTTGTCGGGCAAGGCATTCACCAGGCTATCGTTCGGGTGGCCTGCTCCAAAACGATCACTCGGGCTAACGAACACTAACTGTCCCGTCATTTTCAGGTGTACGATCAATGAATATTCAGTTGAAAGATCAATCATCAACACCTTGGCCCGGCGGCGAATGGCCGTGATTGAGGCACCAATTAAGAATGTATCCACATCGACAACCGTATTAGGGAAGCCTTTTGGTGTATCATGTGTGGTTGCAATGACTTTTTTGCCAATAATAAGATTACTCAGTCCACGACGGACGGTTTCTACCTCTGGTAGTTCGGGCATAAATAAGACTCCTTCGTACTAATACCTAAAGATCGATTTTGCGGATTAACGCCGTTGCATCGGGAACTTGTGAAATGAACAGACCAGTCAATTGCTGCACGCTAGCATCAAGCGATCCAGCTGAACCCTTGCATGTTGAGGTCCAGAGCTTTTTGACGGTATTAGTGCCGTTAATGATTTCAAATTCGGTGACACGACCAGTCGCACAGACACCGCGAACATCGTTCTTTTCACCCTCTAATTCCTCGCCTTTTGAAAGTTCTGCCTTGTCGAGCGCAAAGACGAATTGTTCGTAAGCCGGAACGCTGTTTCCAAGGTTTGTTTGATCAACCACGGTACCAAGGTACCCGTTGTAGGTTGTCAGTGAACGCTCATTTGGTGAAACGGTGATTTGGTACGAATAAAACTTTTCGTCAGCCACGATAGGTCCACGGACAGTCATTTTGACGCTGTGCTCCACACTTGTGTTTAAGAGTGCATTGCGACTAACATCAACGTTTTGAGCTGAGTCGGTCGAAGGACCCGAAAAGAAGACGACACGCGCTAGTGAAACCAGCGATGCGATTGCAATGATAATAATAACGACAACGAGGACGATTGGTAAGACGCGAGATGTTCTGTAATTAGCCATAGATTAACCTTAGTAGTTTTATAGTTTCTTGTCAAATCCAGTACTGCCAAAGCCGCCAGCGCCGCGATCGGTTTCAGATAATACTTCCGTCACCTGCCACGAGACCTTGTCGCACTTGGTAACCAGTAGCTGCGCGATACGCATATCCGGTTCAATAACGAAAGGATCTTGCCCCAAGTTGATAACGAGAATGTTCAGTTCACCGCGGTAATCGGCGTCGATCGTTCCCACCCCATTTACCATCGTCAGGCCATGCTTAATGCTCAGTCCACTACGCGCCCGGACTTGCATTTCATAGCCTTCAGGAATTTCAAATGCCAAGCCAGTTGGCACCATGGTACGTTCGAGTGGCTGCAGTGTCATTGGCTCAGGGATGAACGCGTGGACATCCATGGCCGCTGCATGCTCCGTCTGATACGACGGCAAGGTAACGTGCGGACTAAGTTTCTTGATCTTAACTTCCATGCTGCCTCTTCCCTACTTATGTTCTTCTAGAATTTTTTTGATCGCCGCGATCGATTCGGGAGTATTGGTATACGTGTACCCCTTCATCCCTAGTGCTTCGGCAGCGGCGACAAACGTTGGAATGTCATCTATAAACAAACACTCATTGAGTTCGACGCCGATACGCTCGGCGGCCATAATAAATATCTCGGGCGCTGGCTTGTCCCAACCAACTTCTCCAGAGGCAATCACCACTTCAAATAACTCATCGAGCTGTCCCGGCTCAAATCGTTGATCAAGTGAGTAACGGCTAGGAACATTTGTCAGCATACCTAGTTTGTAGTCAGGCTTTAGTTCTTCAATTAGATCGAGTGTCTGCTGAATTTTAGTACCGCGCATAATATCAAGGACGACGCCAAAACAATCAAAAATAACGGCTTTAATGACTGGTGTGCTCATATTATAATTCTCCCCAAGTTTTGCCGGTACTTACATCAACTCGTAGTGAGATGGCCAGTTCGGGCGCAATATCTTCCATAGTAGACTTTAATATTTCGGCAACCTTTTCGGCATTTTCTGTCAGGCATTCAATCAGGATCGAGTCGTGAATCTGTAGCACTTGATCGCCCAAGTCGCCTAGTTTTTCATCAACACGCAACATCGCTAGCTTCATCAGGTCAGCTTCCGTTCCCTGGATCGGCATGTTCGCGGCGGCGCGCTCAGCCCCAGCTCGGACCATAAAGTTACTACTTTGAATATCAGGTGTCGGACGACGACGTCCAAAGAACGTCTCGACGTAGCCTTCGGTGCGAGCTTTCGCGAGGGTATTATCAATCAGTCGGCGGATCGGTGCACGCAGCGTAAAGTACTGATCGATGAATTCTTTGGCTTGGCCAAATGTCATGCCAGTCTGGGCTGCTAGACCGTGCGGGCTCATCCCGTACAGCACCCCAAAGTTAATCACCTTCGCATCGCGGCGTTGATTTTTAGTCACAGCATCCATTGGAATACCGTAGACATCACTGGCCGTCTTGGTGTGCACGTCAACGTCGCCGTTGAAGTCATTGATTAAGTTAATATCCCCCGCTAGCGCTGCTGCCAGACGAAGTTCAAACTGTGAGTAGTCGGCACTCACCAGGACTTTATCGCCATCGGCCACAAAGGCATCACGGATTTTGCGTCCAAGCTCTGTCCGAATCGGAATGTTCTGCAAGTTAGGGTTGGTACTGCTTAGGCGTCCGGTTGCCGCAACGTCTTGGTTGAACGTTGTGTGGATACGATTATGCTCATCGGC
>Ga0247816_10001451_pt1 | contig 11637 bp, 11 predicted proteins | sample UWRJL209509C1_FD_179930 | JGI IMG/M metagenome (GOLD analysis project Ga0247816, IMG submission 179930) | Plant litter microbial communities from Arlington Agricultural Research Station in Wisconsin, United States - UWRJ-L209-509C-1 | ecosystem: Environmental > Terrestrial > Plant litter >...
TGACGTTCAAGGAACGGCTACAAGTCCAGTAGTAATGACATCTGCTGAAAAAAAACCAGGAGCTTGGGGCGGATTAGTACTTTGTGGAAAAGCACCTATCAATAAAGGAACTACAGCAACTGCAGAAGTTTCTGAATTGACTTATGGTGGTACTGATGCAAATGACAACTCAGGATCAATCAAATATTTAAGAATTGAATATTCTGGATATTCTTATAGTTCAGAAAAAGAATTCAATGGTCTTTCTTTATTTGGAGTAGGTAAAGGAACAACTATAGAATATGTACAAGCTTATGAAGGTTCAGATGACGGATTTGAGTGGTTTGGCGGAACTGTTGACGCTAAATATTTAGTAGTTGTTAATAAAGACCAAGTTAATGTTGGTGATGATTTATTTGACTGGACAGAAGGATGGAACGGAACTGGAGAAAACTGGTACGGAATCAGAACAAACGCTGGAAACAGAGGAGTTGAAGCAGACAATAACAGCAGCAACCACATGGCATCTCCAATTTCTTTCCCAACAATCAAAAACCTTACATTAGTTGGTTTTGGTACAAATGACACAAGCGCTGAATCTCAAGCTTTCAAATTTAGAGTTGGAACAAAAGGAAAATTTGACAACGTAGTAATTAAAGGTTGGAAAACTGGATTTGACGTACAGCACAACGAATCAGTTGGATATGTTGGAACTGGAGATTTAAAAGCAACTCGTGTAAAATTTGAAGAAGTTACAACTAAAGCAAAAGGAACTAACAGTGATGGATCTGCAACAAATGTAGATGCAATTTTCACAGAAGACAATACTGCAAATGGTGCAGGAAATGGATCTGCAGCACCAACTTGGGCACTAGGATGGACACGTGGTCTATAATAATCCCAAAAAATTCATGACAAAATGCCTCTCAATCGAGAGGCATTTTTTTTGGTATAATAATTGAAATATATTTTTTATATTTACAATATAATTGTGCAATTATGGCAAAAAAATACGCTTATACCCTTTTACTATTGCTTTTCTTATTTTCTTTTCAGGCAAAAGCCCAAGAAAACAAGGGGAATTCTATTGCCATTGAAGGATTAAATTTTTATCCAAACCCGGTGAGCAATGGCAAAGTTTATATTTCTTCAAAATCAATGCAAGACAAAGACATTGCCATTTATGATGTTCTTGGAAAAAAAGTGTTGCAAGCCACAATTACTTCAAAAGAATTAAACGTTTCTTCACTTTCACCAGGAGTTTATATCATAAAAATAAAAGAAGGCGAAGCCACCGCAACCAGAAAGCTAATTGTCAAATAGTTGCAAAACTTCATTAAATCTTACATTTAACTTTAATTTTACACAATAATTTTTGACTGCCACAAATTGTGCTTATCTTTGCAGAAGAAAATTATAACAAAAAACAACAAAGAACATGAAAAAACTTTACACTTTATTATTAGTTTTAGTAATTGCTATTACGGCAAATGCTCAAAACTTAGTTACTAATCCAACTTTCGCAAATGCGTTAACTGGATGGTCTGCAACCGGTACAGGTTATGCGCTACCTACTCACGTTACGACTGGTGGCCAAGACGACAATTTCTCTGTTCAGTACGTTGCTACTGCAACTACAGGATTAGATCAAAAATTTAATGTTGTTCCAGGACAACCTGTTACAGTAAGTTTTTGGTACAAAGCTGTTAGAACAAATGGTGCAACTACAGGAAATACAGCTAGAATTTGGAGCGTTTTCCAAGCAGAAGGAAGTACTACTGTTATTAATCCTCCAGGAACAACAGATGCTGCAACCGACCCATTAAGAAACAACAATCTATTCCTTCCACAAGCTACAGCTTGGACACAAGTTTCAATTACATCAACAGTACCTGTAGGAGCATCTACATTTTTGCTACAGTTAAGAGCTTATAATGGTGCAACTGTAAGTTTTGACAACATTTCTTTTGCTAGTCCAGGCGCTACTCCTCTATCTACAAAAGGTTTCAATGGTATTGAAGGCCTTAAAGTTTACCCAAACCCAGTAACAGGAGGAAAATTGTTTATCTCATCAGATGCTAATGCTGACAAATCAGTAGTTATCTTTGATGTTTTAGGAAAACAAGTTTTGAACACAACTGCTACTGAATCAGTAAACGTTTCAAACCTAAAAAGTGGTGTTTACATCGTAAAAATTACTGAAGAAGGAAAAACTGCTACTAGAAAATTAGTTATCAAATAATTTTTTTCTTTATTATATCAAAAGCTCCAATTCACATTGGAGCTTTTTTATTTTATACCTTTGCCAAAAATAGTTCCCTTTGATTTCACCAGCCGACATATTCAACATTTCAAGCAGTAAGCAATTCGAGAAGATTGCCTTAAAAGTATTTAGATTCCAATATGACAATAATGTCGTTTATCGGGAATTCTGCCAATATTTGAATGTAGAAAAACACGACGTGAAATCATTGCAACAGATTCCGTTTCTGCCAATTCAATTCTTCAAAAGTCACGAAGTTTTATCTTCCGAAGAAAAAATTCAAGAAACGTTTACCAGCTCTGGAACCACCGGAATGACCACTTCCAGACATTTGGTTACCGACATTACTTTATACGAAGAAAGTTATAGAAAAGCCTTTTCTGAGTTCTACGGAAACATTGAAAACTATGCGGTTCTAGCTTTGCTTCCGTCCTATTTAGACCGCGAAGGTTCTTCGTTGATTTATATGGTTGACGATTTAATAAAATTATCAAACCATCCCGAAAGCGGTTTCTACCTCAACAATTATGACGAATTAATTCAAAAGCTAATCGAATTAGATTCATCTGGAGAAAACATAATTTTAATCGGAGTTACTTACGCTTTATTAGATTTAATCGAAAAGCAAAACTTCCAATTAAAAAACACCATCATCATGGAAACTGGCGGTATGAAAGGCCGACGAAAAGAAATGATTCGTGAAGAACTTCATGATTTGCTCTGCAAAGGTTTTGGAGTTGATGCCATCCATTCAGAATATGGAATGACAGAATTGCTTTCACAAGCTTATTCTCTCGGTCACGGCGTCTTTGAATGCCCAAACTGGATGCAGATTTTAATCCGTGACACTGAAGACGCGTTATCTTACATAGAAAACGGAAAAACCGGTGGCATCAATGTCATTGATCTGGCCAACATCAATTCCTGTTCCTTTATCGCAACGCAAGATTTAGGCAAAAAAAAGCCCAACAATTCTTTCGAAGTATTGGGCCGTTTTGATAATTCTGATATTCGTGGTTGTAATTTGATGGTTCTTTAGTTGAACCGTAAATTTGTTTAATTGTTTAATCGCAAACCATACGATAAACGGCTCAACAATTAATCGATTAAACAATTCTCAACACAAAATAATTCTTCTTTCCGCTTTGCAATAACACAAACTCACTGTTAATCAAATCTTTCGTAGTTAATACAAAATCTTCTTTTATTTTTTCTCTGTTTACAGAAATTGAATTGGCTGTCAAAGCTCTTCTCGCTTCACCATTCGATTTAAAGAAACCTGACTTTTCATTTAAAACAGAAACAATTTCAATTCCGTTCTCAATATCAGTTTTCGAAATTTCAGCTTGCGGCACGCCGTCAAAAACCTCTAAGAAAGTCGCTCCGTCTAATTGTTTCAAATCATCAGAAGTTGCATTTCCAAACAAAATATTCGAAGCCTGAATCGCTTTCTCCAATTCTTCTTTCGAATGTACAAAAGTCGTAATCTCGTCAGCCAATCTGCGTTGTAAAACTCTCAAATGTGGCGCCGTTTTATGCTCTTCAATCAAAGCTTCGATTGTTTCTTTATCTAAAAATGTAAAGATTTTGATATATTTTTCAGCATCAACATCTGTCGTATTTACCCAAAACTGGTAGAATTTATAAACCGAAGTCTTATCCGCATCCAGCCAAATATTTCCACCTTCAGATTTTCCAAATTTTGAACCGTCAGCCTTAGTAATCAATGGCGTTGTCAAAGCAAATACTTTTGATCCCGAACCTTCGGGACCGCCACCCATTCTGCGCACTAATTCCGTACCCGTCGTGATATTTCCCCACTGGTCAGAACCGCCCATTTGCAAAAGACAGTTGTGATTTTTATACAAATGATAAAAATCATAACCCTGAATTAATTGGTAGGTAAACTCCGTAAAAGACATTCCCTCGCCTTCACCGCTAAATCTCTTTTTCACAGAATCCTTCGCCATCATATAATTTACCGTGATGCGTTTTCCCACTTCACGCGCAAAATCGATAAACGAAAAATCCTTCATCCAGTCATAGTTATTCACCATAACCGGCGCATTTTTATCCGTTGAATTAAAGTCTAAAAAACGAGAAAGCACACTTTTGATGCCCGCCACATTTTTCGCCAAAGTTTCTTCGTTCAGCAGGTTTCTGTCTTCAGATTTCCCTGACGGATCACCAATCATTCCAGTCGCTCCGCCAACCAAAGCAATCGGCTGATGACCAAAATTCTTCAAATGAACCAGCAAAATAATCTGAACCATGCTTCCAATATGCAACGAATCAGCCGTCGGGTCAAAACCAATATATGCCGTTGTCACTTCCTTCAGCAATTGCTCTTCCGTCCCCGGCATACTGTCAGCATAAAGCCCGCGCCACTTTAATTCTTCAACTAAATTCTTCATTTCTTATAAATAATTTGCGCAAAGATAGTTTTAATTAGAAAATTAGCGAATTAGAAAATTAGAAAATTTGGCAATTAAATTCCAAAAGTAATTCTGTCATCCCGAACAGTTTACACTGAGCGCAGTCGAAGTGCAGTCGAGGGACCGCAATATATTTCAAAAAAAATATTAGAAGCGAAACTTCAGTATTTTCAGAAACTCCGGTCCCGCTTTATGCAGTAGCTTTTCTCCGAAAACGGAAGAAAAGGCTACTGCCGCCAATCGGGGCTAGCGAAAATCTACTTGGTTTTTAGAAACTCCAGCCCAATCTTTGCCGACAAACTTCGTCGTCCATCTTCTCATTGCTTCGCCTATTCGGATAAATCCTCGGGTCAGAAGAACGAAAAATCACAACAAATTTGGCTAAAGCCATTAATCCCTCAAAATTTAGATAAATAGGCTACAGCTCATTTCTATTCATAAAAGCAAAAATCCGCGTTCCATTCCACAAACAAAAATTATCCAATTATCTAATTCGCTTATCATCTAATTACCGTATTTTTGTAATTATGATTCTAGTCACAGGCGCCACGGGATTAGTAGGTTCTCACCTACTTTTACACCTTCTTCAAAATGAAGAAGATGTTCGGGCACTTTACAAAACAGAAGAAAACATCCAAAAAACAAAAGCGCTTTTCCAATGGAAAAACCAATCTGATTTGTTCGAAAAAATAAACTGGATTCAAGGTTGCATTACTGAAATCCCATCGCTTGAAATTGCTTTTGAAAATATAGATTACGTTTACCATTGTGCTGCCGTAATTTCTTTCAATCCAAACGACGAAGAAATTCTCCGAAAAGTAAATATTGAAGGAACCGCAAATATTGTCAATTTCAGTTTGGCAAAAAACATAAAAAAACTCTGTTACGTCAGTTCTATCGCAGCATTAGGGGATTTGCAAGAACACGAACATATCATCACAGAAGAAACCGAATGGAATCCGGAAAAGCCACACAGCGATTATGCCATCACAAAATATGGCGCTGAAATGGAAGTTTGGCGCGGTCAAGAAGAAGGTTTAGATACAATTGTAGTAAATCCTGGCGTAATTTTAGGCCCCGGTTTTTGGCAAAACGGAAGCAGTGAAATCTTCAGAAAAATTAAAAAAGGATTGCCTTATTACACAAAAGGTTCCTCTGGATTTGTTACCGCAGAAGATGTAGTAGCAATGATGTATTTTTTAATGAAAAGCAATATCAATAAAGAACGCTTTACATTGGTAGAAAAAAATATAAGTTATCAAGATCTTTCAAATCTCATTGCAATTTCATTGAAAGTAAAAAAACCAGCTATTTTGGTAAAACCGTGGATGACAAGCATCGCATGGCGAATTGATTGGTTTTTTTCATATTTATTTTTCAGAAAAAGAAAATTATCAAGAGCAATGGCAAAAGCAATGCATACCAAAATCTTATTCGACAATTCTAAAATAAAAAAAGCCTACACTATTGAATTTGCAGGCCTTGATGATTATATTAAAAAAGTAAGCGGTACTTACTAAATTATTTTTTGATAGAATCTGTCTTTTTTAAATTCTTTTCTGTTTTCTCTTTTTCAAGACTTAATTTTTTTTCTTCCCTTTTGACAATGGTATCTGCTTTTACTTTGTTTGCCGTCAATCTCTCATTTACACGATTGTACATTCTGTTATAAGCCGCCACATCAGAAGCATAATAACGATTGCTGTTTACAAACTGTGCGCTATCAATGTTGTATTTTTTATAAACATAATTGGCTGGATTGACATTCGAAGAATCTAATCTCGCTTGAAAACTGCCTCGCATGGCTTGCAAGATTGTCAAGTCATAAATTATGTCGTCCATTTTTTCTTTTTCAATCAAATTGTCTGGCTTTTCGACTTTGTCGTCGCAAGAAACCAAAAAAGAAAAACCGATAAGCAACAAAAAATACTTTTTCATAATCTCAAATTAGCGATTAAACTGCAATCTTTTTCCGGCTTGAATATCTTTCACTTTAAAGTTATTATAAACCATCTCACCATTTACAAAAGTATGCGTAATTCTTGATTTGAATGTAAAACCTTCAAACGGAGACCAGCCACATTTGTATAAAATATTTTCTTTTTTCACACTCCAAGGCAATCCTGAATCCACGATTACCAAGTCTGCATAAAAACCTTCTTTAATAAAACCTCGTTTTTCAATTTTAAAAAGCTTCGCCGGATTGTGTGCCATTTTCTCCACGATTTTCTCTACAGAAATTTTTCCTTGGTGAAAAGCTTCAAACATTGCCACAACCGCATGTTGGACTAACGGACCTCCAGAAGGCGCAGAAGTATAAACGTTTTTCTTTTCGTCTAAAGTATGCGGTGCGTGATCTGTTGCAATCACATCAATTCGGTCATCAAGCAAAGCTTCCCACAATTGATCTTGGTCAGCTTGTGTTTTAATTGCTGGATTCCATTTGATCAAACTTCCTTTTTTTGCATAATCTGCATCAGTAAACCAAAGATGGTGAACACAAACTTCTGCCGTAATTTTTTTGTCTTCTAACGGAATTTTATTACTGAACAATTTCGTTTCTTTTCCAGTAGAAAGATGAAAAACGTGTAATCTGGCTCCGGTTTTCTTCGCCAATTCAATCGCTCTTGACGATGAAATAAAACAAGCTTCCTCACTTCTGATCAAAGGATGAAATTTCATCGGAATATCATCGCCGTATTCTTCTTTGTATTTTTCAAGATTTGCCTTAATTGTCGCTTCATCTTCACAATGAACTGCGATTAACAAAGGCGTGCTTGAAAATATTTTCTCTAAAACTTCTTCATTGTCAACCAACATATTTCCGGTTGAAGAACCTAAAAACAATTTTAGTCCAGCAACAGTTTTTGGGTCAACTTTCAGAATTTCATCTAAATTATCATTGGTTCCGCCAAACATAAAAGAATAATTTGCCGCCGATTTTTCTGCTGCAATTGCAAATTTTTCTTCCAATAATTCAATTGTCGTGGATTGCGGATTTGTATTTGGCATTTCAATAAAAGACGTAATGCCGCCAGCAACAGCCGCTCTTGATTCAGAAGCAATGTCGCCTTTGTGCGTCAAACCTGGTTCGCGAAAATGCACTTGATCGTCAATTGCACCTGGAATTAGGTAATTTCCTTCGGCATTAATAATTTTTGTTGCTGAAGATTTTGCGCTTATAGTTTCGGCAATTTCTACAATAAATTCGTTTTCAATTAAAACGTCTCCTTCAAATATAGTTCCCTCGTTAACTATTTTGGCATTCTTAATCAAAACACTTTTCATCATCAATTTTTTGTATGGGGTTGTAATTTTTGACAGAATAACTTCTGTCTATAAAGTATTAAACATTTTTTTTAATCTTAAGGCCAAAACGCCAAAAACAGCTTCCTTGATAATAGAATTGCTCATTTTTGACTGTCCTTTTGTTCTGTCTGTGAAAATAATTGGAACTTCAACTATCTTATATTTTTTGGCAAAAGCCCTATATTTCATTTCAATCTGAAAGGCATATCCAATAAATTTTATTCTATCGAGATTAATTCCTTCCAAAACATTTCTTTTATAACAGATAAATCCGGCAGTTGCATCTTGAATCTGCATTCCGGTAATCATTCTTACATAAACTGAAGCAAAATAAGATAACAAAACCCTGCTTAACGGCCAGTTGACAACATTCACGCCAGTAACATATCTGGAACCAATGGCAACTTCATAATTTCCAAATTTGCAAGCGTCATAAAGTTTTTCGAGATCATTTGGATTATGCGAGAAATCGGCATCCATTTCAAAAATATATTCATATTGATGTTCAAGCGCCCATTTAAAACCATGGACATAAGCTGTTCCCAAACCCGATTTTTTAGCTCTTTGCTCAATAAAAAGCTTATCAGGAAACTCTTTTTGAAGCGCAATAACTTTTTCAGCAGTTTTATCGGGTGAATTGTCATCAATAATCAATATATGAAACGGCTTCTGCAAGGAAAATACAGCCTTTATAATGCTTTCGATGTTTTCAATTTCGTTATAAGTTGGAATTATAACAATGCCGTCGCTCATATATCACATAAATTTCAGGCACAAAAGTAAACTTTTTAAAGCGGATGATTCATAATAAAATTATAATAATGTTGCTAAATTTGATTTTAAAAGGATGGCAATTAAGCGCTGAAGTCCAAAAAATTTGTATCAAAGTAATTTATTTTAACTAGCAAATGAAGGAAATGAGCCTATAAAAAATAAATTTCAGTAGAAATTTTGATTATTTTTGCACCATGCTAGATTTCGTTTTACAGCCGAGAGACATTGGAAGCAAAGACTGGGCAACCGTTCTTTTTGTGCTTTGCTTTCTATTGATTGCAGTCACGCGAAGTATTTTTGAAAGCCGATTTATTGACTTTTCAAGATTGGCTTACAGTGACAAGTATATCAAAATTTATCGCGATGGTGGTAATTTGATGAACTGGTTTACTATTGCGCTTTTTGTTGTACAAATCATTTCATTTGCCTTTTTTATTCAGTTATCTTTAAGTTATTTTAAAATTGTTGAAAAAACAGACTGGATTGCTTACATACAAATCATCACGCTGTTAGGCATTTTCATACTTTCTAAATACCTGATAGAGAAAATAATAGCCACTTCTTTCAATATTGAAGAATTCAGCGAACAGTTTAATTTGCAAAAAGTAAGCTATCGAACTTACATTGGATTGTGCATTCTTCCTTTAAACGTCATCCTGTTTTACAACCAAACACCAATAGATTTCTTAATATATTTCACTATTGCTGTTATTTTGATAATAAATATCTATACTTATCTTGTTTCTTTAAAAATTTACCAAAATTTGATAATTAGCAAGTTGTTTTATTTTATTTTGTATCTTTGCGCACTTGAAATAGCACCCTATTATTTCATGTATTATTTGTTTACGAAAACGTAATAGAAAGAAAATATCAAATATGAAAGTGAAAACAATTTTGGTATCGCAACCAGAGCCTAAAGTAGAAAATTCTCCCTATTTTGAGTTGCAACAAAAACACAAAGTCAAGATTGATTTCAGGCCTTTTATACACGTTGAAGGCGTAAGTGCAAAAGACGTGAGAGCCCAAAAAATTGATTTAAACAATTTTACAGCAATCATCTTAACCAGCAAGAATTCAGTTGACCATTTTTTCAGAGTAGCTGAAGAAATGAGATATAAAATTCCTGAGGATTTGAAATATTTCTGCCAGTCTGAAGCCGTTGCTTTTTACTTGCAAAAATATGTAGTTTACAGAAAACGTAAGATTTATGTAGGCCAAAAAGACTTTGCTGATTTGTCGCCACTGATAAAAAAATACAAAGACGAGAAATTTCTTTTGCCGGCTTCAGACCAATTAAATGCTGACGCACCACAAACATTGAACAATTTAAAAGTAAATTGGACAGAAGGTACTTTTTACAAAACCGTAATGAGTGACTTGTCTGATTTGGCTGATGTTTATTATGATGTTTTGGCTTTCTTCAGCCCAACCGGAATAAAATCTCTGTTCATGAACTTTCCAGATTTTGAACAAAATAACACAAGAATTGCTGTTTTTGGAAGTACAACCCAAAAAGAAGCTTTAGATCATGGTTTGAGAGTTGACATCATGGCGCCTTCACCAGAAGCCCCTTCGATGACAATGGCTTTAGAAAAATATATCGCAAAAGCAAACAAAGAACTAAAAGACAAATAAACTTACTTTAAAAAGCACAAAAATCCGTTCAAATTGAACGGATTTTTGTGCTTAGTTTTGTTTCAAATCAAATTGACAATATTATTAAGTATTCAATTTTAAAATTCAAAGTAACCATAACAACGAAAACGATTTCTATAAAACCATTATTGTTTCAAAATGAAGCATATCATTTTGTCAAAAAATTTATTTTTATTTAAGATTTGTTGAATCAATCAAAAGACCCCCAAATCTCTTTAAAAATTGACTATCAAAGCATTGACTTTAGTAAAAAAAAGGGAACAATAAAAAAATACAATAATTTTTTTTCATTTTTTTAACACAAAACTGCCTTTCGTATTATATTAAATATTACATTTGCTTATTATAAATTATTATTACAATTACAATGCGTACAGGTACAGTTAAATTTTTCAATGAGTCAAAAGGTTACGGATTCATTACAGATGAAGAAACAGGAAAAGACATTTTCGTTCATGCTTCAGGAATCAGAGCGGAAGAACTTCGCGAAGGTGACAGAGTATCTTATGAAGAAGAAGAAGGAAGAAAAGGTAAAGTAGCTGCTCAAGTTGCAGTTCTTGAAGACTAATATATAGCATACTATTTTTAGTTACCTCACAACTAGCCGCTCCAATTGGAGCGGTTTTTTTATACCTGAATTTTAACACAATTATAAAATTGACTTATCTTTTTAAGCTTAATAATAAACTATTCTAAAAGTTAGCTTTAAAAAAATAACATATTCATAAATTAAGCAAAAACACATCATTGTTATTTTTATTCATTCTAAATTAAAATTAAGCATAATATAATAAGGTATTGAAAACGTTAGGGTGCGAATTCGATATTGGCTCGTATATTTGTAGATATTTATAAAATAATCAAATTTATGAACACAGATCAGGCTAGTTATTTTCCAATATTGATGCAATTTTTGCTTGCTGTTGGATTTGTAGTGATGACCATCATCGGTTCTAGCTTTTTAGGACCAAGAAGAAAGTCAAAAAATAAGGATAAAAGTTTTGAGTGCGGTATCGAATCAGTTGGTAATGCGCGTATTCCTTTTTCTGTAAAATATTTTTTGGTTGCAATTCTGTTCGTATTATTCGATGTGGAAGTAATATTTATGTATCCTTGGGCTGTAAATTTCAGAGAAATGGGCTGGATGGGATTAGCAAAAATGGGAATCTTTATGTTTCTTTTGGTTGTAGGCTTTTTCTACGTGATGAAGAAAAAAGG
>Ga0247816_10001452_pt1 | contig 11635 bp, 9 predicted proteins | sample UWRJL209509C1_FD_179930 | JGI IMG/M metagenome (GOLD analysis project Ga0247816, IMG submission 179930) | Plant litter microbial communities from Arlington Agricultural Research Station in Wisconsin, United States - UWRJ-L209-509C-1 | ecosystem: Environmental > Terrestrial > Plant litter >...
GACGGGTAATCCCGCTTTTCCATCATCGGTCCTGCGGCGACGGGGCACGTTTTCGTCGGTGACCATTGACTCTGGCACGGGCGCGAGGCAGTGCCGGCGGCGAAGCGGGCTGGCGCGGCCGCTCGCCGGTTGCGCGGGTGAGCCCGAGCAGCGCCCTCGAGGACCGCGTAAAGTAGCTGCTGGTGTGCCGGGAAGTCTGGTCGGCGGGGTCGATAGACCTCTCACGACTCGAGCGAACAACCGCACAGACGAAGGAACCCGTGACTCATCACGCCCCGAACCAACTGCCCGACGACCAGGCGCCGCACTCGATCTGGCGGGGCATCCACCAGACCCTGGGCAAGGACACCGTGGGCGGCGCGCTCCTGCTCGGGGCCACGGTGCTCGCGCTCGTCCTCGCCAACACGGGCGCTGTCGGCTTCTACAACGCCCTGCGCGACTTCACCTTCGGTCCGGAGGCGCTGCACCTGCACCTCAGCGTCGGCGCGTGGGCCGCCGACGGACTGCTCGCGATCTTCTTCTTCGTCGTCGGGCTCGAGCTGAAGGAGGAGTTCGTCGCCGGAAAGCTACGCAACTTCTCGACGGCGATCGTGCCCATCGCCGCCGCCGTGGGCGGAGTCGCCGTGCCCGCGCTGATCTACGTGATCGTGAATCTCAACGCGGGCGACGAGGCGCTGCAGGGGTGGGCGATCCCCGCGGCGACCGACATCGCCTTCGCCGTCGCCGTGATCGCCGTCGTGGGGCGCAACCTGCCACCGGCCCTGCGCACCTTCCTGCTCACCCTCGCCGTCGTGGACGACCTGCTCGCCATCTCGATCATCGCGATCTTCTACACCGACGAGATAGCGTTCCTCCCTCTGGCGCTCGCCCTGATCCCGCTCGCCGCGTTCGGCGTCGCGGTGCAGCGAGGCGTGCGCGCCTGGTGGCTCCTGATCCCGCTCGGCGTCATCACCTGGGCTCTCATCCACGCTTCCGGCATCCACGCCACGGTGGCCGGGGTGCTCCTCGGATTCATGGTGCCCGTCATCGCCACCAAGCGAGCACGGGTGAAGAGCGGCGTCGACGCCTCCGGACGCCAGCTCTACGACGGTCTCGCCGCCCACTTCGCCGACCGGTGGAGCGTCGTCTCGACAGCCGTCGCCGTGCCGCTCTTCGCCTTCTTCTCCGCCGGTGTCGCCGTCGGCGGTCTCACCGGCCTCGCCGAGTCTCTGCAGGACACGATCGCCCTCGGAATCATCGCCGGCCTCGTGCTCGGCAAGGCGATCGGCATCACCGCGACGACCTTCCTCGTCACCCGGATACCCGGACTGCGGATCGACCCGTCGATCAAGTGGATCGACATGGTGGGGATGGCCTTCGTCGCCGGCATCGGATTCACCGTGTCGCTGCTGGTCGGCGAGCTCTCGTTCGGCAGCGGAAGCGAGTCCGACGAGCACGTGAAGGTCGGCGTGCTCGCCGGCTCGCTGATCGCGGCGACCATCGGCGGCACCATGCTCTCTCTGCGCAACCGCCACTACAGGGCTCTCGAGCGGCAGACGTCGACGGTGGAGTGAGGGGTTCTCCTCACGTCTCGGGGCTGGTCGCCCGGAAGTGAGGGGTGGTGCGGATGTCGCGGGGTGCGGCCCGAGACAGAGTCGAGGTCAGAGGCGGCGATCCGTCGCCCTTCCGCCGAAACCCCAGGGAGACGCCATGACCATCAGCGAACACCGCACCGAGACGGACGACGGCACCGCCGTGCGCCCCTTCACCATCGCCGTTCCACAGGCCGACCTCGACGACCTGCGCCGTCGCATCCGCGACACCCGCCTGCCCGAGCGTGAGACCGTGACCGACGCTTCGCAGGGCGTGCAGCTGCACGTCGTCGAGGCGCTCGCGCGCTACTGGGCAGAGGAGCACGACTGGCGCTCGGTGGAGTCGCGACTCAATGACCTGCCGCAGTTCGTCACCGAGATCGACGGACTCGACATCCACTTCATCCACGTGCGATCGCCGCACGCCGAAGCCCTGCCGATGATCGTCACCCACGGCTGGCCCGGATCGGTGATCGAGCAGCTGAAGATCGTGGGGCCGCTGACCGATCCCACCGCCCACGGCGCGAGCGCGTCCGACGCGTTCCACCTCGTCATCCCGTCGCTGCCGGGCCACGGCTTCTCGGGCAAGCCGGAGCAGCCGGGGTGGGATCCGATCAGGATCGCCCGGGCGTGGGCCGAGCTCATGGAGCGACTCGGCTACGACCGCTACGTCGCGCAGGGCGGCGACTGGGGCAATGCCGTGACCGAGCAGCTCGCCCTGCAGACCCCGCCGGTTCTGATCGGCATTCACACGAACATGCCGGCGACGGTGCCCGACTCGATCCAGCAGGCGCTGACCGACGGCGAGTCGGCGCCCGACGACCTGACCGGGGAAGAGCGTGGTGCGTGGGATCAGCTCGCCACGTTCTACGCCCACGGTCTCGCCTACGCCCAGGAGATGGGCAACCGGCCGCAGACGCTCTACGGAATCGCGGACTCTCCCGTCGGCCTCGCCGCCTGGATGCTCGATCACGACGCCGCCAGCTACGAGCTGATCGCGCGAGTGTTCGCGGGCGAGGCGGAGGGCCTGAGCCGCGACGACGTGCTCGACAACGTCACGCTCTACTGGCTGACCAACACGGCGGTCTCCTCCGCCCGGCTCTACTGGGAGAGCAAGCTCCCGTTCTTCGCCCCGAAGGGCGTCACGCTGCCGGTCGCCGTCAGCGTCTTCCCCGACGAGATCTACGCCGCCCCGCGCAGCTGGGCCGCGCAGGCCTACCCGAATCTCGTGCATTTCAACCGGCTCGACCGTGGCGGCCACTTCGCCGCCTGGGAGCAGCCCGAGCTGTTCGCGCAGGAGATCCGCGCTGCGTTCCGGTCGCTGCGATGAGCGCGGCCGTGGGAGAGATCAGGCAGGTCGAGGCCGGGGATCTGAACGTCGGATTCGCGGATGTCGGATCCTCCGACGGTGCGGCCGTGCTGCTTCTGCACGGCTGGCCGTACGACATCCACAGCTACACCGAGGTCGCGCAGATCCTCGCCCACGCGGGCCACCGGGTCATCGTTCCGCATCTGCGCGGATTCGGCACGACGACGTTCCTGTCGGCCGCGAGCCCGCGCAACGGACAGCAGTCGGTGTTCGCTTTCGACGCCCTCGCACTGCTCGACGCGCTCGCGATCGACCGGGCGGTCGTCGCCGGGTTCGACTGGGGTGCGCGAACCGCGAACATCCTCGCGGCGCTCTGGCCCGAGCGCTGCCTCGGGCAGGTGGCGGTCAGCGGCTACCTGATCGGAAGCCAGCAGGCGAACACGGCCCCGCTCCCGCCCGCGGCGGAACTCGCCTGGTGGTACCAGTACTACTTCGCCACCGAACGCGGCCGCGACGGCTACGACCGGTACCGAAGCGAGTTCGCACGGCTCATCTGGCAGACTGCATCGCCTCGATGGCGGTTCGACGACGCGACCTTCGCCCGGACCGTCGCATCGTTCGACAACCCCGACCACGTCGACATCGTCATCGCGAACTACCGTTGGCGGCTGGGACTCGCCGACGGGGAGGAGAAGTACGACGACGTCGAACGCCGGCTGGCCGCACGGCCGCCGGTCGCGGTGCCCACCGTCACACTCGAGGGCGATGCCAACGGGGCACCGCACCCCGAGGCATCCGCCTATCGTTCGCTCTTCACCGGCCCCTACGAGCACCGGGTCGTCACCGGGGGCGTCGGCCACAACCTCCCTCAAGAGGCGCCACGGGAGTTCGCCGACGCGGTGATGGCCGTCGACCGCGCGGCGCAGCGGGCCGAGGCGGCATCGGGGGTGTCCCATGTCGGCTGATCGGTCCGACGGTCAGGGCCGGGGCGGTCTGTTCCGCTCGCTAGCGCACCGGCTCTCGGGAGACACCCGGGCTCTGCCCGACGAGGGGCGCCTCGGTTCGTTCGACCGGGCCACGGGATGGCTCGGAACCGAGCCGTTGACGACGGAGAGCCTGCGCGGGCGGGTCGTGCTCGTCGATTTCTGGACCTACACGTGTGTGAACTGGCTGCGCACGCTTCCGTACCTGCGGGCGTGGGATGCGAAGTACCGGGATGCCGGGCTCACCATCGTGGGGGTGCACACGCCGGAGTTCGGTTTCGAGGCCGACCCCGTCAACGTCGAGGCGCACTCGCGCGAGCTGGGGGTCGAGTACCCGGTCGCGGTCGACTCCGACTACGGCGTGTGGAACGAGTTCGCGAACCACTACTGGCCCGCGGTGTATCTGGCCGACGCGGCGGGCCGCATCCGCTACCACCACTTCGGCGAGGGGGAGTACGCGATGACCGAGATGGCGATTCAGCAGCTCCTCGCCGAGGCCGGCGCCACGGACATCGACCTCGACCTCGTCGACGTGCGCCCGGAGGGGCTGGAGGTCGCCGCCGACTGGACGTCGCTGCGCTCGCCCGAGAGCTACCTCGGATACGGGCAGAGCAGCGGCTTCGCATCGGAAGACCGAGCGCTCTACGACCGCGCGCACGTCTACGAGGGCAGCGCCGGGCTCCCGCTCAACGGTTGGGACCTCGCCGGCGACTGGACGGTCGCCCGGCACGCCGCCGTGTCGAACGCGCCGGGCGGGCGGATAGCGTTCGCCTTCCATGCCCGCGACGTCAACCTGGTCATGGCTCCGTCGACCCGCGGGCGGGCAGTGCCCTTCCGGGTCTTCCTCGACGGGCAGCCGGTCGGGGATGCGCGAGGGAGCGACGTGGACGTCGACGGTCGCGGAGTCGTCGACACCGCCGGGACGTACCAGCTGATCAGGCAGCCCGGGCCGATCGGCGACCGCGTCTTCGAGATCGAGTTCGCCGAGGGAGGTGTCGACGCCTACTGCTTCACGTTCGGCTAGACGACGCCGTTGCGGAGAGCGAAGGCCGTCGCCTCGCTGCGGCGGGCGACCCCGATCTTGCGGTACAGGCTGGTGATGTGCCGCTCCACCGTGCGGTCGCTCAACCAGAGGATCCCGGCGATCTCCTTGTTGCTGAGCCCCTGGGCGAGCAGGCCCAGCACCTCGAGCTCGCGGCGGGTCAGGGGCAGCCGGGCGGGGCGCGTCGCCTTCTCCTCCTCCGCCTCGTGGGGTGGGCCTGCGGCGCGCGCCGACAGTCGTGTGGCATTCCAGGCGTCCACGTCCGACACCAGCCGCGACGCGTCGTGCACGTGCTTCGAGAGCGACGCCAGCGACGGTTCCACCTCGTCGACGAGCGACCGCAGCAGCTGATTCTGCTTCACGAGCATGCGTTCGGCCGAGACCCTCGCCTCGTGCTCGCGGCCGAGCCTGCGGGCGGTGTGGATGGCGATCGCGGCCTGGCTGATCGCCACCCGCAGCAGGTGCGTCTCCATGGCCGTCGGGAAGTCGTCCCGCCTCGCGGAGACCAGCACCCGGCCGGTCTCCCACGGCAGTGCGAGGGTGACGTTCGTGACGCGGTAGGCGCCGGAACCGAGCCCGACCGAGGTCGTCGTGATCCCCGGCGCGAGGGAGCGCTCCGCATCGAGCACGAGCCCCAGTTCGGCGGGCACGGCCGTTCCCGACGGGCGCCAGATCACGAGCGGCGCACCGCCGTCGGGGTCGTCGAATCGCGCGTAGGCGCCGTCGAGCCGCAGCACGCTGAACAGCACGCTCAGCAGTCCCGTGGCGATCTCGCCCGGTTCGTGGTCGACCCACAGGGCGGGCAGTGCGAGCAGGGCGCCCATGTCGCGTAACCAGCGTCGAGTGTCGGAGGCGGAGGCATCCGTCGGCCTTCGATCCTGCGCACCGTCTGGCGTGCCGGTGTCCATAGCGACCGGGCCGCCGCTCAGCGGTTCCGCCGCGCCCGCTCCTCCAGGAGCTCCGACGGCGGCACGAAGAACGGATTCTCCTGCAGAACCCCGCCGATCAAGACGATCGGATGGGTGCGGAGGATGTCGATGATGAACGAGCCGTCGAATTTCTCGGCGTCGTAGGAGCAGATCACCACGTGCTCGTGGCGCGCGTGCACGAAGTTCGCCTTCGCCTCGAAGTCGATGAGGTCGTCGGCGTCGTCGTTCAGCGCGGACGCCCAGCCCATGTCCGCGACCAGGCGGATACGCGGCATCGTGCTGCCGGGAAGCATCTCGTCGAGCTGGGCGAGCATGTCGTCCGGGTCGAATCGGCCATTGCGCAGATAGGTCTCCGTCCACGTGCGAACCTGGAACCTGTGCTGTGCCAGCAGTTCGCCCGCGTCGTATCCGAGATGCCTGAGACGGTTGACGGGGGCGGCCGACTCGGCGGGATCGACGAGGTAGACCAGCCGGTCGCCGGCGTCGACCCCCTGGCTCACGAACGCATCGAGCACGGCATCGTCGTGTCGTCCGTTGCTCGTGAAGGCGCACACGTGGCGGTAGTGGTCGAGCACCCCGTCCGCGAACGTGACCGGAGCGGCGGCGTGCCGGTCGTCAGTGGGCATATCGATCTCTCGATTCGCGGGTTCAGTGGTCTCGGCAGAGTAGCGCAGCGGCCTCGCCACGCACAACGACGGCTTCGCGGTGCACGGGTTCCTCTCTCGCCGAGAGCCTCACGCCGAAGCCGGCCCGTTGATCGTGCCGCGGGCCCGCCCAGGGCCGGGGCGAGGGTCGTCAGGTGCCAGCGCTTCGGCGAGATGTCTCGCCAGCCGTACGGCCAGACAGACCGCGAGGAACGTCGGGTTGGCTTCTCCCGAGGTCCTGAAGACGCCGCTGGACGCGACGAACAGGTTGTCGACTCCGTGCACGCGGCAGTCGCCGTCGACCACGCCGTCGCTCGCGTCGGCGCTCATCCTGGTCGTGCCGATGTGGTGGAAGCCGTCGGTGGCGGCCGCGCGCACCCCCGCCGCGCGATCGTCCTCGGCGTCGAGATACAGCAGCCGGCCGCGGCCGGACTCCCGCAGCTGCTCGTCGAGGAGTCGATGCGACGCGAGCACCGAGTCCAAGTCCTGCTGGGTGTAGCGGAAGTCGATGTCGAGTCCCGGCTGGCCGTCGGCGGAAGTCGTCGCATTCAGTGTGACTCTGGAGTCGGCATCCGGCACCTGCTCGGCGTGGAAGTGTAACGCGTAGATACCCGCCGGGTTGCGCAGCAGGAAGCCGGGTTTCCGGGTGGGGGAGAGGTACCGCTTCCGGAGGACCTGGACGACGTCGCCCGCTGCCCGAAAGGGCCGCCGTGCGATATTCGCGACGTGGGGCGCGTAGCGGCGCGGGGGCGCACCGATGTGCCGCAGGCGGATGCCCTCCGCGATGAGGCGTCGGCCGATCGGCGCGATGGAGAGCGCCAGGAAGACGAGAGACAGGGTGGCGTTGCGGTGCCTCGCATCGTAGAAAGGCGGGTTGTCGGCGTAGAAGCTCGTATTCAACAGGCGGCGTTCGCGTTTGATCCGATCCGAGAAGGTGAAGCGCCGACGGACGTAGACGTTGTGATCGTCGAGAGCGAAGTCCAGATCCCGGATGTCTGACGTGTCGGTGAGCTGGATATTGGCGATGCTCCCGCTCAGGTGCCCCATGTAGTAACGGCCCAACGGCCCGTCGACTCCGCCGAAGTGATTCGGCAGCCGGCGTTGCACGCTCAAGAGCAGGCGCGTGGTCTCGAGTCCTCCGCAGGCGAGGACGAAGCTGCTGGCTCGCACCTCGACCCTGTCCCGCCCATGAAGGACGAGAAGATGGGCCACGCCCGTTCCCGTCTCATCGAAGCCGATGTCGATGACTGTGGCCTCGCAGAGCGCCGAGATGCCGGGGTGCTCCGTGGCCCGCGCGCCGAGCCGGGCGGCGAGCTTGGGCTGCCGCGCCCAGCGTTCGAGCTTCGTCACGCTGACCTGGCTCAGGCCGTCCCACTCCGCCGCGTCGCTTCGAAAAGTCGGCACGCCGCAATCGAGGTATTCGGCGGCGGCGGCGGCCCACGGAGAGACGTCCGCCTCGGTGATGGGCCATCCGCTACCGGCGATGTAGTCGCGGGGCTGGAAGTCGAGAGCGTCGAACTGCACGCAGCGACCGCCCCACAGCCACGACGAGCCGCCGATGCCTCGCCCGGTCGTCAGCTCCAGAGGGGCGTGCGTGGTGGGATCGAGCACGTGCCCCGGAGGGCGTGCTGCAGCCGCGGCGGCGTTGTCCCTCGGGGTGGCGGCTCCGGCGTCCAGGAGCAGCACTCGCAGTCCGGCATCCGCCGCTTCGAGAGCGAGCGACAGTCCCACCGGACCCGCCCCGACGACGCAACAGTCGAATTCCTCCGCCGCAGGAGCGGGCTCGGTGATTATCGACATTGACGCCTGCCTTCGGGAGTCTCATCGCAGGGCGCGGAAAGGGTCACCGAAGCCGAGGACGTGGTCTGATATCTGGCAAGGAATCCTCGCACGAATGCCCGACGGCGCGCACCCCCCGGACGGGGGCCAAATCACGCGGCCATCGCCTACGCCTTCGCGAGCACCGCTTCCACGCTCGCCGCGATGATGTCGAGGCCGCGGTTCAGGGTGGCGTCGTCGATGACGAGCGCGGGAAGCAGCTTGAGCACCTCGTCGACCGGCCCCGACGTCTCGACGACGAGTCCGCGGGTGAACGCCTCGGCCGCGACCGCCTGTGCGAGTGCCGGCATGGCGGTGCTGGCGAATCCGAAGATGAAGCCGCGGCCACGTACCTCGAGCTGCGCCTCCGGGTGGAGCGCGGCGATCGCCGCGAGCCGCTCGCGCACGATCGCCTCCTTGCGGTGCACGTCGTTGGTGAGCGCGTCGTCCTTCCAGTAGGTCTCGAGGGCGACGGTCGCACAGACGAAGGCCATGTTGTTGCCGCGGAACGTGCCGCTGTGCGATCCGCGCTTGAGGACGTCGATGTCGCGCTTGAGCAGCACGAGTGACATCGGCAGGCCGTAGCCCGACAGCGACTTCGACAGCGTCACGATGTCGGGAACGATTCCGGATGCCTCGAAGCTGAAGAACTCGCCGGTGCGACCGGAGCCGACCTGGATGTCGTCGACGATCAGCACGATCCCGTGGCGTTCGGTCAGCTCGCGGAGGCCCCGAAGCCACTCCGGGCTCGCGACGTTGATGCCGCCCTCGGCCTGGATCGTCTCGACGATGACGGCGGCGGGCAGTTCGAGGCCGCTGCTCGGGTCGTCGAGCAGCTTCTCGAGGTACGCGAGCGTATCGAGTCCGGGGAGGTAGCCGTCGAAGGGCACGAACACGACGTTGTCGAGCTCGTAGCCGGCTGCCTGGCGGAAGTGCTGGTTCGCCGTGGTGGCGAGCGATCCGCCGCTCACGCCGTGGAAGGCGCGCGTGAATGCCACGACCGTCGAGCGTCCGGTCGACAGGCGGGCGATCTTGAGCGCCGCCTCCACCGCGTTGGTGCCGGTGGGGCCGGTGAACTGCAGCTTGTAGTCCAGCCCGCGCGGCTCGAGCACGATGCTCTGAAACGCCTCGAGGAACGCCTTCTTGGCGACGGTGGCCATGTCGAGGGAGTGCGAGATCGAGTCGCCCTCGATGTAGTCGATCAGTGCCTTCTTCATTATCGGGTTGTTGTGCCCGTAGTTGAGGGCGCCCGCACCGCTGAAGAAATCGACGTACTCGGCGCCGTCCTGATCGATCATGATCGAGCCGACGGCACGTTCGAAGATGACCGGGAACGACCTGATGTAGCCCCGTACGTCAGACTCCATGTCTGAGAAAATATCGAGGTTCATGTCATTCGTCATCCCTCATGGTAACTACCGGGGCCGAGAGGGCGGTGACATGCGCAGGTGCGCGCAAAATGCAAAGTCGAAGTCGAAACTCTTCCGTTTTAGTCTGGGGCGGTGACTTCACCAACGCGCAGCACCCCGACCGTTCAACGATGGGTCTTCTGGCCGGCCGCGGTGGTGGTCACGATCTTCGTCGCTTTCGCCATGCTGCTTCCGGATGCCACGGAGGCGGTCTTCGACGCCGTGCAGTCGAGCATCGTGAGCAACTTCAACTGGTACTACGTGCTGCTCGCGGCATTCTTCGTCGCCTTCTGCCTGTGGATGGGCTTCAGCCGCTACGGCAACATCAAGCTCGGCAAAGACGACGACGAGCCCGAGTTCTCGCTCGGATCCTGGTTCTCGCTGCTGTTCGCCGCAGGCATGGGAATCGGCCTGGTCTTCTACGGGGTCAGCGAGCCGCTCAGCCACTTCGCCCAGCCGCGCCCCGGCGTCACCGGCACCGACAACCAGCTCGCCCAGCAGGCGTTGTCGCAGACCTACCTGCACTGGGGTGTGCACGCCTGGTCGATCTACGTCGTCATCGGCCTCGCCCTGGCGTACGCGATCCACCGCCGCGGTCGCCCCGTCTCCATCCGCTGGGCGCTCGAGCCCGTGCTCGGAAAGCGGGTGCGCGGAGGCTGGGGCCACGCCATCGACGTCATCGCGCTCGTCGGAACGCTGTTCGGCGTCGCGACCTCGCTGGGCCTCGGCGTGCTGCAGATCAGCGCCGGACTCGAGAGCGCCGGCTTCGTCGAGTCGTCGGAGCTGTTGAACGTGGGCATCATCGTCGTGATCACCGGATTCGTCCTGTTCTCGGTGCTCTCCGGGGTGTCCAAGGGCATGAAGTGGCTGTCGAACTTCAATCTCGCGCTCGCCGCGGCGCTCGTGCTGTTCGTGCTGATCGTCGGACCGTCGCAGTTCCTCCTGCGCGAGTTCGTGCAGTCGATCGGAAACTACCTGCAGAACGTGGTGGGCCTCACCTTCAACGTGAGCGCTTTCACCGGCGACGCCGGCGAGAGCTGGCAGGGCGCGTGGACCACCTTCTACTGGGCATGGTGGATCTCCTGGTCGCCGTTCGTGGGCATCTTCATCGCCCGCATCTCGCGCGGGCGCACCGTGCGGCAGTTCGTGACCGGCGTCATCCTCGTGCCGACCCTCATCACGTTCCTCTGGTTCAGCGTGCTCGGCGGCACAGCGCTGTACTCGCAGCTGCACGGCGAGGGCGGGCTCGTCGGCGCAGACGGCTCGGTCAACGTCGAGGGTGCGCTGTTCGCCGCCCTCGGCCAGCTGCCGGGCGGCTCGGTGCTGGTGATCGGGGCGATCATCCTCATCGCCATCTTCTTCATCACCTCGGCCGACTCCGGCTCGCTGGTGATGAGCATGATCGCGACAGGCGGGCAGATCGAGCCGAAGGGCTGGATCCGGGTGTTCTTCACCTGCATCACCTCGCTGCTCGCCATCGCCCTGCTGCTGTCGGGCGGGCTGGAGGCCCTGAAGACGGCGGCGATCATCATCGCCCTGCCGTTCTCCGTGATCATGATCGCCATCTGCTGGTCGACGGTCGTCGCCTTCAACCGCGAGCTGCGGGCGTACGACAAGGCGGAACGCGCCGCGCTCCTCGACCGCATCGGCGACTACTACGGCCTCGAGGTCGAGGAGCCCACCGAGCGCGGCGTCTTCGGCGGCTCGCTCTTGAGCCGGATGCGCCGCAAGAACAACTGATCGGGCGCGCTACGGTTGGTCTGAGACGACGACGTCGCGCCGCCAGGCGCGGGAGGGACGGATGATGGGGAACGACCCGAGTTCGCGCGAATCCGGCGGCACCGCGGTCTGGTACTTCGTGGGCGCGACGTTCCTGTTCGCGGGCTCGACGTTCCTCGGATCGGCAGACGACGGCGGAGCCAGTCCCTTC
>Ga0247816_10001453_pt1 | contig 11632 bp, 10 predicted proteins | sample UWRJL209509C1_FD_179930 | JGI IMG/M metagenome (GOLD analysis project Ga0247816, IMG submission 179930) | Plant litter microbial communities from Arlington Agricultural Research Station in Wisconsin, United States - UWRJ-L209-509C-1 | ecosystem: Environmental > Terrestrial > Plant litter >...
GAACGAGATGAGTAGATAGCGCAGTCAACGTTACGCTAGGTGCCTGGGGATAGCTGGCGATCGCTCCGCAGGAACGACTTGCGCGCCGGAGTGTGTACGGATCTCGACATTGTCATGGGGTACGCAAGGTGTCCCCATCCATCACGAACAGGACGAGTCTCTTGAAGATGTAGGCAAGAAGTGGATTGCGGACTCATGGCAGATGTCGTTTAGCGAGGCAGCATCTGTCAATCACTGGAGCAGTCGAGTCCGACACAGCGAACTTGCCCAAGCGACGATCCGGCATGCACTTTCGCAGATCAGTGCCTCTCAATTCCCCAAACCGAGTTGTGGATTTTCGCCATACTGGGAGCGGGTGGCAGTCAGGCTGAGCCGTGGAGCCATGTCATTGAACAAAACGCCTTGGGGAGAAATGCCCGCGTGATTGAGCCTCTTGATGGATTCATTGATTTCGTCTTCCGTCGTGACGCCGGAGCGGGTCACGATAAACACGGACCCGGCATGAGCGCCAATGATCAGTGCATCAGCAACAGCGAGTATCGGAGGCGGGTCGATCAGGACCAAGTCATAATGCGGAGAAACGGTCTCGAGCAGAGTGCCGAAATTAAGATGCAGTAAAAATTCTGAGCGGTTCGGCGGCAAGGCCCCCGTCGCGATAAAATCCAGATTATCAATGACATCATGATGGATGGCTTCTTCTACCGGCATCGATCCACTGATCGCTTTAGAGAGTCCAGGTTCGCGCTGCACACCGAAATAACGATGCAGATGGCCACCCCTCAAGTCGGCATCGATCAACAGGACGCGTTTCCCGCTAGCCGCGACCACCGCGGCGAAATTTGCTGCGATGAAGGACTTGCCAAGATTGCGGGTCGGCCCCGTTAACATGACGATATTGTTTTTAAAGTGTGGCATTGAAAACTGGAGGGCAGCGCGAAAGCTTCGCAAGCTTTCGACGGCGGCGTCTTCCGGCATCATTTGCGCCAGTAACGGCGTCGCGAGACTGTCGCCGCGCGCTTTGCGCGTCAGCTTGTCCTGGGAAACGCTGTGGGGAATAGTCGCATACACGACACGTGCCTGCAGCAAGCGCTCGATCTTCAGCGGATCATCGATACCGCCTTGCATTGCCTTCCGGGCGAATGCGATGAGCGTACCGAGAAACAGGCCAGTGACAAACGCCAATGCCACAATCAACAGGCGATTTGGCTTCAAGGGCTTCTCGGGGGCGATTGGTGCGTCGATCATGCGCACGTTGCTGACCCGACCAACCGATATCAGGCGAAGTTGCTGCGCCGTGTTCGACAAGGCGGTATACAGATCAGTATTGACCTTGATATCCCGTGTCAGGCGCGCTTCATCCTGTTCAAGAACGGGCAAGGTCTTGATCCGAGACGCAATGTCACTGATCTCGCTCTCCACTTCCTTGCGTTGGCGGTTCAGTGCAGCGACGATCGGATGATCCTCTGTAAAACGAGCCATCAATTCAGATTTTTTCTGGATCAGGTCGATACGGCGGTTGCGCGCAGCGACCGCTTGCTGCAGGCTCATTCGTGCCTCTTCGCGCAAGTCTACTGTGCCATGCGTGTTGCGGAACTGGTTGTAGCGGTCTTCGGACTCTTCCAACTTACGCTTCAAAATCGGCAATTGCTGGTTCAGGAAAGCCAATGACTTCTCTGCCTCTTCTGTCTTACGCGCAAGATTCTGCCGCATGTATTCGCGGCCAAGTTCGCTCAGCAATGCATTGATCCTACGTGCATTCTCGCCCTGTAGCTTTACTTCGATGACACCGGACTGCTTGCCTTGTTCCGTGATGACCATGGCGTTCTGTATCGCTTCGATGGTGACCAGCCGCGAACGCCGTTTCAGGTAAAACACAGCACCTGGATTCGCTTGCAGGTTGTCGACGCGTATTTCAAGCGGGCCGTCAGGAGTCTGAACCTGATAGCGATCGCCAACCAGACCGTCGAAAACGATTCTCTGGCCACCACCGGAAATACGATAACGTTGCGGTCCCTGGACCGTCAGTATGAATTCACGGTTGAGCCAGGATTCAGGGACGTCGAATACCGATACGTCGGCACGCTCGCTACCCCATACATAGCCGCCATAACCGAGCAAACCCGGCGTGGACAGGCCACCGCGATTTCTTTTCGCAAACCAAAATGCGGCAATGGGGAAGTATTTGGGCTGTACGTCGATAAACAGCTGTAAATTATCAACCGCCCGCGCGACGACCATCCTTGAGCGAAGCAATTCCATTTCGGCGATGGCTGCTTTCTTGGTTTCGAACAGCGACGAAGCTTCGCTCAGGATATTCTTGGAAGCATTAGGACTTTCTTCCTCAACGTGAATCATCAGGTTCGCTTCATATACAGGGCTGGCCACCAAAGCGTACAAGATCGCAACGATGGTTATCATTGCCGTAATGGCGCCGATCAGCCAGCGACTGTCATACAGCGTATTCAGATAGCTTTTCAGCTCGAATCCACCATCGTCGTTGCCGTAGTCGATGGGGCGCGGATCCCAATGCGCACTCAGAATTGGTGGGCTGTGGACAAAATTACTTAAAGAGTGCTGTTCGCCGTGTTTGGTCATGAAGTTCTCCCGATACGCACCGCCGTCAGGGGCGCGATACGCCCACTGCCGACGTCAGCGCACCGGGAAATAGCAGGCTGATCTTGCGATTCCAGTTTGCCAGCGGAGTCGCGGCGACAAATACGATGTCCTTTGGTCGCAGTTCGAAAGACTCGGCCATCGCCAGCGACCCGGTCAAACGCGCGTCCAGTTGGAAGACACGGGTGCTCTTCGGCGTCTTGCGAACCACATAAATCTGGCGCGCGTCGCCACTGAGTGGACTGATACCACCTGTTTCGCCCAGCGCCTCGTTCAAGGTGAGACGTCCGTCGTGCATCGTCAGCGCCTTGGGTGCGACCACTTCACCGGACACGAATACTTTGCTTTCTTCACGCGAATGAACGCGTACGACATCGCCATGCGCCAGCATCAGGCTGCCGGGATTAATTCCCATTTGTACCAGTTCGCGCAGATTGATGGTGTAACGGGCATCGCCACGCTCCAGGCCGATGCGGCTCTGGTCAGCGGTCGGCAACAGCCCACCGGCGCGATTCAACGCCTCGACGAGCGTCATCGGCAAATCGTTGATGGCCTGAATGCCCGCATTTTTGACCTCGCCATCGACATACACCCGCTTGCTGCGAAACGCTTGCACGCGCAAGGTTACATTGGGCGTGGCAATGTACTTCGACAGTTTGTGCACAAGGACATTTCGCGCGGCTTCTTCCGTCAACCCGGCAACCTGCACCTGCCCGGCATAGGGAAACTGGATTGATCCGTGGTGATCGACGGCGAATCCCTGCTGCGGAGCGTTCGCGACTGCCGCGCCGGTATCGGCAGCCGCTGCAGCGGCTGCCATGCCGGCGCCAGCCAATTCCGGATGGTCCCACACGGTGATGGACAGAATGTCACTGTTACCGATTGTGTAAGGCGGAGGGTTCGTCTGCACCAGTTGGCGCCAATCCTGTCCGCCGGGAGCTGCATGGGCCATTTTTTCCTGAGCAATCAAATTCTCAGTAATCATTTCTGTAGGGGGCGCACTGTCCGGCCCGCTGTCGCGTGAATTCGACCCGTCCTGAAGATGCAAGCCCGACGCGCAGCCCAGCGCCGAGACCAAAACGACTGCCCCGCAGAGCAGACGTCCGGCAATAGAGAAAGTTGAAACCATGATGAATACCTGATCAAGTGCGCTGTCCAATGACAGCTCTGATATTCAGGTTAAGTCGCGCCAAACTGCCGGGCTTTGCTGCACGTCAAACGGCAGCCGGAAGTAAAGCGGCGCAGGCAGCAGCACTATGCGAACCGGTCTGCCACAGCTGGCGGGCTAGGCCTGGCGCGTTTGGGTACCGGCACCGCGGGTAACATGCAACATGCGGCTGGGTAACGCGACTTTCGCGGTATGCCAGATACCGCGCGGCACAATGACAGCACCGTTACCCGACAATGGAATTTCCCGCACGCCGTCTGCGTATTCCAGGTAGAGGGTTGCGGCGCCGGATAGCAGATATACAAATTCATCCGCCTCGGGATGCATTTCCCATGTAGGCCAATCCTGTTCAAACACGTATTCCGACACAAGCCATCCCGTACCAGAGTCGATCAACTCACTTTCGGAAAGTTGCCAGAATCCCGCTCCCCCAGGCAATTGCACCGCAGTGCCATCAAGGCCTAACAAGACATACGTTTGCCGCGGATCGATTGACATGGTGACTCCCAGGACAGTTACGCAAAGCGCAATGAGGATGAGAAAATCGAGAATGGTAATGCTGAGATGGCCTGCCCAACAGGAATCGAACCTGTGACCCTCAGCTTAGAAGGCTGATGCTCTATCCAACTGAGCTATGGGCAGTGATGCATATTGGCGTGGCAAGAAAAGCCGCGCGCATGTGAAGACGGGCTGTCGCATGACAGCCCGTCTTCACTTATTTCCAGCTGAAACCCTGAATAGCTTCAAACTTTAAATCTGGTCGGAGTACAAGGATTCGAACCTTGGACCCCCTGGTCCCAAACCAGGTGCGCTACCGGACTGCGCCACACTCCGAAGACGAAATTATAACGCGCCTGCCTGCTAACGTCAATGCAGGAGCCGCATCAGATTTACTGCGATACCTTGTCTGCGATTCGGCGTGCGCTGGTTTCGGCCAATTCAGCAGTCTTGGCCTCCACCATCACACGGATCAACGGCTCTGTTCCCGAAGCACGAATCAAGACGCGCCCCGCGTCACCCAGCTCGCGCTCAACCGCTTCCTTCTCGGCCACCATGGCAGCGTTACGGGTCCAGTCAAAACCAGCCGCTACTTTAATATTAATCAGAGTTTGCGGATATAACGTCAGCTCAGAACACGATTGCGTCAACGTTTTGCCACTGCGTACCAGTGCCGACAGCACCTGCAGCGACGAAACGATCCCATCACCCGTCGTATGCTTGTCGAGCGCCAACAGGTGCCCGGAGCCTTCGCCACCGAAAAGCCAGCTTTTTTCTTTCATCACTTCCAGGACATAGCGATCACCTACCTTGGCGCGTGCGAAACCGATGCCCAGTTCCTTGAATTTCACTTCGAGCGCCATGTTGGTCATCAGGGTGCCGACTGCGCCGGCGACCGGTCCGGCAGTCATACGGTCACGCACCATCACATACAGCAATTCGTCACCGTTGTAGAGGCGACCGGTAGCATCGCACATGATCAAACGGTCGGCGTCGCCATCGAGTGCGATACCGAGGTCGGCCTTGTGTTCGACGACGGCAGCAGCCATGGCTTGCGGCGCCGTGGCGCCAAAGCCGGCGTTGATATTGAAGCCGTCCGGCGTGGCGCCGATGGAGATGACCTCGGCACCCAGCTCGTGGTAGACGTGCGACGCAATCGCATAGGCAGCCCCATGGGCACTGTCCACCACGATTTTCATGCCGCGCAGGTCCAGTTCATTCGGAAAGCTACCCTTGCAAAACTCGATATAGCGCCCTTGCGCATCACGCAACCGATTGGCACGTCCTAATTTTTCCGAAGGCACGCATTCCATTGGCTGGTCGATGGCATCCTCGATTTCCATTTCGACCGCGTCAGGCAACTTGGTGCCGTTGGCAGAAAAAAACTTGATACCGTTGTCCTGGAATGGATTGTGCGATGCGGAGATGACGACGCCGGCCGACAGGCGCAGTGCCCGCGTCAGGTACGCAATGGCAGGCGTCGGCATCGGGCCGGCCAGCATGACATCGACACCAGCAGAGGCAAAACCGGCCTCGAGCGCGGCTTCCAGCATATAGCCGGAAATCCGCGTGTCCTTGCCAATCAGTACAGTCGGATGAGCGGTTCCGGCCCGCCCTTTGGCGAGGACCTTGCCTGCAGCGTGGCCGAGACGCATGACAAAGTCAGGCGTGATTGGCGATACGCCGACCAGCCCACGAATTCCATCGGTACCAAAATATTTGCGTGACATCGGTTGTTCTTTTCTTGTCTAGTTAATCGAGGTTGCTGCCTGCCATACGTTGATAGCGTCTACTGTTTCTGCTACATCATGCACGCGCACAATACGCGCACCCTGCGCCACGGCGGCCAGCGCACCCGCCAGGCTGCCTGCCAAGCGCTGCTCGACGGGGCGGTTGACCACGGCCCCAATCATCGATTTGCGCGACAGGCCGGCCAGCACAGGCAGGCCGAGTTCGCTACACAGGCGCCCGATCCCGGCCAGCAGGGTGTAATTGTGCGCCAGTGTCTTGCCAAAGCCAAATCCAGGATCAATGCAGATGCGCTCGCGCGCGATGCCGGCAGCCGTCATGGCATCGACACGCTCCCGCAAAAATGAAATGACTTCAACCAATACATCATCGTAGTGTGGGTCCTGCTGCATGGTTTGTGGCGTCGCTTGCATATGCATGATGCACAAGCCGCATTCGCTGTCGCGCACCGCATCCAGCGCGCCTGGCGCCCGAAATCCGTTGATGTCATTAATCATGTCGGCACCGGCAATGATTACTTCACGCATCACCTCGGGCTTGCAGGTATCGACTGACAAGGGGATTTCCAGGCCTTGCAGCGCGTACACGACTGGCATGACGCGACCTAACTCCTCGGCGACGGTGACGCTGGGTGAACCCGGGCGCGTCGATTCGCCGCCGATATCGATCATGCCAGCGCCCGCCGCCGCCATTTCTTCAGCACGGGAAATGGCGAACTCGAGTTTATTGAAGTTGCCGCCATCTGAAAAGGAATCTGGCGTGACATTCAGGATGCCCATGACAACAGCTTTGCTGTCGAGGGAAAAGCCGAAACGGCCACATTGAAGATATTGACGCATGGGAGAAGAGAGAAGGAAATAAGAAAAGGCATCCTCACGGATGCCTTTCGGGGCGAACGAAAACGGATCAGGCTGGTGCGGTTGCGTTAGGCGAGACGCCACCGGAACCGCTGTCAGCAGGCGGCGTACGTTTGGTGACGGTACCGGCCTTTGGCGGCGTAGGGTCATTGCCAGCCATGATGTCGTTGATCTGGTCGGCATCGATGGTTTCCCAGTCGAGCAACGCTTTGGTCATTTTTTCGACCTTGTCGCGGTTTTCTTCCAACAAGCGTCGCGCCAGGGCGTACTGCGTGTCGAGGATGGCGCGGATTTCGGCATCGACCTTTTGCTGGGTCGCTTCCGAGATCGTCTTCGTGGCGCCGCCGAAGAAGCCTTCGTTCTCGCTGTCTTCGTAGACCATGACACCCATGCTGTCCGACATGCCGAAACGCGTCACCATCGAGCGGGCCAGCTTGGTCGCGCGCGAAAAGTCGTTCGATGCACCGGTCGACATCTGGCCGACAAAAATTTCCTCGGCAATACGACCACCAAACAGGATGGAAATTTCTTCCAGCATCTTGTCCTTGTAGCCAGATAATGCGTCGTGCTCAGGCAACTGCCAGGTCAAGCCCAGTGCATAGCCACGCGGCATGATCGTCACCTTGTGCACTGGATCCGCCTTTGGCAACAGCTTCGCGATCACTGCATGGCCGGACTCGTGGTAAGCCGTATTGCGGCGTTCTTCTTCGCGCAGGACCATCGACTTGCGCTCCGGGCCCATGAAGATCTTGTCCTTGGCATCTTCGAAATCGCCCATTTCCACCAGGCGCTTGTTGCGCCGCGCGGCGAACAATGCGGCTTCGTTGACCAGATTGGCCAGGTCGGCGCCGGAAAAGCCAGGCGTACCGCGGGCCAGGATGTCCGCCTTCACATCGGTGCCGATTGGCACTTTGCGCATGTGCACATTCAGGATCTGCTCACGGCCGCGAATGTCCGGCAGGCCTACCATGACCTGGCGGTCGAAGCGGCCTGGGCGCAGCAGCGCTTTATCAAGCACATCGGCACGGTTGGTAGCAGCCACGACGATTACACCGGAGCTCGCTTCAAAACCGTCCATCTCGACCAGCAACTGGTTCAGCGTCTGTTCCCGCTCGTCGTTACCGCCGCCCATGCCAGCGCCGCGATGGCGTCCGACCGCGTCGATCTCGTCGATAAAGATGATGCAAGGCGAGTGCTTTTTGGCGTTCTCAAACATGTCACGCACGCGGCTCGCGCCGACGCCGACGAACATCTCGACGAAGTCCGAACCGGAAATCGAGAAGAACGGCACCTTCGCTTCACCAGCAATGGCACGGGCCAGCAAGGTCTTACCGGTGCCTGGAGGGCCGACCATCAGCACGCCGCGTGGAATACGGCCGCCCAGTTTCTGGAATTTGGTTGGATCCTTGAGGAAGTCGACCACTTCGTTGACTTCTTCTTTCGCTTCATCGCAACCGGCGACGTCCGCAAACGTGACCGTGTTGTTGGTCTCATCCATCATGCGGGCTTTCGACTTGCCGAACGAGAATGCCCCGCCCTTGCCGCCGCCTTGCATCTGGCGCATGAAGAAGACCCAGACGCCGATCAGCAGGAGCATCGGGAACCAGGAGATGAAAATTTGCTGCAGGAACGATGGCTCTTCAGGCGGCTTGACGTCGAAATGCACGCCGCTGGCCACGAGGTCGCTGACCAGGCCGCGGTCGAGCAAGGTGGCCGTGGCGCGCACCTTGGTGTCGTCGGCACGGATGGCCGTAATGTTCTGGCCTTCGATGACCACATCCTTCAACCGGCGCGACTTGACGTCGTCCAGGAGCTCGGAATAAGCGATGGTCTTGCTGCCGCCCGTGGCAGTGTGATTGTCAAACTGCTTGAACAGCATGAACAACAGCAGTGCAACGACCACCCAGATGGCGGATTTGGAAAACATATTATTCACGAATACTCCTTCGATGCGATACGCATCTTTACCTGTACCAAAATGCCGATTTTACTCGTCGATTTTACTCGGATTGCGCAGGCTGTGCCACACGTCCCGCTGGCAGCGCCGAAATACCATTGCACGGACCGGATTGCCAGACTTTTATTGCCTGACAATTGTTGTTCGCCGCACAAACACTGTCCTACGCGAGTGATGTGCGGCTGGCAGCTCAAATATCAAGGGCCGATTGCTCGGGTTCAACGTTATTTCGGTCGACCGGGTTCTTCAAACCCCGTCCAAGCAGGAAAATTTCGGACGATTTGTCGCGGCTCGCTTTCGGCTTGACCTGTTTCACCACTTTGAATTCAGCACGGAATTTCTCCACGATCTGGCTGAAACCCATGTCCTTGAAACATTTGACAAGCAATGCACCGCTTGGTTTCATGTGCTGTTGTGCAAACTCAATCGCCAGGTCGATCAGATGCTCCATGCGTGCCGAGTCCGCCGTCGGGATGCCCGACAGGTTCGGCGCCATATCGGACAACACCACGTCGGCCTTGCGGCCAGCGAGCAACACGTTCAGCTCGCGCACCGGGCGCGCGTCGCGGAAGTCGCCCTGGATGAAGTCGACGTCGGCAATCGGTTCCATCGGCAACATGTCGAGGCCGATGATGGTGCCGGAAATCCCGCCGCCCTCCGAGCCCGACAGCTTGCGCCGCGCGTACTGGGCCCAGCTGCCGGGTGTGCAACCCAGGTCGACGATGACCTGGCCGTGCTTGAGGAGCTTTTCGCTCTCGTCGATTTCCTTGAGCTTGTAGGCCGCGCGTGCCCGGTATCCGTCTTTCTGCGCCTGCTTCACGTACGGGTCGTTAATGTGGTCGTGTAACCAGTTCTTGTTTAATTTTTTCTTTGCCATTCGCGTAGAATACTGCTTTTAAAGGATTTCAAAAAAGGTTTTAAATAAATACCATGCTTAAACTTACACCCGTCGAGCGCAGCGCCCTGCGCGCAGAAGCCCATGCGCTCAAGCCAGTGGTCATGATTGGCGAAGCGGGCTTGACCGATTCGGTCAAAAAAGAAATTTCGGCCAGCCTCGATTCCCATGGCCTGATCAAGGTCCGCGTGTTCGGCGACGACCGCGAAGCGCGCGCCGAAATGTACGACACCATCTGCACAGAACTCGATGCTGCCCCCATCCAGCACATCGGCAAACTGCTGGTCCTGTACCGCCCGAAAGTGGAAGTGGTCAAGGAGCGCAGCAGCAAAGCCGGCAAAGGCATGCGCGAAGTCACCATCGTCAAGGCCAGCGCCAGCGGCACCAAGCGCCCGAGCGTCACCAAGGTCATGATCAAGGGGAACGAGCGCGTCACCGAAGGCGGCACCATCAAGCGTGCCAAGCCGCGCCAGACCAGCCCGAAGAAAAGCGCGCTGGGGAAGTAAAAGCACTGCCAAATCGTCGTCCCACTCGCGGGGACGACGGTCAATTCTTACGCTGCCTGCAGCGGTCCGCGCATGCGAATGACCAGTACGGCCGCCAGCACACTCTCCACCACATACAGCAACTGCGATACACCGTGCAGGATGGCAAATTGCGTCCATTGCGGCGACTGGCGCATGCTCATCGCACCGGCGGCTTCCTTCAACGCCGCCATTGCCGGCTGCACGCCCAGGTAGATCGCCAGCGCACATGCCAGCATGACGGCGACGATGATCAGCAGGCGGCGCTTCTGCTCCGCCGCCAGCGCGCGTGCGGGACCGATCAGCATGAACAGCAGCGCCGCGCAGACGATCGACACCCACGCTTCGCGCCGCAGCAGGCTGCCGACGATGGTGCCGGCCAGCGCGCTGTCGTGCAGTGTCGCAAACAGCGCCGGCGCGACCAGGTACCCGATCGTCCACAGGCTGCCGGCCCAGAACACCGCTACCAGCAGGCGCGCGTGCGCGAGGTACGCGGACCGGCGCGAGACCGGCTGCATCAGATGTAGCGCACTTCGAGGATTTCGTACTCGCGCGGGCCGGACGGCGCCTGCACTTCGACGACGTCGCCGGCGTACTTGCCGATCAGCGCGCGCGCGATCGGCGACGTCACCGACACTTTGTTGAGTTTCAGGTCCGCTTCATCCAGGCCGACGATCTGGTAGACGACCTTCTGGCCGCTTTCCAGGTCTTCCAGGTCGACCGTCGACGCGAACACGACGCGCCCTTCGGCGTCCAGCGTGGTCGGATCGATGATCTGGGCGGCGCCCAATTTGCCTTCCAGCTCGGCGATGCGGCCTTCGACGAAGGCCTGGCGCTCCTTGGCGGCGTCGTATTCGGCGTTCTCCGAGAGGTCGCCGTGTGAACGCGCTTCAGCGATCGCATCGATGACGATGCGGCGCTCCTTGGTTTTCAGCTGGTGTAATTCATTTTTCAGCAGTTCAGCGCCGAATTTGGTCAGTGGGACGGATGAGTTCATAGAGTTCTGCTTCTCGTATTCGGTGGAGGTAAAAGCGAAAACCACAGAGCCGCGCGCTTGATCACCGCGCGATGCTCTGTGGTTGACGGGTACTGCCTGGTGCTTAGTTTAAGGTTTTATGCAGGCCTTGTAAATCATAGACCTGCATCTCGTCCAGATGGCGCATGCCTTCGATGGCCGCTTCGGCGCCGGCGATCGTCGTATAGGTCACGCTGCGCGCCGCCAGGGCCGACGTACGAATGGTACGCGAGTCGACGATGGCGCTGCGTTTTTCTTCGACCGTGTTCACCACGAACGCGATTTCGTGGTTCTTGATCATGTCGACGATGTGCGGACGGCCTTCCAGTACCTTGTTCACTGGCGTGACCGGGATG
>Ga0247816_10001454_pt1 | contig 11621 bp, 11 predicted proteins | sample UWRJL209509C1_FD_179930 | JGI IMG/M metagenome (GOLD analysis project Ga0247816, IMG submission 179930) | Plant litter microbial communities from Arlington Agricultural Research Station in Wisconsin, United States - UWRJ-L209-509C-1 | ecosystem: Environmental > Terrestrial > Plant litter >...
TTTGCTCCAAAAATCGGTGTTCAGTTCTACTTATAATATGTAGATATTCTACACAACGAGTTTTTAATACAAAAAGGGACTGTCCACAAGGCAGTCCCTTTTTGTATTACACAGATTTTATATATTAAAGTTTTGCCCCCTCCACACTAGTCTCACCTCAAAGCTATCCCTTAACCTCACCTCTATACTGGTCCCACCTACCAGCAATCCTTAACCTCACCTCCATACCGGTCTCTCCCCCCAGTTAGATGAAGAAAAAAACACCCTGTATGTATTTTCGACCTTCTACGTTTTGCGCAGCAAAAGGTAGGCAGGCGAAAATACATACAGGGTGTTTTTTATTTTCCGTTTAACTCCACTTCTCTATCCATTTCCACTATATCCACTTCCTCATTAGGAGAAAAATCGCCAATCAGGTACTTATTAAAATGATCAGCAAGTTTCCAGAAACCATATTCCGTCAAATTACCAAAGCCATGCCGCTGACCAGGCATGATCACAAATTCAAACCTCTTGCCAGCTTTCATTAATGCATTCGCTAACCTGATCGTATTCGCAGGATGTACATTATTATCAACATCCCCCGTCATCACCAGTAAATGTCCTTTTAAGTTCCTGGCCAGGTCAGGATTCTTATCAATGCTATATTGAAAAGTAGTATCCCCTTTAGCTGAGACTATCTCCTTCACCCCGTGATGTTTCTCACTCCACCAGCGGTTGTAAATACTGTTATCGTGATTTCCAGCATTAGATACTGCAGCCTTAAAGAAGTCGGGATAAACCAGCATAGCGGCGGTCGACATAAAACCTCCGCCAGAGTGCCCTGTAATTCCAACCTTATTGATATCAATATAACTGTATCTATCCGCCAGTTGCTCTACCGCGGCCTTTTTATCTGCCAGACCATAATCACGTAAATTGCCGTAGCCAAAAGTATGGTACCATTTAGAACGCGCAGGGTTACCACCACGATTTCCAACGGTGATCACCACGTAACCGAACTGCGCCAGCCTGTCTGTACGGTCCATCGACTTGTTAAATGATTTATTTACCGCTTCCGTTTGCGGCCCCGGATAAACATATTCTATAATCGGGTATTTCTTCCTGGGATCAAAGTCGAATGGCTTGTACATTACCCCGTAAATATCCGTAACACCGTCATCGGCTTTTACCTTGAACGGCTCAGGGAACTTGTACCCGGTTGCCATTAACAATGAAAGATCTGTTGTTTCCAGGTCCATCAGTTTATTTCCGTTCTGATCCAGCAGTACCGATTTAGGTACAGTATTTACCCTTGAAAAATTATCCACTACATACTTCGCTTCATCATTCATATTTACTGCGTGGTCGAAGTCGCCGCTATTTAACAGCTTCATACCAGAGCCATCAAAATTGACGCGGTACAGGTGTACATAATAAGGATCTTCTTTAGCTTCTCTGCCATTTGCCGTAAAATACAGCACTCTGTTCTTTTCATCAATGTTCACGATACTTTCGCAATGGAAAGCCCCCTTAGTGATCTGGTTTTTAAGTTTACCATTGTTGTCGAACAAATAAAAATGTCCCCATCCGTCACGTTCTGACCAATGGATGATTTCGTTGCCATCTTTAACCAGTCCTGGTCGGTTGATCTCTACATAGGTATTAAAGCGCTCGTCAATCAGCGGAGAGACCGTTCCCGTATTGATATCGATAAAACAGATATCTACACGCTTCATGTCCCGGCTTGTTCTTGAAAAATAGATTTTACTATTGTTCCCCAGCCATAGTGACGGTCTGAATTCATTGTCACGGTCTTTATTTAAAGACGGAGCCGGCCATACAGATAAGTTCTGATCCTTGAAGGCAGCTACATTCAGCTTTTTAATTGTTTTCGCTTCAAAATTAAACAACAGCAGCTCTTCCACTGCAGCTTCTTTTTCACCCGGCATCTGGTATTTGTATGTTTCCAGCGTGGGGCGACCAGCAGCAACGTTATTAATTACCCACAGGTCTTTCACTTTGCGTGAATCTTCCCTGTTTAGAACGAAGTATTTGGCGTTGGGCGACCATAAAACATATGCGCTTCTCCTTTTCTTGTTATTTTTTTCATTTTCCTCGTTGTTCTCCCCATCCCCGTCACTGCCATAAGCATAGAATTTAACCCCGTCTTTAGTCAGCTGATGTTCAACAATAGTACTGTCCTCCTCATTTTTAACCGCTTTCAGGTAATTTGCTTTATCCATCCAGTACAGGTTATAATTCCTCGAAAAGATTACCGCAGAAGAATCCGGCGCTACAGAACCCCATTCTGGTTTTGCTTTCGGCTTCTCATAGTTCTTTACTTCCGTCAGTTTTGCAGCATTCAGCTCATAATTGAAGTAAAAGATTTTTTTCTGCATCGAATCGGCTGCCTTTTTATCCTTTCTTTCTTTCTTCAGTTCATCAATAGTACTCTTTACCTCGAAAGTGATACTTTTCTCATCCTTCGAGAACTTTAGATTTTCTATCGGCAGATGTTGTGCGTCAAAAGGATCACGGATAATATTGGTAATTTCCGCAGCAAGCGTTGCACTGTTAAACAGTGTTCTTTTCTTCCGCACTGAAGGGTCAACAATGTACCACTCCTTACCATTTGGCGTTTCGTACATATACCAGAAACGGTTACTCAATTTCAGCCAGTGCGGATCTACCGCTGTAGAGTAAACAATCTTTTTTAGTTTATTCGGCGAAAACCGTGATGCTGCCTGGTAATTTGCTTTCGGTGCATCAGCCGCAACTTCCGTCATGGTGAAGGTTTTTGTTTGCGCTTCTACTGTAAAATGTGCAGTTAGTAAGAGTAAAAATAAAAGGTAAAATCTTTTCATAGTTAATGATTTAATAAAAGGCCTAAATTATCACATATAGCGCTCAAAAAAGGCTGAACAGTGTAATAAATTGGATAGCTGATAAAAACGTACGATTTATAGAATAATTTACGAATGAATTGCAGGATTTTATAATTTTGCAGCTCACATATAAGACCTGAATGAAAAATTATTTTTTATCCTTTACTGCAGCAGCTATTATTTTTACAGCAGGCTGTCAGTCTAAATCACAAACAACAGCTAAAGAGGCCGACCAGCAGGAAGGCGCGACCACAACTGCAACGGCTGAAGCTCCGGGCAAGACCGTTGATGTTAACAAAGTAAAAGTGGCAGATGCAAAAACAATCCTTGCACGGAAGCAGGTACCCGTTTTGTGTTACCATCAGATCCGCGACTGGAAACCGAAAGATTCACAGACCGCAAAAGATTATATCACTCCGATAGCGACTTTTAAAGGACATATGAAAATGCTGGCAGACAGTGGGTACCATACTATTTTACTGGATCAGTTATACGATTACCTGAACAACGGTACGCCACTTCCAAGCAAACCTATAGTATTGACATTTGATGATACAGATCTTGATCAATATACAATTGCAGCCCCGGAAATGAAAAAATACGGCTTTAAAGGTGCATTTTTTGTGATGACCGTCTCCCTTGGTCGCCCCAACTATATGAGCAAGGCACAGGTTAAAGATCTTTCGGATCAGGGTCAGGATATCGGCTCACATACATGGGATCACCATAACGTTAAAAAATACCAGGGTAAAGACTGGGAAACTCAAATTGATAAACCTACAAAAACCCTTGAAGAAATTACCGGCAAAAAGATCTATCACTTTGCTTATCCATTTGGATTATGGAATCCGGAAGCAATTCCTGAGTTAAAGAAAAGAGGATTTAAAAGTGCATTTATCCTTTCTACCAAACGTGATGAAAATGATCCGTTGTTTACGATCAGAAGAATTATAGCAAGCGGATACTGGACGCCAAAAACACTGAGCAATAGCATCAAGAACAGCTTCTAGAACTACTCTTTTATAGGCAAAAGCGCCCTGTTATTTTAAATAACAGGGCGCTTTTGCATGAATGGATTTAAAGATCCGTGCTCATCCTTACGAAGAGCTTACTATAGACATATGCTCTTCACAGATTTTTCGTCATTTTTGATTACCGCTTATGCGATACTTACAATAGTATATTCGTTTTTATTAAAACTAAAAGCATCACCAGTCTGCTTACCGATCAGCAAAGCACCTATCGGTGATGCTGCAGAAACAGCGAAGACCCGCTGATTATCCAATTTCAGTAAACCTGCACTGATTGCTATATAAAAAATGCCGTTAGAAGTGTAAACCAGGCTACCGTTTCTCACGGTATCTCCTACCGGCATATTTGCCAGAGATTTGAGCATAGCAAGGTTCTGCTGACCATCAAATAACAGGTTTTTGTTTCTTGCAATATCCTGTTGCATCATTTCACGCGTGGTCTCAAACTTATCACCCGCACTGCTCTTTGTGTCATCATTGCTTGCCTCCTGCGCCTGCTGCAAAGCCGTTTCTGCAGTCTCGATACGCTGTGCAATAAAGCTTAGACACAGTGCATACAATCCCGATTTAAAATCTTCCATATTAATCCTCAACCCATTTAACCTTCTGTGCCATTGATGTACGCTTTGCTAAACGGGGTGCTTCATTATGATAGCCCATATAAAACAGGCCAAAGCATTTTTCATTTGGCGCAAGCTCCATATATTCTCCCAGTTCAGTAATGGTACCTGGTGAGCTCCAATAAGCACCCAGCTTTAAAGCTTCTGCCGTTAATGCCATGTTTTGTACTGCACAGGCAAATGAGGCAATCTCTTCCCACTCTGGCAGTATTTCTGGATGAAATTGTGCATTTAAAGCAATTACACAGCTCGACTGATCAAATTTATCTACTATGGCATCGTACTTCTTCTGCAGAAATTGTTCTTCAGGAGTCATCTCCTTATATAAACGCGCCATTTCTTCGCCGAGACGGTGTTTACCTTCATTACGGTAAACAATAAAACGCCATGGCTGGGTTAACTTATGTGTTGGTGCATAATTTGCACTTTCCAGGACCTGCTCAATAATTGCTGACGGAATCTCTTCCTTTGTATAACTAGGCGGAAAAATACTGCGTCTGCGCTGTATAACCGAACTTAAGATATCTATTTCTTTTTCCATAAAGCTTAAAAAACAAAAGTAACATTTAAGGGTCAGGATGATTAGTCTGGTAATGAATTTTATCATTTTATTTTATTATCACTACCTTTGCGGCTTATTTTTGTGCAATATGATTTCAGTTTCTAATTTATCCCTGCGTTACGGAAAACGTACCCTATTTGAAGATGTCAACTTAAAATTTAACCAAGGCAATTGCTATGGTGTAATTGGAGCGAACGGCGCGGGTAAATCAACTTTCTTAAAGATCCTTTCAGGTGAGGTGAACCAGACTTCCGGTACCGTTGCTTTCACTCCAGGTGAGCGCATGGCCGTTTTAAATCAAAATCACTATCAGTTTGACGAGTTCCCTGTAATTGAAACCGTCATGATTGGCCATAAGGAGTTATATGACATCATGAAGGAGAAGGATGCTATTTATCTGAAAGAAGATTTCACTGATAAAGACGGCGAGCGTGCCGGTGAACTTGAGAACAGGTTTGCTGAGATGGACGGATGGAATATGGAAAGCAATGCAGCTACCATGCTGAGCAATCTTGGAATTAAAGAAGAGCACCATTATAAACAACTAAAAGAGCTTGACGGTAACCAGAAAGTACGTGTATTATTAGCACAGGCCTTATTTGGTAATCCTGATATCCTGTTACTGGATGAGCCTACGAATGATCTTGACATCGAGACAATCGCGTGGCTGGAGAACTTTTTAGCAGATTACCAAAGCATTGCATTGGTGGTATCACACGACAGGCACTTTTTAGATGCAGTATGTACGCATATTGTGGATATTGATTTCAGCAAAATGAGTATTTATTCAGGTAACTACACTTTCTGGTATGAATCAAGTCAGCTGGCCCTGAAACAACGTGGTGATCAGAATAAAAAGCTGGAAGAGAAAGTGAAGGAACTGCAGGAATTTATCCAGCGTTTCAGTGCAAATGCTTCGAAATCGAAACAGGCAACTTCCAGAAAGAAAGCTTTGGATAAAATTGATATCTCTGAAATTAAGGCATCCAGCAGGAAATATCCGGCTATATTATTCAATAACCTGGGCAGAGAGGCTGGTGATCAGATTTTACAAGTGGAAAATCTATCCTGCACGCTAAATGGCGAGGTGATGTTCAAGAACATCAATTTCATGGTCAACAAAGGCGATAAAATTGCTGTACTCTCTCAAAATAGCTTAGCTACCACTGCATTTTACAATGTATTGAGCGGAAGAGAGACAAATTATACAGGAGAATTTAAATTTGGAGTAACGATCAATGTAGCAGATATTCCTAACGATAATTCGCCATATTTTGAAGGTAAGGACGAAAATCTGGTAGACTGGTTGCGTGAATATTCAGGCACTGATCAGGATGAGCAGTTTGTAAGGAGTTTCCTTGGCAGGATGTTATTCTCTGGTGAAGAGGTACTGAAAAATGTGAAAGTCCTGTCAGGAGGAGAAAAAATGAGATGTATGTTTTCTCAGATGATGTTAAAGCATGCGAATCTGCTGATGTTTGATGAGCCTACCAATCACCTTGACCTGGAATCTATTACCGCTTTAAACAACGGCATGAAGGACTTCAGAGGTACAGCCTTGTTTACTTCAAGGGATCATGCCTTAACTGAATCTGTGGCTACACGCATCATAGAGATTACACCTAAAGGTACAATTGATAAAATGATGAGCTATGATGAATATATCAATAGTGATGAAATAGCACAATTAAGAGCTGAACTCTATAAATAATCATAGGTAAAACGAAATAGAAACGGGCGCTGTAAAACTTTACAGTGCCCGTTTTGTTTTATACCTAAACGAGATTATGGAAAGAGAAGAAATAAAGACGCTTTTAGCGTCAATTGAACAACAGGTAAGCTCTTCAATTTTAGGTGGCATGGAAGATACTTACAGCGAACTGGCAAGTCTGGGATATATAGTTCTGCACGATGATGAAGCACATCCTTCAGCAACCATTACACAAAAAGGAATAGATTTCCTTGAAAATGAGTAGCTATTAAAAAATGAAAGCACCGCAATAAGGTGATGAGTCCTGTTGCAATGCTTTCTGCTCAACTAAATAATGAATAACAAATATATCTATTCACATTAACACCTGCAACTAAATTGCATCTATTATTTTTACTCCCTTTTTTTACTGAATCACATTCGCAAAAGGATTAATAAAATCTTTCTTATCGTGGTAGTTGTCTATCTCCACATCTGTTAATAAACAAGCGTTCAGCTCTGCATGTAAGTCTTCCTTTTTCAAATCCTGTGCAATGAAAACCAGCTCATTTAGCCGATCGCCGAATTTCTCATCCCATCTGCTTTCTATAGCTGTACGGTTTTCTATGAAATTTATATCATTAAGACGGTCAGCTAATACCATTGAAGCCCACCAGCTGCCAGCACTTTCTACGCGCAGGGAGCCACCTGCCTGCGAAAAATTAAGCGCGGCATCCGGCATTGCTGCCAGCCAGAACAAACCTTTGGTTCTGATTACATTAGGTGGAAATTGCAGGTTTAAATAGTTCCAGAGGCGCTCCGGATGGAAAGGTTTAGCGGACCGGAAAACTGTACTGCTGATACCATACTCTTCAGTTTCAGGCTGATGTTCAGCACTCAGCTCTTTAATCCAGCCCGCGCCCTGTGCAGCCTCGTTAAAATCAAATAATCCGGTATGGAGAATTTCCCTGAGATCAACCTTACTAAAAGAAGACGCTATTTGCTTTGCTGAAGGATTCAGCCTGCTGATGAGTGCTTTCAGCAATTTAAGATCGTCTGCAGAGATTAAATCAATTTTATTGAGGACAATTACATTCGCAAATTCTATCTGATCTGTAAGCAGATTTACGATCGTACGCCGATCTACAGTATCATCTACCCAGTCGCGATCCAACAATAGCTCACTCGTACCGAAATCTTTTTTAAAGTTAAAGCAGTCCACCACAGTCACCATCGTATCCAGCTGACTGAACTTGCTGAGATCGATTCCCTTCTCCTCATCAATATAACTAAACGTTTGCGCAACAGGGATCGGTTCAGAGATACCGGTACTTTCAATAATCAGGTAATCAAAACGGTTTTCTCTGGCCAGCTTCTCTACTTCGGCTATCAAATCTTCACGCAGTGTGCAACAGATACATCCATTACTCATCTCCACCAGCCGCTCTTCTGTACGTGACAATATATTTTCGCCCTCAACAGTTCGCGCGTCTATATTGATCTCACTCATATCATTCACAATCAGCGCCACCTTAAGATTCTCCTTATTGTGGAGAATGTGGTTCAATAAAGTTGTTTTACCGCTGCCAAGAAATCCGCTCAGCACAGTTACAGGTAATAATTTCTGTTTCATACGTTAATGCAATATAGTTGCAAATATACAGATTAGATCATAAATGCAATACTATTGCATTTATATTTTATGTTTTACAACAATCAAAAAAATGTATCGTTATCTGTCTACCAGACAGGAGACTTATTTTAAATCAAAATTTTGTTTATATGATGATACAGATAGTAGTTGCAATTGACTTGCAAATACTATTTTTGTCTGTATTTTAGCTTTAAATCATTTCTACACCAAAACATCAATGATATCCATCAAATCAGTTTCGCACAGTTACAGCAATGCTTTACGTATCAGCTTTAAGGACTGGGAAATCAATAATGGCGACCAATGGCTCCTTTTAGGCGAGTCTGGCAGCGGTAAAACCACCCTACTCCATATCCTCACGGGAATTCTAAAGCCCGAAGAAGGCGAAGTTAATATGGATGGTACATCGGTGTACTCACTTTCATCGAGAGCACTGGATCAGTTCAGGGGTAGAAACATAGGTATCATTTTTCAACGTCCGCACCTGATAAAAAGCCTGACGATTAAAGAAAACCTGTTATTGGCACAAAGCTTTGCCAAACTGCCAGAAAATCCGGAGCGTATAAATGAAGTGCTCCACTCGCTTGGAATTATAGAGAAAAAAGATGCTTATCCAAACGAGCTGAGTCAGGGTCAGTTACAGCGGGTGTCCATAGCAAGGGCAGTAATTAATAAACCAGCTTTATTAATTGCAGATGAGCCGACCTCTAGTCTGGACGATAAAAACGCCATTGCCGTGCTCAATTTACTATTGGAACAATCAGGTTTAAATCAGGCTACCCTAATTGTAGCTACCCACGATAAAAGAGTTAAAGACGCATTTACCAATACTTACGAATTATAATGAGCCCTATAAAAATCAGCTGGAAAAGTTTATGGTCTAAACCGCTGTCATCCGCATTAAATATCATGCTCATTGCGTTTGGTACAGGTATCCTTACCATTTTGCTACTGGCATCCACACAGATCAGTCAGAAACTAGATAACAATTCAAAAGATATTGACCTGGTAGTGGGCGCCAAAGGGAGTCCGCTGCAACTGATCCTGAGCAGTATTTATTATATAGACTTTCCTACGGGCAACATTCCTTTGAAAGATGCACAGGAGCTTTCACATAGCCCATTCGTTAAAAGAGCGGTCCCACTGGCGCAGGGCGACAATTACGAAGGGATCAGGATTGTAGGTACAGACAGCAACTTTGTGCGTGTATATAAACTAACTACAAGCAGTGGAAAGTTCTGGTCGGCCGACTTCGAAGTCACCGTTGGGGCGACCGTTGCAGCGACCAAAAAACTGAAAATCGGAGATACTTTTTTCGGTGCCCATGGTTTAACCGGCAGTACGGACGTCCATAAAACTCATGCCTATAAGGTAGCCGGCATTTTAACACCTCAGGGCAATGTAACAGATAACCTGATTCTCACCAATATCACAAGTGTATGGAGAATGCATGACGATCATGAAAAAGAGGAAGCTACGGAACAACATCAGCGATCAGCACATCACCATGAAAAAACAGAAGGTCAGCAACAGGAAGAAACAGGAGATCATGAGAAGGAGACAAGGCCTGACCAGGGTGGAGCGGATAGTGGAAGAGAGATTACCGCTTTACTGATACAGTACAGGTCACCTATGTCTGTAGTGATGTTTCCAAGAATGGTAAACCAGTCTACTGCCCTGCAAGCCGCCTCTCCCGCGATGGAGAGCACACGTTTATTCTCATTAATTGGCGTAGGGGTCGATACCTTGCAATGGTTTGCTATACTCATCATGCTCATTGCTGCGATCAGTGTATTCGTTAATCTCTATAATTCTCTAAAAGAACGTAATTACGATCTTGCTATCATGCGCACGCTTGGTGCTTCCCGGGGGCAGTTATTTCAGATTATTATATTTGAAGGGATACTTTTAACTTTCGCTGGTACAGTTATTGGCATTGCATTAGGTCACCTTGTCCTGCAGTTTATTGGCGCATACCAGGAAAGCAGTCAGGCCCGTTTAAGTGGTTTGATTTTCCTTGGTACGGAGATATATTTATTTGTTGCAGGGCTGGCGATTGGTATATTTGCAGCCATTATACCTGCGGTGCAGGCGTACAGATCCAATATTTCAAAAATACTGTCCAAAAACTAGGTTATGATTTTCATAACCCTTAAAAATAAAAATATGAAGAAGTTACTCCTGATATGTTTACTATTTTCCGGCTTTGCAGTAAAAGCACAACATGATCCCAATGATCAGATTATGTCTGCCAACTGGGAAGTTATCGGAGGCGTTGATTTTAAAATTGTAAAAGACACGCAGATGCTGCCTGTATTCACACCGGAAATCAAAAAACACATGAATAAACCTTTCGAACTGGAAGGTTATATGGTGCCGATTAAAGATGGAATGAAGCAGACAAAATTTATGCTTTCTACCCTGCCCATTAACCAGTGTTATTTCTGTGGGAAAAACGGTGTACCCATTATGGTGCTTGTTGAACTCGCCGAACCTATTAAGTTCACCTACCAGACCGTGATGATTAAGGGCACACTGAAATTAAATTCAGGTAATGCAATGGACAATCCACCAATAGTGTTAACTAATGCAAAATCAATCCAATAATATGACTATCGATCCGGTTAATATACTAAAAGAGCATTCCCTTAAACATACCAAACAAAGGATCCGTGTTTTAGAAGAGATTGCGTTGGATACCGTGGCCATTTCACAGCCAGAGCTGGAGAAAAAGCTGGGTAAAGAGATAGACAGGGTAACCTTATACAGGATACTGAATATTTATGAGGATAAGGGGATTCTGCACAGAATAATGGATATGAACGGGACGGCAAATTATGCTATTTGTTCATCTTCCTGCTCCGAGGACCATCACCATGATGAGCATGTACATTTCAACTGTACCAATTGTACAAAAATATATTGCCTGGATGTAGTGCTACCGCAGATAAAAATGCCTCAGGGTTTTACTGCTGCAACGATGCATACTACTGCTTACGGCATTTGTGAGAAGTGCAGTGTTATGGTATCGAAATAACGATTGACTGCATAACGATCAATCAGCTTAATCTTTAACAGCAAAGGGCCGGAAAATATTTCCGGCCCTTTGCTGTTAAAAAGATATCAGGACTAGTGTCCAGCGTGTCCGTCTGCACCATGTGCATGACCGTGACTTAATTCTTCTTCAGTTGCCTCAC
>Ga0247816_10001457_pt1 | contig 11616 bp, 23 predicted proteins | sample UWRJL209509C1_FD_179930 | JGI IMG/M metagenome (GOLD analysis project Ga0247816, IMG submission 179930) | Plant litter microbial communities from Arlington Agricultural Research Station in Wisconsin, United States - UWRJ-L209-509C-1 | ecosystem: Environmental > Terrestrial > Plant litter >...
CTATCTGATTTTATATTGAAAAAAGGATTTAAGATAATTCTTAGATTTAATAAAGAGTTAATGAGATTAGAATATATTGGAGATATTTTTATAGATATAAACACATCAATAACAATTACTTCTGATTCTACAGTAGCATTAAATGTAGTTGAAAAAGAGGCATATTATGGAATACAAACATCAGGAGCATTATTAAGTTTACCTGCAGTTGTAGGATTTGAGTCTAAAAAGTTCATAATTTCAAATTTAAGTTTAGGTACTATTAATTTATATTCAAATAATGGTACTGATTTAGATATATTAAACAATGGAACTTCAATTAATCAGTTATCAATACCAAATGGTAATGTAGTCACTTTATTTAATGATGGATTAAAATGGGTTATTGAAAGCGCAGGGGTTTCTGGAACAACAAACCAAATAGTAGTTACTAATGGAAATATTACGCCTACAATAGGAATATCACCAGCATACACTACTGCAATAAATGATTACGCTGATTCAAAAGTACAAGATTCAATATCGGATGGTACAATAGATAAAGCTCCAAGTCAAAACGCTGTTTTTGACGCATTGGCTCTAAAAGAAGATAAAACAGATTATCTTGAATCAAATGGATTCGATTTTATATTTGATACATTTGGTACAGCAGTTTTCTCAGGAGGAAACATAGCAACTGGAACTTTAGAAAACTCAGTTATAAATAGTACGCCAATAAGCAGATATAACGGTGTTGCTTGGGTTCATAGGGGAAATGCTACAAATGCAAATAGCGGATATAGAACATACATAACAGCAAATAGATATTTATTTGTAGGAGCTATTTTATATTTAGTAATAAGACCTTCCCGTCTTACAAATACATATATAAGGGCCGGTTTGCAATCTTCCGAAGCTTTTACAATAGGTGTAGATGCTCTAAATATGTGTTGTGTAGAAATAATTAATAATCAAATAACTTTTAAAACTTCAATTGGAACTGCAACAACATCAGCCCCGACCACACTTACTAATACAGATTGGTTATATATTTTAATTGAGGTAGAAAGCAGTACGCAAATAAGGTGTAGGGTTAAAAATGTATTTGGAGGGGCCGATTTGATGAATGTAGTATCTAATACAAATCTGCCAATTTCAGCAGAAAACAGTGGTGTATCTGGATATCAAGAGAGATTTTTATGGGCATCTGTAGGACCAACAGCTACGACTGATCCTATTTCTCAAATATCCAGAATATCACATTTTCAAAAAAAACCAAAATTTTTAAACAGTTATTAATTATGATAGTATTTAGAAAAACATTTCCTGACGGATCCTATATTGAGGATGAAAATATAGATTTACTACCAAATGGGGGAGAATTGTCTGAAATTAATATAGCTTGCCGTTATGAAAATCACGCGGAATCGGAAATAGATGAATTAAGGAATATTACAAGAAAAGAAATATCAAATTATGTATCGTATTATATAGAAAGAAAGGAGTTTAAAAATGAACCAATTCCTGATTATGTAAAAACAGAATATGATAATATGATAAGAAACTATCATATAAAAAAAACAGAAATTTATGAAAAATATAATATTAACCCTTAACACTTTTTTACAATGAAAAAATTATTATTATCGTTATTGCTTTTAAGCTTTTCAATTTCCAACGCTCAATGGATAAGCCATTTTTATACCTATGCCAATGATGGATGGCCGTCACAGTATGCAGTAGAAAAAGAAATGTATCTTTATGTTTTGGATACCGTGGACAATGAGTATTATGGAAATTATGATTATCATTTTAAGCTGATGCGTTCAAGTTTTTTAAAGATAAAACAAAATCAAATTTATCATTTACAGGATAGTTTAGATTCAAGATTAAAAATAAACGATATTTACAATTGGGCCAAGCAGCCAAATCCTCCAAGTTTAAATAAAATAGATGTAGGACTTTCAAACGTTGATAATACATCAGATTTAAGTAAGCCAATTTCAACGGCTATGCAAATAGCTTTGAATGCTAAATTATCATCAGAGATAGACGGATCAGTGACAAATGAATTACAAACAATTTCAAAGTCAGGAGATAACCTAACAATTTCAAATGGAAATACAATTTCCCTTGGGATACCAATAGTAAAACGTCAGGAAAGTTATTCTGGAACAACCAATGCAAGCGGTCAATATACGGTAGTGTTTTCAAATTCATATTCAGTAACTCCAAATATTCAAGCTAATATAATTGGCGCTCCGGATAATCAAAACATACGTATTACTTCGGTGGGCACTACAGGATTTACTGTAACAGTAAGAAACCGTGTTGATGTTGTTGGGTTGGCTCCGACGTGGAACAATGTTAACGGCGCTTTGGTTGATGTTCTTATAACACAGAAGTAAAATGATATGAAACTATTTACAGATAACATAAAGCCGATTTTAGCCATAGCAATTGTATTGTTAGGGTTTACTTATTTCTTTGTGACTACGCTTTCAGGAATAGAACCTAACGACCAAATACTTATTGCTATAGTCGGAACAATGACAACGGCAATAGGATATTATTTCGGTTATAGTTCTGGTTCGGCTAAAAAGGATGAGATAATACAAGACCAACAAAATAAAAAATAACCCTTAATTTAAATAACATGGAACCATTAGTATTAAAAGAAGCAACTCCTGAGCAACAGGATAAAATAAATAGAGCAAATCAAATACTTGCAGAGGTTGATTTGGAATTGATAGGAACAAGGCCGAAAAGAAGACCTTAATTGAAAATATTACTCTACATAGCAACGATATTGATAATAGTTGATTATCTTTTTTGGGAACCAATAGAAGCTTTCATAGGCTTTCAAATTTTCGAAATGATACAGGCTTTATTTATATCGTTGCTTTGCTTTTATATATTTATGAAAGACCGACATTTATTCATTACTTTTTTCTTACTTTGTTGTTCTGTTAATAACATTTGGGATGAAATAACAAATAATTGGCAGGAACTTTATATTTCAGAAGTATTATTAATAGTAATCATTCCCTTAACGTGGAAATGTTATAAAATAAAGTATGCAAGACAAAATAGATCAAATTGAATGGTTGCCTAATTTTATCAAGATATTCATTCCTGCTTTTATTGGAGTGGGCATAAAAATTTCAATCGAAATGAAAAAAGATAAAACTAAAATATCGTTCGTGAACATTATGCTATCTATGTTTATCGGAATCGGAGGAGCTTGGTTACTTTCGGGGATAATTCAAGATGCTTTCGACCCTGATTATGTTGCTCCAATGATTGCCGTAATGGCGATTATTTCTGATAAGATAGGGGAGTTTATAATTTACAAATTCAATGTAGATGTATTTTTAACCTCATTGGCAAATAATTTATTTACAGCAATAAGTAACACATTTAAAAAAGATTAATATGACACCTGAACAATTTGTAAAAGAGTATTTATCTCACGCTAAAAAAGTAGAGCAAAAAACAGGATTCAGTTATTTGATACCAATGACGCAAGGAGCTTTAGAGGGTGCTTGGGGATCTAAGGTTTTAGGATTTAATTTCTTTGGAATCAAGGCGGGTTCAAAAACGCCAAAAGAAAAACGCCAATTGATTACTACTACTGAATATTTAAAAAGTTCGAATGTTGTTTTTCCAGAAATACTTTCTAAAGTAAAACAGCCTAACGGAATTTATAAATACAAAGTAAAAGATTGGTTTATGAAATATGATTCAGCAGAAGAAGCGTTTCAAGACCATATTGATTTCTTTTTGCGCAACCCACGTTATGCAAATGCAATAAAATACAAATCAGAACCAGAAAGATTTTTTGAGGAAATTGCAAAGGCTGGTTATGCAACTGCACCAGATTACGCTACACAGTTAAAAGCCGTTATGCAGTCTGTAAAAAAAAGACTTCCTAAATAGTAACTTAAAAACTAAATAATATGTGGCAACCTGATATTGAAAATCCAATCTTAGAAAAACTTAAAGCTAAAAAATTAGCAAGTATAAAAAAGCACCTACAAACTTGTGCTAAAAACAAACAAAAACGTAAAAAATGAGAAATTTAGTAGGCATAATTGTATTCCAAATAGGTGCTAATGTAATCGGAATTCCTGAAATACATTGGCATAATTTGACTGAAATAATATCTATAAAAACAGAAAACAAATCTAAATATCACTCATAATGAAAACATTTACAAAGGCTGATAACCAAAATAATTCAATCAGAGGTAAGCACAAAAGTTTGGGCAAATCAATTAAAATTATAAGACTATGAAAACAAAAGGCTCAACTTACTACGATGGTGAAATAGTAATTAGCGATTTAATGCTTTGGGATATCATCTAATTTTAAAATAGTTATTTACTAAACAAATAACTATTTTACAACTTCATTAGGTTGTGTTGAAAAGTTTACTATATTTGAATCGATCATATTTTTTTATAGATTATACCAAGTCATATTTACAGATATGCAAAAACTTAAAGCCTTTCATCCGAGAGGCTTTTTTTATTTATATTTGCTTAAACTTAAAAACAAAATATTATGTTCCAAGTGATAGAGCAAACAGATGAAGAAAAATTTAATATGTATTCAAAACTTTCTAAAAAAGAGTTGATTATTATGCTGATTGAAGCAAATAAACATTTGAACAACAGAAAACCAATATTATATGAGTACCATACAGATTATCAATTAACTGTAGGAGATATGTGTTCTTGTAATCCAAAAAATGGAGGTAGTGGTATTTGTGGTTGTACAATAGCAAACAATCCTTTACAATGAAAATAATTATATGTACTTGTGAGCAATGCAAGGGGGTAAAGAATAAAAGAAAAAACCGAAAATCAAAAGCGATAATTAGAAGATTAGGAAATAAAAAAAGAGGTCAAAACAAAGACAAGATATTTAACTTTTACTGGGCATGAAAACACTAATTAAAGTACTCCTAATTGCTTTATTACTTCAATCCTGCGACATCCAAAAGGAAGCATCAAAGCAAAAGAACGACATTGATTTTACGGAGCGGATCGAAACAAAGGAAATTAGAAAAGGGGATACCGTTACTTACATCGTGCCAAATGTAATCTACAAAGACACCGTAATAACCACCGTAAGCCGTCAGGGAACTGTTTTAAAGACGTATTATGACAATCAGGGAAATATATCCAAATCAGATTGTATTAGCGCAGAAATAGACCTTTTACGAAATGAAATCAGAACTTTAAATGACCAGAGTAAATTCAAGGAATCAGCAAAAACAGAATCAATTGATAACACTTTCATTTATATTATAGCTGTAGCAATTGTGTTGATGTTTTTAATCTTGGTTATTTTCCTATTCTTATACTTAAAATCTATGAATAAAAAAACAGACGCTCTTTTACAATTGGTTCAAAATAAAATGTAGATTTACATAGTATTTCATAGTTAATTGTTTTTATTTGGTTTGGAGGCGTTTCTTTAATTAGGAACGCCTTTTTTATTTACGCTAAAAAATAATTAATATTTTATTAGCATTAATTAAAATAATGTTTACATTTGCTAAACAAATATTAATAATTAAAAACATAAAAATTATGGAATTTAAAGGAACAAAAGGTAAATGGGAAGTTAATGAAGAAAAAGGAAAAATATTAATTGAAACTTGTGGGAGAAATAACTGGGCAATTTGTGAAACAATAACAAATGAATCAGAAGATAAAGCAAACGCAAATCTAATATCTAAATCACAAGATTTATTACAAGCTTGTACTGAAACGTTTTATTTATTAGATAAAATTCAAATGCCTACTGAATTTGAAATATCTCAACTCCGAAATAAATTGTATTTGTTAATTAAAAATACAACTGAATAATGGACTACGACAATGAGTATTTAGGTGTTGAAAATAGTCAGCACCCAGCTAACCAGGAAGAATTTGATCCCATTGAAGAAAGGGGCTTAACCATACGTGAGGCTTTGGAAACAGGATTTGAAGATAAGATATTAAAGGCTATTGGAAGAAAGGAACTTTTATTATCTAAGATTCAAAATGAATTAGAATGGGCTGTTGATGTCCTTTCACAAACTGAAAACACATTAGTAAAAAACAGATTGAAGAAAATTTTAAAAACATTGGAGTAATGGAAAATAGAGAACAAATTTTGAAGTTAAAAGATGGTAGGACTATTTTTAAAACACACAACGGATTTAAGTATTTTGTTGAAACAAAAAAAGGCGATATTACAGAGGTAACATATAGTTACTATAATAAAGCTAAAGTATTATGCAAAAAGTAAATTGGGAAACATACTGTAAACTAAAATACGGCATTTCTGAAAAGGAAGCATTTAAAGTAGATTTAAACGATCCTAATTTTTACTTGCCATTGTGCAACCTTGAAAAAGAATATCCTGATGTATAGCGAAACAATATTGTTAGACATTTCTTTTTTTCTTATAGGATTGGTTCTTTTAATTTGGGCAGGAATATTAGGAACGGTTATTTACATATTTATAAATTATTAATAAAAAATAAAAATGAACAGACAAATTAAATTTAGAGCTATTGTAGGGGTAAATTCTAATGATGAAAATACAATAGAATATTTCGATTTAAGTAAAGTTGATGATTTGGAGTGTATGGCTAAAGCCGACTACGATATTAATCAACTTATGCAATTCACAGGATTAAAAGACAATTCCGGAAAAGAGATTTATGAAGGTGATGTAATAGAATACTATGGCGGTAAAAGAATAGTTGACTTTACACCTTGTGATGGTTTAAAGTTAGGTATAATTTATAATGAGACTGTGAATGGAATTAGGCAAACCCATGAAAATTGGAGTTATAGTATAGCTTCATCTTCCAAAATTATCGGAAACATTTACGAAAACAAAGAATTAATTAAACAACAATAAAAATGAGTTCAAAAAAAGTAGTTATCGACATTAGAAAGGTTTGTTTTGACAAATCAATCAAAAACAAGGATGTAACGGAAGAATTTGGAGTAAGTGGAGTATCTTTATTGAATTGGAGAAATGAAGCCCCAGACGTTGTAAAAGGCATCAAATACTCTTTAAATCAGAATCCTGGAATTGATGTTTTGAAAGTATTGAAGAATTGGCCTAAAAAACCACATGTATTGCAATTTGTATTTGACTTTATGGAAAAGCATGATTGCAAGTTTACGGATATTGTATTAGAGAATTAAAAACAATTAACCATGAAATCAACTTATAAAATCTGTCATAATTGGAAGCATGTACAGGGTCATATTGCCACAAGCGAATTTAAAAATAAAGTAGAATCAGAAAGTGAAGAAAATGCAATTATAAAGTTTAAGGAAGAAAACCCTGAATTAGGGCAGTATATTAAAAAAGATGATGTTTTTAATTATTGGTATTATGGGACAAGGAGTTTGTTCCAGGCAAAAGAAGATAACATTGTATATGCAATAAAAATATAAACAAAATTATTATGATAAAAACAAGTATTGAAAAATTATCAGAGCCAATTGGATTTGATATTGCAAATTCAGATGACAATGTTCAATCTGATTTGTTAAATGGATTGGGAAGAGGTTTTAAAATGTATCAAGAAAGAGATTTTGAATTACAACTTTCTTATTTATCCCAAAAACTGAATAAAGATGCTGAAAAGCTTATTTTAGGATTGGCTGAATTTATCAACTTAAAAAATAAATAAGTTATGGCAGTATTAAACATTAGACCAGTTGAGAGCGGTCAATCAAAAGCGGTGATTGGAATTGCAGGACAATCTGGGGATGGTAAAACTTACACGGCTTTACTTATGGCACGTGGAATGGTAGACAAAGCAAGTGAAATAGGTTTTTTAGATACAGAAAACAAAAGAGGTTCTTTATACGCTGATATTTTAGATGGAAAATTTATGATTGGGGATTTATACCCGCCTTTTTCTCCAAATAGATATTCACAAGCAATACAAGAGTTCCAGGATGCAGGTGTTAAGGTTTTGGTAATAGATAGTATTACGCATGAATTTGAGTCAACTGGTGGTTTAGATGACATTGCTAATGCCCCAAAAGCCGATGGAACACCTCGAAAAGTTGCAGACTGGAACACAGCCAAAAGAGAACATCGTAAATTTATGAATACTTTGTTACAAGCAAATATGAACATAATTTGTTGCATTCGTGCAAGGGATAAAGTAAAGATTGAAACTATAAACGGAAAGCAGGAATTTGTGCCACAAGGTTTGCAACCGGTTTGTGAAAAAAACTTTATGTTTGAGATGACTGTTTCGGTTATGATGGGTAATGAGGGCAAAAAACAACAACATTTAAAACTACCATCATTTTTAAGAGAAGCGTTCGGAAATGGTAATGAATACCTTGGAATTGAAACAGGTAAAAAGATTCGTGAATGGCTAGAGCGTGGAGAAAAACCCGACCCAGAAATTGGCAGGATAAAATCAGAAGCATTATTGGTTTGTGAAAAAGGACACGCTGAACTGATGAAACTTTGGGAAACACTAACCAAAGAGCAAAAAGTCAACAAAGAGTTAAGAAGTCATTTTGCAGTATGTGGAGAATCAGCAAAGGCATATGATGCACAAAACGAAGTTGACAAAGAACCAGAAAATGAAAATGATCCGTTTTTTCAAGAGCAAAAAAGGCTTACTGAATTTTTAAACAACGTAAAGGATGCTTCGCAACTTGAAAGCCTAAACGATGTTGAATTAAGCAAAGAGAACCAAAAATTATTAAATGACATAAAAGCAAAATTTATCGAAGATGGAAATACCAATATTTAAAATTCGTAGTTCTTGTGCTGGAAAAATAATGACAGATCCTAAAGGTAAATCTAAAATGCAATTGTATTTGGAGGGTTTGGATAAATTGGAATCATTAAAAAAACGTTTGTCAGAGTTTAAAAACCCATCTTGTAAAACAGCCGTATCAATTGAAATCGAACAAATTCCCGAAACAAAAAAATTAATTGCAGAATTAAAGTTGCAAAAAGATGAAGTTCTTTTTTCTGAAACGTGTATGACTTACCTAATAGAATGGATTTTGGAAAAGAAATACAATCGTATCAAAACCTTTACTTCAAATCAAACTGACAAAGGGAACATCACGGAGCAATCAGGATTTCAGTTGATTCAAGAAATGGTTTTCGAAGGTGCCTTTTTGGCAAAGAACCAAAAGTTTTATTATGATGACTTCAAAACAGGAGTTCCCGATGTTATCCACAACAAAACCGTAATTGACAATAAAAGTTCCTATACTCTATTTACTTTTCCAATTGGAGAAACTGAAATTGAAAGTAAAAATTACGAATTTCAATTAGATGTTTATATGGACTTGGTAGGTGTTGAAGATTCGCTTCTTTGCTTCACTTTGAACGATACACCATATTCAATAATTGAAGATGAAATCCGTAGTTTGGCTTATAGAAAATATCGTGATACGATGGAAGTTCCAGACCAAGAAGCTTATGAAATTGTGAAAAATCATTGCTTTACATTGGAGGGATTGAGAGAACGAAAAGCCTTATACGGAAATGCTGATACTTCTGATTTTGTAGAAATACCAAAGCATAAAAGAATCATTGCTTTTCCAAAGAAAAAGAATCAGGATAACATCGATAGACTTCATAAAAGGGTTTTAGAATGTAGGGATTGGATTAACGCCAATTGGCATAAATTTTAAAACCAATGGAAAAGCTATCCGTAAAAAGAATATATCATCCTTTTTGGCTTTGGGAAGATTACCAAAATGGATTCTACGAAAATATAAGCGGAGAGGAAAAAAAGCTAATGCTCGAAAAAGTAGTTGAAATGTTTAACAGCAAAGAACTTACCGAAAAGAATATGTTTTTTGTAGTTGACAATTGGAAGCATTCGTGTGAGCATAATCTAACAAACGATTCTTTAAACAAAATAGCCTACATAGGTCAATCTGCTTGCTGTGTTTACGCTAAAATACCAAACACAATTACTATGGAGGCTTGGAGTTTGTTGTCTGATACGGTCAAAAAAAGAAGTGATGCAATTGCATTGAAAGCCATTAAAAGATGGCAGAAACAAAACAAATACATTCAATTATGCCTAAAATTAGATTAAACCAAAATGTGTTTGAAGCTTCGATGGATCGGATAAAATACACTTTCGATAACTTTGAGAGAATATATTTAAGTTTTTCAGCCGGAAAAGATTCTACCGTAATGCTTCATTTAGTAATGGAGGAAGCAAAAAATAGAAACCAAAAAATAGGGTTGCTTATTGTAGATTTGGAAGGTCAATATAAATTGACAATTGAGCATTTGGAATCCTGTATTGAGCAATATTCTGAATTTATAGATTTGCATTGGGTTTGCTTGCCACTTCATTTAAGAAATGCCGTTTCTGTTTATGAGCCTTTTTGGTTGTGTTGGGATGAAGACAGGAAAGAGGATTGGATTCGACCACTACCAAAAAAATCTATTTGGGATGTAAATTACTTTCCATTTTTCCGAAAAGGAATGGAGTTTGAGGAATTTGTTCCTGAATTTGGCGAATGGTTTTCACAAGGAAAAACAACGGCTTGTTTAGTGGGTATTCGTACAGATGAAAGCCTTAACCGTTATCGTACAATTGCAAGCGATAAGAAGATTAAGTTTGATGACAAGCAATGGACTACAAAAGTAACCGACAATGTTTTTAATGCCTATCCTATTTACGATTGGACTACAAAAGATATTTGGATTTATCACGCTAAAAACCCCGACAAAAGATATAATTATCTTTATGAGTTAATGCACAAAGCAGGACTTTCAATCAGTCAGCAAAGAATTTGCCAGCCTTATGGCGATGACCAAAGAAGAGGTTTGTGGTTGTTTCATTTGATAGAGCCTGAAACGTGGGCAAAAGTTGTCGCAAGGGTAAACGGTGCAAATAGTGGTGCTTTGTATGTTAATGAAAGTGGAGCGATTAACGGTTACAATGACATTAAGAAACCTAAAAACCACACTTGGAAAACGTTCTCTATTTTGTTTCTTAATTCACTTCCAGAACAAACCAAAGAACATTATCTAAATAAGATTTACACTTTTGAAAAGTGGTGGAAAGAACGAGGTTATGAAACAGGAATACCCGATGAAGCGCCAAAGATTTTAGAAGCAAAAAAATTAGCTCCAAGTTGGAGGCGAGTTTGCAAAAGCCTTTTGAGAAATGATTTTTGGTGCAAAGGTTTAGGGTTTACGCAACACAAAACAGATGCTTATAAAAAGTATCTGGAACTCAAAAAGAGGCAACGAGAAGAAAACAAATATTTAACCAAAAAAAAGTAATATGGAATTAATAATAACAGAACAATTTGAGTTGATTATAGAATCTATAAAAACTCTTGATTTGGATAAAAAAGTAGAAGTTATCAATAAATTTAAATTGATGCTTCACGAGGTTTCTCCTTTCAAGTCTGAACCAGTTGATTGTGTTTTATGGGTAAAAAATGAAACTGTAAAAGCTAATGATTACAATCCTAATTCAGTAGCACCTCCCGAAATGGAGCTTTTGAGGCTTTCAATTTCCAATGATGGCTATACACAGCCAATTGTGAGTATGGATAACTTAGACGGATCAAGAGAGGTTATTGATGGATTCCACCGTAAC
>Ga0247816_10001458_pt1 | contig 11616 bp, 6 predicted proteins | sample UWRJL209509C1_FD_179930 | JGI IMG/M metagenome (GOLD analysis project Ga0247816, IMG submission 179930) | Plant litter microbial communities from Arlington Agricultural Research Station in Wisconsin, United States - UWRJ-L209-509C-1 | ecosystem: Environmental > Terrestrial > Plant litter >...
ACTATCACGACGAAGTGCACTGACAACCTCTGTTGTTGCTTGATCGAGCCAAATATTCCACAAGGGTTCGAGTCCGTCAATAGCGACGTATTCCATCATGTCGGCAAAGCTTTCATTGAGCCACAGGTCGTTCCACCATTTCATTGTTACTAAATTACCAAACCATTGGTGGCTCAATTCGTGTGCAATAACTGTAGCAACGTAGTGTTTTGTTGAAAGCGTTGTTGTTTTAGGCTCGACCAACAGAGCGATTTCACGATACGTGATAAGTCCCCAGTTTTCCATTGCTCCGGCAGAAAAGTCGGGAAGAGCGACATGGTCTGCTTTTGGTAGTGGATAGGGAACACCAAAGTACTCATCGAAGAAGTCAATTGTACGGCGGCTGATATCAAGAGCAAAATCAAGACTAGATGGGTCGTGCGCCTTTGTTGACCACACAGAGACTTCGACGCCACTTTTAGTCACGGCTGTTTTTTTCTGTAAGTCACCGGCAACCCAGGCGACAAGATAACTGCTCATGCGCGGTGTGGTTTGAAACCGGGTGACGAGCATACCGTCTTCAACCTTTTGCGTTGCAATAGGCATGTTTCCGAGAACCGTAACGGTGTCTTCGCTAGAGATTGTTACGTCAAATGTTGCCTTTGCCTCTGGTTCGTCGACACAGGGAAAGGCTTGGCGAGCGTAATGGCTTTCAAATTGTGTTGCGAGGAGTTCCTGCTTGACCCCGTCAACCTCAAAGTAACAAGGGTAGATGCCGTTCATATCATCAGTAATTACCCCTTCAAACGACACGGTAACGATGTGCTTACCTTCACTAATATCGTCGTGAGTAATAACAAGTTCGTCGTGCTCTGCGGCTGTGAAGAGGGCTTCTTTGCCATCGAAGGTTGCCGAGTTAATAGTAAGGTCTTTAGTGTGCAGCCTGATTTCGGTTGCGTCGCCGTGCACCAACCCATTAATAGTGACGGTGCCTTCGAACTTTCGTTCAACACGGTGGAGTGTTATAGATAGATCATAGTGATTGGGCGCGAACAGGTTTACGAGTCGAGATACAGATTTCATATCTATTATTGTAGCAAAGTTAAGAACGGACTGTCATAGTAAGGGTATGAGACGACGCCGAGCGATAGCCACTTTTTGTATCAGCACGATAATGCTAGGTTTACTTGGCGTTGCTACGCCGTACCTACTTGAGAGGAGTGTTCCTCATACTTCTCAAGCCCCTGCCGTAGTGGATGAGCCCGTGCCAGCACAAGGGTCGACTATTGCTGGTAGCGAAGCTGGTGCTGCGCTCGAAACCCTTGCGGTTAAAGGGCGCGCCACAAAGACTGGATACGAACGGTCTCAATTTGGAAGCGGATGGTCAACCGTAAACGGGTGCAGTACACGAGACATCATTTTGAATCGAGATTTACTACAAGTTCAGCTTGAAGGCGAATGTCGAGTTGTATCGGGGACACTTAACGACCCCTACACGGCAACAGTAATTATTTTTTCTAAAGAATCTGCGAGTAATGTGCAAATTGACCACGTGGTCGCGCTGTCTGATGCGTGGCAGAAAGGGGCGCAAAACTTAACAACGGTACAGCGAAAGCAGCTCGCAAACGATCCGCTTGAGCTACTCGCCGTTGACGGGCCAGCTAATCAACAAAAAAGCGACGGTGATGCAGCCACTTGGTTGCCTAAAAATAAAGCTTTTAGGTGCGAATACGTTGCTCGGCAAATTGCCATAAAAGCTAAGTATGCTCTTTGGGTAACTCCCGCTGAAAAAGACGCTATGCGTTCGGTACTCGCCGCGTGTCCAGATCAATTACTTCCACGGTAGAGTTATTGCATACCCTTGGCAGCTGCTGTATAATAGCGACAGTACATTCCGGCCAGCAGGTCGGATTTTTTACTAGAAAGAAGGATTACATAAATGGATGAATTAAATCTAAAACAACTCACCCTCGCAGTCCGCACCATCGCAGATGAGAAGAATCTTCCTGAAGAGACTGTCCTCTCAGTTATTGAACAAGCAATCGCAGCTGCATGGCGCCGTGACAACGGAGAGCGTGACCAAGAGGTACGCGCAGAACTTAACGTCACCGACGGAACAGCAACTGTGTATGTTGCGCGTGAAGTCGTTGAAGTCGTAGGAAGCGAGGCGCACGAGCTTAGCCTTGAAGAAGCACGTGAAATTAAAAGCGACGCTGAACTTGGCGACCTTATCGAAGACAAGTACGAAGTTGAAAGCTTCGGTCGTGTTGCCGCTCAAACTGCTAAGCAGGTTGTATTGCAGCGCCTCCGTGAAGCTGAGCGTGAAGTTGTCCTTGACGAATATGAAGACAAGATTGGCACTGTTGTTAACGGTACGGTCCAGCGTGTCGAACCACGTGTTGTTCGTGTTGAGATTGGTAAAGCAAGTGGTATTATTCCACAAAGCGAACAAATCCAAGGTGAATTTTACAGCGTCGGTAGCCGTATTAAAGTGTTTATTAAAGACATCGAACGTGAAAACCGTGGTCCGCAGCTTATCTTGAGTCGTGGGAACGAAGCCTTTGTCGAGTACCTCTTCCGCCAGGAAGTTCCTGAACTCGAAACTGGTGCCGTTGAAATTAAGGCTATCACTCGTGAAGCTGGTCGTCGTACTAAGTTAGCCGTTATTAGCACCGTTCCTGGTGTTGATCCTGTCGGTACATTCGTCGGCGGTCATGGTACTCGTGTCCAAGCAGTTATGAACGAAATTGGTGACCAGGAAAAAATCGACATCGTCACTTTCGATGCTGATGTTGTGCAGTTCATCAAGAACGCGCTAAGTCCTGCAGAAGTTGTACGGGTCGAAATCGACGAAGAAGCAAAGCGCGCTAAGGTATTCGTATCAGAAGACCAGCAATCGATTGCTATCGGTCGTGGTGGACAGAATGTACGCCTCGCAAGCCGTCTTACTGGCTACGAACTTGATATCGAACAAGCGGTTGCAGCAGCCCCTAAAGCAGCTGAAAAGCCAAAGAAGAATATCGAAGACAGCCTCTTGAATGCTGTTGAAGAAGCGTCAGAAGAAGAATAAACGTTTATTCACAATAGTAAATTAGCACTCTATTGCATGGAGTGCTAATTTTGCTATACTAGGTATATGAGCAAGCGAGGGGAAAATGTCCCTTGCGCTTCATACACTGGAGGATAGATAATAGACATATGTCAGATGATTTCGCAGAATTTATCGCACACTTAACCGACAACGCCCGGACAAGTCTTCACCATGCAACACTTATTGCGCAGGGCTATGGTAGCTCGTATGTTGGTACGGAGCATCTATTGCTTGGTGTAATGGCACAAGGGGCATCTGTTGGTGCTAAAATCCTCGCAGATGCGGGTGTTACTCTCGATAGAGCTCAGGCTGCCTTGAGTTCGGTACCAATTACCGGTAATTTCACTGCCGGTATTATGACAAAAAGCCTTAGTGAAACAGCCAAACTTACGCTAAAGATGAGCTGGGATGTCGCACAAGAGTTCAGACAAGATTATTTAGGCACTGAGCATATCCTCTATAGCATTTTGTCGCAAAAGAATGCTCGAGCAACAGTGTTATTGCGTGATATGAACGTTGATACCGCTGAAATTCTTACTGAACTCGAAGAGTACCTCGATCGAAATAGCGAAAGTACCTCGGGGCTTTCTGATGAAACTGATCGAGTAGTAAAGCCGTCACGAGATCGTGGCATGCTCGGTGTCTTCGGTGTTGACCTGACTGCACGCGCCAAAGCTGGCGAGCTTGACCCTGTTATTGGGCGCAAAGAACAAGAGGAGCGACTTGTTACTATCTTGAGTCGCCGTACAAAAAACAATCCAGTGCTTATTGGAGAGCCGGGTGTTGGTAAAACTGCCATCGTCGAGGGTATCGCGCAGCGCATCGCTTCCGAAGATGTTCCCGAACACTTGCTCGATAAGCGTATTATTCAACTCGACCTTGCGGGCATGATTGCCGGTACTAAATATCGTGGCGAGTTCGAGGAGCGTCTTAAAAAAGTCGTTGCAGAACTCCAGGAGCAAAAGAATATTATTGTCTTTATTGATGAGCTACATCTCCTTGTTGGTGCAGGTGCTGCTGAGGGGGCACTCGACGCTGCCAATATGCTAAAACCAGCCCTTGCTCGAGGTGAAATGCGACTTATTGGCGCAACAACACTCGAAGAGTACCGAAAGCATATCGAAAAAGACACCGCTCTTGAGCGTCGTCTTCAGTCTATTGTTGTTCCAGAGCCTAAGGTTAAAGATACGATTGCTATCGTGAAGGGCCTGAAGCCGTACTATGAAAAGCATCACGGCGTTTCTATTACTGATGAGGTTATCGAAGATGCCGTATATATGGCTGACCGTTACGTCAGTGAACGTTTCATGCCCGACAAAGCTATCGATGTTATCGACGAGGCTGCTGCTCGTGTGCGCGTTAAGACGGGTCATAAACCAAGCAAGGTGCGTGATTACGTAAAGCAGTTAAAGAATCTTAACGAAAAAATGGAAGAAGCGGTCATTGCCGAGGAGTACGAGCGTGCTGCGCTGTACAAAACGCGCATTAGTCAGCTTAATGAGAAACTCGAAGAGTCACGCGAAGAATACGAAAAGAAGACGCCAGTCGAGTTGACGGATGAAGACGTCGCCCAGGCTATCTCGCAAATAACGGGTATTCCCGTTAAGCGTGTCCAAAAATCTGAAGCTCGTATGCTTCGTACGCTTGAAAAGCACCTGGGCAAATATATTATTGGCCAGGAAGAAGCTGTTGAGACTGTATCTAGATCGATTCGCCGTAGCCGCAGTGGTGTTGCAAGCAATAAACGCCCAATCGGCTCATTCGTCTTCATGGGCCCGACAGGTGTGGGTAAAACCGAGTTAGCTAAGGTGCTCGCACGTGAGGTGTTTGGGAGTGATGACGCACTTATTAAAATCGACATGAGTGAGTTTAGTGAACGGCACACGACAAGTCGACTACTTGGTGCACCGGCTGGATATGTTGGCTACGAAGATGGGGGGCAGTTAACCGATAAGATTCGTCGTCAGCCATATAGCGTTGTTTTGTTTGACGAAATTGAAAAAGCAAATAGCGAAGTGTTTAACCTTCTCCTCCAGCTTCTCGAAGATGGAAAAATTACCGATGCGAAAGGTCGTTCGGTTAACTTTAGCAACACAATCATTATTCTTACGAGTAATTTGGGTGCAGAGCAGATGATGAAAGAATCAAGCCTTGGATTCCACGCCGCGAACCGTGCCGACCAGCGAGAACTTGACGCCGTACATGCTGAAAATGCATCAGCGGCAAGGCAGGCACTTGAGCGCATGATGCGTCCAGAGCTTATTAACCGGTTCGACTCTATCGTAACCTTCCGTGCATTAACCCGTAAGCAAGTTGGTAAAATTTTCGATACACTCTTGAGCGAACTGCAAGAACGTCTCGTGAGAAAGGGTATTCACCTCATTGTCTCGGCGTCGGCAAAACGACTCATTATTGGTGAAGGGTACGATGAAAAGTATGGCGCCCGGCCATTACGACGAGCCATGCAAGACCTATTGGAACACGAAATCGCAGAAGGTATACTAAGTGGTGAATACGAAAAGGGAACAGTACTTAAGGCATCTGCACAAAAGGGAAAAATACAGCTCAATGTCGAACACGAGAACTAGTCGCGTCGGATCAATAATAGCTTTCACGCTCAGTGGACTATTTATTGTGTTGGCGGGTTGGATTTTTCTTAATCGACAATTTGCGCTTGATCAACTTGCGGTCTGGTCCTACGAGCCGACAGCTTCGGTAACCACAATTAATGATAAGGTCCAGTTTACCGATAAGGGCACCTTTATTTTTTATGCGACTAAGCCGGTTGTCGCGGCTCAGGCTGATTTTAACGAAAAATGCCCCCGTCAAGAGGCGGGAAGTCCAATCTTAGGGTGTTATACAAATGAAGACCGTATTTATATTTATGATCTTACAAACGAGCAGCTTAACGGTATCGAAGAGGTTACCGCTGCTCATGAAATGCTTCACGCCGCTTGGTATCGAACAAGTAACGAAGACCGAGAGAAGCTTAGCGCTGAGTTGCGAAAAGCCTACGAGAAGCTTGATAACAAAGAACTCGATCAACGAATGCAGTATTACGAGCGCACAGAGCCCGGCGAATTAGCTAACGAGCTTCACTCGATACTCGGCACGGAGGTCGCTTCACTCGGTGAGCCGCTCGAGTCATACTACGCACAGTTTTTTGACCGAGCATCAGTGCTTAAGCTACATAGTCAATACAATGGTCTCTACACGTCGCTTAACGAGCGCGCCGATACCTTATATTCATCTATGGAGTCGCTTGGTGCGTCCATTCAATCACAAAGTGCCACTTACGATGCGGCGGTAAGTCAATACGGTGCCGACGTTAGCGCGTTTAACACACGTGCTAGCGGTGGCGGATTCGCAACGCAAAGTCAGTTTATTCAAGAGCGAGCACAACTCGTTGCACGTTCTGACGCACTCGATGCTCAGCGACAGCAGATAAATAATGATATCGCCACATATAACAATTATTACAATGAGTACCAGGAAATTGCAGAACAAATCGAAGTACTCAATAACAGCCTCGATAGCTTTAAGCAGCTCGAACAAGCCCCTTCCGTATAGCGAGTGCTATACTAGATACAGTAATGGTCAAGGTAAGAACGCAATTTATTTGCCAACAGTGTGGCACCTCGTACAGTAAATGGGCTGGGCGTTGTGATAACTGTGGTGAATGGAATACCCTCGTTGAACAGGCGGCAACCTCTGTTGCGCAATCTTCGGTAGCGAAAGCAGGGCAGACTGGAAAGAAGTTAAATGTACAGCCCATCAAGGCGGCAAAGGCTGATAAAGGCGGCGAGCGAATCAAGTCAGGTGTTAGCGACCTCGACGTCGTCCTTGGTGGCGGGTTCGTCCCCGGCTCCGTGACACTCCTGGCGGGTCAGCCAGGTATAGGTAAAAGTACGATCCTTTTGCAGCTTGCAGCCCACGTCGCAAAGCACGAAAAAGTATTATACGTAAGTGGGGAGGAGTCGGCGCATCAGGTTGCACTACGAGCAGCCCGACTCGGCGCCAATAGCGCGGAGCAGCTTGATTTCGCATCCTCAACCAGTGCAAACGATGTCGCGGCTACAATTCGCGATGATAGCTACTCTTTAGTTATTGTCGACTCAATCCAAACTATGTCGGTTGACGAGATGACCAGCGCTCCGGGGACGGTGAGTCAAATCACTAATAGTAGTAATGTCCTCATCCGCTCGGCTAAATCTGCTGGTTCAGCGGTTATTCTTGTAGGGCACGTCACAAAAGAGGGAAGTATCGCCGGGCCTAAGGTCTTAGAGCACCTTGTCGATGTTGTATTGCAGTTCGAAGGTGACCGATATGGTGGCTTTAAAATTGTTCGAGCGGCAAAGAACCGTTTCGGCTCAACCAGTGAAGCGGCAATTTTCGAAATGTACGAACAGGGCTTACGAGTCGTTGAGAATCCATCTGCGGCGTTACTTGCTGAGCGCCAGTCTGCGGACGGATCGGTAGTTCTGGCAACGTTAGAGGGCACCAGGCCGCTGCTCGTAGAGATCCAGGCCCTTGTCAATCCGACAAGTTTCGGGTATCCTAAGCGTACTGCTAGCGGGTTTGATTTAAACCGTCTCAACCTACTTATTGCGGTGCTAGAACGACGCACCAAATTGAATTTATCAGATAAAGACATTTACATAAATGTAGTAGGCGGTCTTAAGCTTGTTGACCAAGCGGCGGACCTTGCGATATGTATGGCCATTGCAAGTGCAGCGGCCGGTAAACGCATAGACGACGAAACGGTTGTTTTTGGTGAGGTTGGGCTTGGCGGAGAAATCCGCTCGGTACTCGGAACAGATAAGCGCATCGCCGAAGCTAAGAAACTCGGGTTTAAGCGCGCAATCGCCCCAAAGCAGATGCACAAAAACGAATTTATCACGCCAGTAGGTGATGTGCGCGCTGCGCTCATCGATTACCTTCGGCAATAAGGAGACTATGGAACTAATTATTATTATAATCTTGCTGGCAATTGCAGCAGAGACGACGTATTTGTCGTATAAATCATTACAAAAAGAACGGAGAATGACGCTTGCGCCGGTATTCGTCGACACCTCGGTACTCATCGACGGTCGCATTATACCTGTAGCAGAGTCGGGCTTTTTAACTCGGCCCCTCTATATTCCTCGTAGTGTTGTGGGCGAACTTCAGTTTTTAGCTGATAATGCTGACACTGAAAAGCGTACGCGTGCCCGTCACGGCCTCGACGTTATTAACCAGCTCCAGTCGATTACTTCAATAAAGACATATATATTTCCTGACAGCGAAAAGGCTGAAGAAGGTGTCGACAATCGCCTCCTAAAGCTCGCGAAGAAGCACAGTGGATCACTTTGTACGATTGACTACAACCTTAACAAAGTAGCCGTTGTTGAAGGGATTGAGGTCTTGAATGTTAATGAGTTAACAAAATCTCTTCGTATGGCGTATCTTCCGGGCGAGCACGGCCTCATCGAACTGACGCAAAAAGGTAACGACCAGCACCAAGCAGTTGGTCACCTTGAAGACGGCACAATGGTTGTCGTCGAGCATGCATACAAGCAGATCGGCTCTGTTGTTGAAGTTGAGTTTATTCGTAGCCTTCAAACAGCAGCCGGAAAGATGATGTTCGCAAAGCTTGCGCAGGGAGCAAAAGAGACTGCACAACAGAAACGCAAACCCTCTGTAGCCGATAAAGGTCGCAAGCCTGTTGTTGCTAAGCAGGCGGTGCGCCAGGCGGCGTCACGCATTAATGGCCAGAAGTCAAAAGTAAACGCTGAAGAAGAGCAGGACGCGCCACAAGCACAGGAGTCACAGCCTAAGCCAACGCGCACCTCTCGACAACCTCGCCAAGACACTCGTGAGTCACGCAATGCTATCAAGAGTGATGCGCAGCCTACTCAGCACGCAGGTGAGGCGCAGAGTGGTCAAGCGGCACAAGCTGAACAATCTAAGCCTGTGTCACGACAACGAAAGCAACAACGTCGAAAGAATCCTGAAGACAGCCTTGTTGAACTTGCAAACCGCGATAACTAGTAGACGCTAGAACAGTAGCGAGATATAAAATAACACCCTGTAACGGGTGTTATTTTATATGTGTATGTGACGCTTCTATTGAGAGGCGGTCGCTGTGTAGAATCCACTGTCAACAACGTTGACAGTAACCTTAGACTCAGCAGTGGTGCCTGATGCGTTAGCTCTGTAGGTGTTTCCAGTGACCGGTGTAAGGGTTGCCGGTTTGCCATCTATTGTGACGGTAATACCAGATTGTTCAAGGTCGAAGGTTCCCTTCGTGACGGTGATAGTTGCACCGCTGGCGGTGATTGCACCTATTGAGATTGTTGGCTTCGCGTCTTCACACTTATGCCTGTCGTCGTCTGCGTTTGCATTGTATCCGTCAGGAACGTTGGCAAATGAATCACGCTTGGTTACAGGGTCGACAGTCTTAAGCACGTCGACGACAGTTTTGGCTCCTTCTGGAGTACAGGCGGTCGCTTTTTTACGAGACACCTTATCGAAAGTAAGCTTCGTGTTGTTTTGGCCTTGGGTCTTGCTCCACCAAGAGGGGTAGACTTCTTTGCCAACTCGTTGGATACCTGATGGTTGAGTGTACCAGTCGCCGGATTTCCATTTACCTTCAGCGGCGTAGACTTCCTTGTGTGCGTATTCCATAACCTTAGCGACAACTGGGCTACCAAGCGATGAGGTACCATTCTTTAGGATAGTCGTGTCTGGGTTACCAAGCCATACTCCCATAGTAAGGGCTGGACTATAGCTCATCATCCATAGGTCTTTTGCGCTTCCGCCCTTGTCTGAGGTACCGGTCTTAGTGGCTGTTTTAACACCAGGAATATTTTTAGCTGCGTAGTTACCGAGTGATGCGCTTGCAGCTGGGTCGCTGAGGATATCAGCGATGATGTATGCAGATTGCGGGTCAACGATTTGCTTGGCTTCAGTATCTGCCCATTTTTTCAAGACTTCACCGGAGCTGTTCTTTACTTCAAGTACGCTTGATTGGTCTTTTTGTGCACCCATGCGACCAAGTGATGCGTATGCGTTAACGAGGTCGGTTTGCTTGACGCCACACCCACCGATTGCGGAAGCGAGCCCTGCTTGTTTATCGGCGCCAACGCTACAGTAACTAGTTGCGCCCATTTTGTGAATGGTTTCGAGCGTCTTGTCGACCCCAGAGATGTACATGGCCTTTACTGCAGGTACGTTGCGTGATGTTGCAAGGCTAAGGCGTATTGGCACCGAACCGCGATAGGTTCGGTCCGCATTTTGTAGTTTAGCGCCATAGATTGAGTCGATTGGTTCATCGACAAGGATACTGCCGCTTCCGTAGTTTTGCTGGCCTGCTGCTTTTTGCTGGAATAGTTCAGCGTAGACGAGGCCCTTTACTGTAGAACCTGGCTGGATGTACGCAGTAGCGGCGTTATCTTGACCAAAGCCTTCATGGTTAAAGTCACGGCTACCGACGAGGCCGACGATTTGTCCGGTCTGGGTATCTTCAACGGTAGCGGCGCCGTTAGAGAACCCGGCGTAAGCAGGGACGTATGAGTTGAACATGTCGGACATTGCTTCTTGAAGTTTGTCTTGGATGCGTATATCGAGCGTTGTCTTGACGGTAAGTCCACCACGACCAACGGTCGCTTTTCCAAGTTCTTGTTCGAGTTGTTGACGCACCATAAGGACAAAGTGTGGCGCCTTGATGTTTTCATATTGGCTCACTTGAGGAAGAAGGCTATCGAGGACGGGCACTTTGACTGCTTCGTCGTATTGTTCTTGCGTGACGTACCCAACTTCTTTCATAGCCTTTAGCACAAGATGTTGGCGTTCAATGAGCGCGCCGTGACCGGCAATATTGTAAGGATCGTATACAGCGGGGTTATTGGGGATTGATGCAAGGAGTGCAGACTCTGCGAGTGAGAGGTCTTTTGCTGACTTACCAAAGTAGGTTTGCGCACCAGATTCTGCGCCGTTTCGACGCCCACCGTATGGCGATTCGTTGAGATAGAGCGTAAGGATTTGATCTTTATCGTACATACGTTCGATTTCAATCGCGAGGATGAGCTCTTTGATTTTTCGTGGAATACCGCCAAGGCCACGGTCGCCCGCTTCGTCGGCAAAGAATACCTGCTTAACAAGCTGCTGCGTAAGGGTTGAGCCACCCTGGACGCTACCGCCCGTAAAGTTATTCACTACGGCTCGAGTCGTGCCGACAACGCTGACGCCGCTGTGCTTAAAGAACTCTCTGTCTTCAATAGCAACGGTCGCTTTTTTGAGGTTGTCGCTTAATTCGTCGCTCTTAACGACGAGCTTGTAGTCGCCGTCACCCTTGTCTTCCCATAGAAGATTATCGTTACGATCAAGGTAACGCGTGACGGTAGTTTGTACTCGTTTGTCGATTTCACCTGGGCGAATTTGATCGAGATCTTTTCGGAAGTAGGCGAATAGCCCACCGATAAAGAGTGCCAAAAGAAGGACGGCAATACCCGCAACCTTTAACGCCATTAATGCTCCGCGCTTACTAAACCAATACGCCCATAATC
>Ga0247816_10001459_pt1 | contig 11612 bp, 8 predicted proteins | sample UWRJL209509C1_FD_179930 | JGI IMG/M metagenome (GOLD analysis project Ga0247816, IMG submission 179930) | Plant litter microbial communities from Arlington Agricultural Research Station in Wisconsin, United States - UWRJ-L209-509C-1 | ecosystem: Environmental > Terrestrial > Plant litter >...
CTGTTATGTATTCTGATTATCAACAAAAAATAGGAACTGCACACGATATTATAGGCAATCCTGACTTAGTAGCTCAAAAATTATTTTTAGCGGTCGACAGTGGTGGCTGGGTTTGGAATCAAATAAAAGCGCCATCATGGCCTGCAAGAGGCAAAAAAAGTGATGAAACACAAACTGAATTTGAAGCTAAAATGCGAGCTTTTGAGTGGAAAAGAAATAAATTTACTAAAGGATTGTCAAAAAGCTTAAACGAAATCACGTTGTTGATGAAAGAAAATGAAGAAGATTATTTCTTTTTGATTTGTCGTTTACTTCAGGGATACGCCCCTACAAGTACAAGCGATTATCCAGCCACGCTACATTTAGATAGACGAAAACAAAATTTGCAAAAAATAAAAACTTGGTTCAAGTATAATAAAAACGTTTGTGATAATGGTGGGGTAATTCCTGAATTATCTGGTAGAGCGCCTTGGATGACATTAGCTTGGATTGAAGAAGCAAAGAATTTAGTTGAAACAGGAAATAATGAAGAAATACAAAAATTCTTTGATGGAACGCCATATGAAAATAGTATGAAGAATAATACCAAAAATGAAGAAGATATTGCATGGTGTGCAGCATTTATAAATTGGATTATGAAGCATTATGGATATAAAGGTGTACTTACTGATAATGGTTATGATGCTGTAAGAGCTCTTAAATGGGCTAATTGGGATGAAGGTACAGACTTAAAGAGACCTGTATATGGGGCAATTGCTGTAAAGACAAGAGATGGCGGAGGTCATGTTGGTTTTGTTGCAGGTAAGAAAGGTAATAAAGTAGTAATTTTAGGAGGTAATCAAACACAAAAATTATATTGTGTAGCATACGATATTTCAGATTATTTTGCTTATGTAGTGCCAAAAAATTACGAAATTAGTGATTCCGATTATATTTTGCCTGAATATAATGGTAATCCTGGTGAAAAAGGTTCGGAACAATAAAAAATAGAAAAAATGAAAAGAATAATTTTAATTGCTTTGCTTAGTATAGCTTTTTATAGTTGTAATGGGCAAAAAAAAGAACAAATTGTCAAAGAAAAGAAAGAGGAAAAAACAGATATGAGAAAAGAAGATGATCAAATTAGTGATATTCTTATTAAACAAATTGAATATGGGAAACCTAGTTTTGACAATCCATATAAATATAATTCTAAAGATTTAGAAGTCATTCTTCCTAAACTAAAAAATATATTATTATCTAATGGGTTTGTCACTTTAAAAAAATCAGATTTTGAGGCTAGAATTAAAACTGTTTTTGGTAGAGTAATTGCTCCTAATTCTGATTCTAAATATCTTTATGTAAATTTTTTAGAAAAATGTAATGTACAACCTAAATACTTTCCAAATGATATAATTAACTATTTTGGAAATTATATAATTAAAAATGAAAATTTTATTACTGAGAGTTATGCAATACCACAAATAATTGATTATCAAAAAGAATTTAATGAAATTTCAATTAGAGAAAATAGCTTTGACAGACATTATAAAGATGAGCGAGGTGAAGAAGTTTCAAAACACTTATGGAAAGATGATAAAAAATTAACCGAACAACGCAAAAACAATATCAAAATTCTCGTTGCTCGTAATATGTATTTGTTTAACGATAGTAGAGCTCACTTTAAATGGTTGATACTAAACGATGAATATTTCATGCAAAGTTTGGTAACAACTTTTGGTTATTATGAAGATAAAGAATTGTTGAAATGGGTAGTAGAAAACATAAAATTTGACAGCAATAATCCAAAAGAATTAGACAAGATATTTTGGAATAAAAAATGCGATGGAACTGCAAAAGTAAACTTGAAAATTTTTCCTGTTTTAAAAGAAATTGTAACACCCGAAGGAGCTAATTATTTTGAAGCTTTAAAAATGTATGTAATGTATTTACTTGAGGATAAAGAAAAAAGAAATGAGCTTTCACTTCAAGACAGAGCAAAATTGCTAGCTCATTTAGTTTATTTTGGCGAGCAATATCGTTATGATGAAAGCTATAAAGACAAAAGTTACTTTATGCAGCGAATTTGGATGCGTGATATTGATGGCTCTGTTCAAAAAGAAATAGTAAAAAACAATTATTATAATTTACCGGATTATAAAAATCTTTATAAAAGATCAGAGGAATATCAAAATGCTCTTGCTGATGAAAATGGAGGGTAAAAGAATTTTGTGTAGATATAAGCTTATGTCTTGTATTAGTTTGATTTAAGTAAAATACAAAATTCCGCATTTTGCGGGATTTTGTATTTATAGTGTTTAAGTACTGACGATGTTAATAAGGGAATTGGATTAGGAAACGCTAAACTATTTCAGGGTAAAGAACACGTTTTAAAAAATATTAAAAATGAAGAGAATATTAATAATATTTATTCTGCTTACAGCTTTTTTATCATGTAAAAAAGAAGAAAGTAAAGAATCAACAAAGTTACAAATTACTAAGGCAAACGATATTAATGTAAATTCAATAGATACTACAAAAAAAATTATTGAACAACAAGTATTGCATGGATATGCTATAAAAGAAGCTGGACTTGATATGCAAAGTGATTACAATTATAAGAAAGAGGATTATGATGTAATAAAAAAAATATCAATTGATATTTTGAAAAGCTATAATTATAAAGTATTAAATAATGAAAATTTTCAAAATAAATTATCTAGAATTTTTAATTTTAAAATTACAGAAAAAGATATTAATTTTTTAGTAGAGTTTGCTTGTCCATTAGAGAATATAAAATATCAGTTAGATATTAATTATACAGTGAGTAATAATAATCCACTTTTTATTGATTCAAAAAATAATATAATACTTGAAGCACTTTTTACACCACAACTTATAAATTATAAAACTGACTATCCTGATATTTATAATAAAGAAGAAAAAATAGAGAAAAAGAAGTCAATAAATGGGGAGCCAGTTGATATAATAAAATGGAAAGAGATTCCAAATCTTAACGAACAACGTAAAAAAAATGTTCAAACCCTTGTTGCTCGTAATATGTACTTGTTCAATGACAGTCGGGCGCATTATAAATGGTTAATAGCAAATGATGAAATTTTCATGGAGAGCCTCGTAACGACTTTTGGCTATTATGATGATAAGGAATTAGTAAAATGGTTGGTAGATAAAACAGGATTTGCAAACCAAAATATAGATCAAGTAAACAAAATTATTTACAACAAAAAGTGTGATCGGAAAATAGTTTTCGACCAACAGCTGTTGAATATTCTGGTTGAAGATGAGGTAAAAGCAACTCAATTCTATGAGTTTGTAAGATACGACTATATAGATTGGTTATTAAGTGATAAGAGTAATACCGAACTCACTTTTTCTCAAAAAGCTGAAATAATAGCTCGAATACATAGTTTTATTTACAAGCATGCTAAAGATTATAGAACGGTAGATTTTATGGGGAAATTTGCAGAATATAACGATTCTGATAACAAATATAGTAAAGAGTTTAAACTTAAAAATTATTATAATATTCCAGAGTTTGAAAAGCAATGGAAACAGGCAAAAATAGATGGCGATGGTATTTCTTTACCTGGTGAAGAGTAATTAAAAAATTATAAAATGATTAAAACATATAAGCCAACATTATTTCTTTTTTTTCTTTTCTCTTTAAGTGGTTTTTCACAATCCATTACTGATGATTTATTTTTAAAACAAGATGTGTACATACGTGGCCTGTTAACTGCTAAAGATTATAATTTAAAAGGAAGTCCCAAAAAAGTAATAAGTACCTCTTATCAGTTTGAAAGGGATGGATCAAAAAGTAAAACAGGATACCGTTATGTGAGATGTTTTTCAAAACAAGGCCTTTTGACAACAGAAGAAAGTTATGCGCTAAATGAACCAAATGACAAATCTATAGAAACATATTATTATACGGGTATTAGATTAGACAGCGTTAATGGTTTTAGAAAAAGAACGTACTATTATGGCGACCAAGGCAGATTAAAAAAAATAATTTATTATGATGAAAAAAACAGGGAGGAAGACCAGGAGGATTTTTATTATAGTAATGACTTAATTAATAAAGTTATACAAAAGTCTAATAAACTAAAAACAACTTATAATTATGATAAAAAAGGAAACATTACCTTAATGAGTAGTACTCGTTCAGATAATAATAAAGGGACTCAAAGTGAAAATTTATATGATGTTTTCGGAGATATTAGTACTTCTGTTTCAAAAGATGAGGTTAATGATATTCTAACAAAACAAATTTATAAAAGAACAAAAGATAAGAATAATAACGTTACAGTATCGGAAATTACCAGCCAATCCAATAAAAGCAAAATTACTACTTATGATAAAGCAGTATTTAGTTATGATTCTCAAGGAAGTGTAGTTACGATTACTTCTTTTAAAAATAATAAGAAAACAGATATTTATGAAAGTAAAATAATCTATTATACTGCTGAAGAAATCAATCAAAAATTGATTCCTGAAACCATCAAAAAACAATCGGTTAATTCAACAGAAAACATATTGATTTCTCAACTAAAAGATGGTGAAAGTTCTTCTTTAGGTGATGAATTTGAATCTCATAAGTATACTGAAAAAGATTTGGAAGCAACAATTCCTCTTATAAAGCAAGAATTAAAAAATAACAATTTTAAATTTTTAGAATTAACTCAATTTAATACCCGTATTAATAATATTTTTAATCGTATAATAGATCCTAACTCATCCAATTTATTTTTGTATGTGAATTTTTACGATAAGTGTGATAAGAATCCAATGTTTTCATTGTCAGTAATTTATTCAGGCACTTTTATTATAAAAAAAGAAAGTTTCATAACAGATTTATATGCTATACCTGAATTAGTTAACTATCAGAATGATTTTCCCGAATTAATAGAAATTGAGAATCAAAAAATAATAAAAAAGGAGCCTGATTTAGGAAATGAAATTGAAATTCCTCATTGGAAAGATATGCCTAATTTGAAAGAACGACGTAAAAAAAATATTCAAACCATTGTTGCTCGAAATTTGTATTTATTCAATGATAGTCAAGCGCATTTTAAATGGTTAATATTAAATGATAACATCTTTATGAGAAGCCTCGTAACTACTTTTGGTTATTATGATGATAAAGAATTAGTAAAATGGGTAGTTGATAAAACAGAATTTATTAATCAAAATATAGATGAAGTAAATAAAATAATTTACAATAAAAAATGCGATGGAAAAATAGTTTTCGACCAACAGTTGCTAAATATAATAGGTGAAGATGATGCAAAAGCAACCCAATTTTGTGAGTTTGTAAGATATGATTATATAGATTGGTTATTAAGTGATAGAAGTAAGACAGAACTCACTTTTTCACAAAAAACCGAGATAATAGCCCGAATACATAGTTTTATTTATATCCACGCTAAAGAGTATCGAACAGTAGATTTTATGGGAAAATTTGCAGAATATAACGATTCAGACAACAAGTACAGTAAAGAGTTTAAACTTAAAAATTATTATAATATTCCAGAGTTTGAAAAGCAATGGAAACAGGCAAAAATAGATGGTGATGGTATTTCTTTACCTGGTGAGGAGTAATTTAAATGTGTAGGCATAAGCTTCTGGTTTCTGTTTGATTTAAGTAAAAAACACAAAATCCCGCAAAGTGCGGGATTTTGTGTTTTTTACAGCGTTCAAGTCATATGATGCTAATGAGGAAATTGGATTAGGAGAAATCGAAACATATTGGACATTGAACCAAAAAAAAGCTTCAGATTTCTCTGAAGCTTTTATCTTAGTAGCGGGAACAGGACTCGAACCTGTGACCTTCGGGTTATGAGCCCGACGAGCTGCCTACTGCTCTATCCCGCGATGTTTCGGGTGCAAAGATAAGCAGTATATACGGTTATCCAAAGAAAAATTGAAAATATTTTTTTAAGTGCTATTAAATTTAATAACTTGTTAACAAACAAGTGTTTGTGTGTTTTTAAAAGTGATTTAAGAGACAGAGTCAATTTTGTAATTTAGTAATTCTTGGTATGGATTGTCTTTTAAGCCTAATAAAAAACCAAAAGCCGGTTCGGTTTTGTAACCTTTTTGTTTGAGTTTAATAATTTCTAATCTAAATTTTTCACCTTTAGACTGCAAAATCTCATGTTCTATAATCATATGTTTATACCCGTTTTGATTTTTGGTGGGAATATTTTGTCCAAAGATTTCAATTTCAAAACGCTCTATTTTAAAATTTGCGATGACTGTTTCTTCATTGTCAATTGTTGTTTCTCTAATTGTTAATTCATTTTTATTTCCAAAAAAAGACTCCAATTTTTCAATAAAATCTGGTTTGTTTTTCCAGTAACAAATAATGTCAAGATCGCTGTTTTCGATATCAATATTTATCGGAATGGTTCCAGCTAAAATGGGGTCAAATTCGGCAATGTTTGCTAAGACTTTGTATTCTGACAGTATTTTATAAGCCAGAACCTGTTTTTGATTCCCATTTTTTAAATATTCTATCTTGGTAAAGTCTGTCATTATTTACTATAATTTTTTTCTTCTTTAATTTCCTGTTCTATCTTTTTATTAATATTGACCTTAGCATTGGTGAAAACAAAAATTGTGGTTTTGTATTCACGGGCGTTTGGATTAGTAATTTCGCCTGTAATTTTTGAATTTTCAAAATAAGGACTTGTTTCTTTAAATTCGTTATTGTTTTCCTCAAATTCCTTAATCCGGATTAGGTTTTTATATTGTACATCAAGATTAAACCAGTTTACATAATCAGCGTTGAAAGAAACAGCTTTAATTCTCTTTTTTGTGTAATAATTAATGGCACCGGCCTGGCCATAATTATCACAAAGCACAAGGGTTTTCTGGGGATTTTGAAGTTTTGCATAAATAGAATCTGTTTTACGGGCAAGTTCTTTCCAGCCCAACATATCGGCAAAATCTTGTGGCAATTTATGATCTTTTCCATCTTCCCAGCGAAGCATTCCCAGTTTTTTATATTTCTCCGGATGTCCAACTATATATTCCGGACTTTTATTTGGAAAAGCTAAATTGTACATCGGAATAAACAACAGTAACGGAATAAGGATAAATACGGGCTGTAAATAACGTTTCCAGCCTGTTTTTAGAATTTCGGAAAGAAAAACAGATCCAAAGGCAATATAAATTGGATACAAACCAATTGCATAATAAGCTTTTGCCTTAAAGTATAAAAAGACTGCCAGTGTGAAAATAATTGATGCAAAGAAAAATTTATATTTTTTAAAAGGGTTGAAAAATAACAAAGAATATAACGATGAAAAAATCACTAATAATGCACCAATAAAAAATAATAATTGTTCTTTAAGAAACACTAAACGATCTACATTGACCAATTGTGTTTCGGCCAATTCTTTCATATGATGCACAATAGGAAAATGATTGTTGTATTGCCATAAAAGATTTGGCAGAATTAATAGCAATCCTAAAATCAAGGCTGAATAAAGCTTTTTTTCAGTCAATATTTTTCTTTGTTCAGAAAGTAATAGTGCCGGAAAAAGACCAATAAGCAGAAAAAGAATGTTGTATTTATTTAAAAAACCAAAAGCAAAAACGACAGCACCAATATAAAACCATTTTTTTTCCTCGGTTGTGACATATTGAATAACAACATAATAAAAAGCTGTCCAACACAAAACATCTAGTGAATTGGGCTGATAAAGCATATTAATTCGCAATAATGATGAAAACAAAATACAAGTTGCACCTAAAAGTAAAGCATATAAATTCCCTTTAAGAACTTCAATAGTTTTCCAGACTACTATGAGCGTTAAAACGCCAAAAAGGGCAGGGAAGAATTTGACCCAAAAAACAGAATTTCCAAGCAAAAAAATAACATACGAAAACCAGGAAGTTACTGGTGGAACCGACAAATAACCCCAGGCTAAATGATGTGCCTGATCGAGGTGAAGGTATTCGTCACGCTGCAAATCATATTCAGTGCTTAGTAATATATATTGTAAAGCAAATTTTAAAATTATAAATCCGATTAAAATTATGTTTTTTTTGGTCATTGAGTGTTTGGTTTTTATAACTAAAGTTTTGTTTTAAATTCCTTAGCTAATATATAATTTATTTTAAACCGAAACTAAACCAGAATTTTGCCGTAATAAATCAAACAAATTCAATTTTGTAATTTGTGCTAAATGTAAATTCTACATCATTTTTCCTTCTTTCGCATATTCTTTTTTAATTCCCTGAAGCAAGTGATCAAGGTTGATACTTTCGTTCTCATCTTCTAATGTTCTCAAACAGGCATATTGAATGATATTGACAATATTAGCACCGGTAATGTCGTATTTTTTTGAAATCTCATTAAGATTTACATCTTCAGCAATTCTAATTCCTTTTGGTAAATTATTCTCCCAAAGTTTTAAGCGTTCGCTATAAGAAGGTACTTCAAACTCAATAATAGATTGAAATCTTCGGGTGAAAGCGGTATCAATATTTGTTTTAAAATTAGAAGCCAAAATTACCAATCCGGGATGATTTTCAATACGCTGCAGCAAATACGAAACTTCCTGGTTAGCGTATTTATCGTGCGCATCCCTAACATTTGTTCTTTTTCCGAAAACGGCGTCGGCTTCATCAAAAAAGAGAATCCATTCTTTATCAGTAGCTTTGTCAAAAAGAGAAGAAAGATTTTTTTCGGTTTCACCAATGTATTTTGAAATCACCGTAGATAAATCAATTCGGTATACATCTCTTTTTGTGTATTTTCCAAGTAGGGAAGCCGTAAGTGTTTTTCCGGTTCCCGGCGCACCGTGAAACATGACTCTGAAACCTGGTTTTATCTTGGCTTTCATATCCCATTCGTGAAGTAAAATTTCGTTGAATTTGAGCCAGGTTTCTATTTCCTTAATTTGGTTTAAGGTTGAAGAATTAAGTACCAGATCTTCCCATTCTAATTGGGTTTCGATTAATTGGGCAGGAAAAATGCTGCTAAGCTGAGGTTTTAAAATTTTTCCGGTTATGAATTTTTCGATGTACTCGTCTTCTAAAATCAGCAATCCACTTAGTTTGGGTTCACCATATGGCACATTTTCTATTTTGATAATTCTTTTTTGATACAAAAAGGACTCATTGTGTAAGTAATTGTAAAATGAAATCCGGTCATCTAAATCATTTCCTGCAATTAAAAACTGAGCCGTTTCACCTGTTGGTAAAATTCCACGATGGTTTTTCGTTTTAATTCCACCAAATTCTGGTAATTCGCCACCGTTAGGTAAATACTCGGCAATAATCGAACTTAAAAAATCGGGTTTAAGATGCGGAACAAGTGCCAAAACCAGTAAAAGAATATCCGTTTCAGTAAGGTTATTTTCGATAATAAATTCGCTGATAAATCCATCAGAATCCTGTTGTATTAAAACGGGTTTTTCCATAGGACTTTCTGCTTGAAAAAGTTGGTCAAGCTGAAATACGAATTGGTTTTTTAAGTGGGTGATTACGTTTTCCATCTTTTATGCTACTAAAGATTCGATTGAAAAAAAATCTATTTTTGATTGTTTGTAATTTCTGATTCTGTTCATTACAGCATTTCCGTTATGCGAACCGTCACTATTGGTATTACCTTCAATTGTTTCAATTAAATCGCCATTAACAGCAGTTACAATTCCGGTATGAAACCAGTCGTTTGTTGTTTTTTGAATCAGAAATATATCAGCAGGTTTTATCAAAGCCGGATTGGTTCTTGCCGTTTGAAAACGAGTTACTATTTTTTTCTGAATTCCGGTTACGCCAACAGTATCACAGCTATAAGTTAAAGGCATCAGGGTTTTGAAATTTTTTCCCTGAACAGAAGCCGCCTGATCAATTATCGCCTGAACAAATCCCATGCACCAAAACCATTCAGATCCTTCATGACCATCCATATAACTTCGCACCCACGGACCCGTATTGCTTTGGTTGTTGATGACAAGTTCGAAAGGATGATTTTTAAGATGGTTTTTGGCTGTATTCAGTACTAATTCTCTCAAATTATTGCCTGATACTGAATTTTCAAAAGCATTTTTAAGAGGAGATACAAGTTTGTCAAAAACTTTTTGATCTACAATTCCGTTTTGCGACAGGTTGTTAACTCTTTGAAAATTAAGGACTGCTTTTTCTGTCGCCGGACCAAAATCACCATCAATTCCGGTTGCGGTTCCTGATTCTGGATTTTGTATAGCAAATAAATTTAGCCAGGACTGAATTTTTTCAACGTCTTTTTTGTTGTTATTCACTCCTTTTTTTTGTTGTGTTGCTTTTATAAGCAGCTCTTTTTGGTAGGATGTTTTTTGCATGACTTTTTAGATTTTAAATTTATCAACAGGAATTAATTTAATTCCTGATATTTTTTCAGCGATAAATATTGAAGCTAGTTTTTCAGAAACAACAGTCAAAGCCGGATAATCTTTTATTCTGAAAAGATCATGATCAACTACTTGTTTTAAATCCAGAAACAAACGATTAATCCCTATAATTACTTCGTTTTGTGAATATATAATATCAGATTTCGCTTTATCTATACAATTCAACGCAGTTAGAGGAACAACTAATTTATAGACTGCTTCAGAATTGGTTGGCTTTTTTGTAATAATATCAATTGGATATAACTGAACAGGGTCTCGACTATTTTTTACAATTATGTCTATCAGCTTTGAATTAAAAAAGAATAACTTATCAAAATTGACAATTGAGTCTTGTAGAAATATTTTTTTATTACTAATTTCAACTTTAATATTTGGTGTTTCTGAGGGAATTTCTTTCCCTAAAAAGTAATTTATCCTGAGCATATTTGCCGGATAAGTAACTTTTTTTGCTGATGGCAGACTAAAATCTTCTGATAGTATGTAAAACATTTTTTTTAATTTTTATATGGATCTTGTTCTTGTAATCTTAGAGGGTCATTTTTATCAAAAAGCTTGTTACCAATTTGCGTTTCTAAAGAGGTAATTTCTTGAAGCACTTTGTTTTCATCCCATGTGTTTGGATTGGCTATAATATTATTTTCTAAAGATAATAGCTGCGAATTAACATATGAAAAATAAACTGCTAAATGACCACCACTATGAAGAGGAGCTATTAGTCCGTTACTTGCCTGAATAGCTACTGTTCGAGGTAAGATGCGACCGTTAGTATCTCTATTAATATTATAACCAGATTCAGAAGAAGCTTTCATTATATCTGAGTTTTCTGCAGAAGAAACAGGTATGAGATGGTGGGTTGCGTAACCAGTTGGCGCGTTTAAAAAGTTTGTTTGTCTCGTCAAGCGACCGCCAGAACGATTTATTCCGGGACTTTCCAGAATTTTTAATTTTTTATGAGTAACGCCCGGCGCTAAATTGCCTTGCGGAACTGATTTTGTTGCTCGTTGAACGTAATCGAAATCCCAAGTTTCTCCGCTATCTCTTACAGATGATATGTTAATAACCGAAGCATGGTCTGTATTAACCTTATTTTTTATTGCTTGTGCTTCTTCAGCTGTTATTTTACCTTCATCTTTTTCTTTTTCCGCTTCAGTATCAATTTCAGCCAAAGCACCTGCAATAGGTCCCGATGGAGTTGCAGCTTCAGGTTGA
>Ga0247816_10001461_pt1 | contig 11599 bp, 9 predicted proteins | sample UWRJL209509C1_FD_179930 | JGI IMG/M metagenome (GOLD analysis project Ga0247816, IMG submission 179930) | Plant litter microbial communities from Arlington Agricultural Research Station in Wisconsin, United States - UWRJ-L209-509C-1 | ecosystem: Environmental > Terrestrial > Plant litter >...
TGTTTTTATATTGTTTCAATAAAAACTGAGCGGCTGCAAAAGGTGATATTTCATTATTTTGCACCGCTTTTTTGCTTTCTTCCAATAGTAAAATAATTTCAGCGTGGTTATAAAAGTTTAGTTTGAGCTGCTCATTAATGGTTTCCATCATCCAAAACTGATTTTGCTCTTTTCTTTTTTCCTCGAAATATCCAGTTTTATTAGTTAAGTCAAAATACTGAGAAATAGTCTCCCAGATTTCTGAAATGCCTTCTTTAGTAATAGCACTGCAAGTTGTGACTTTTGGCTGCCAGGCCGATTTTTTGGAAGGAAATAAATGCAAGGCTCTATTGAATTCCACTTTCGCCAAATTTGCTTTTTTGATATTATCGCCATCCGCTTTATTGATGACAATTGCATCTGCCATTTCCATAATACCACGTTTGATGCCCTGAAGTTCATCACCTGCACCGGAAATTTTCAGCAATAAAAAAAAGTCAACCATACTATGAACTGCTGTTTCACTTTGACCAACGCCAACTGTTTCAATGATAATGGTATCAAAACCTGCAGCTTCACACAGAATAATAGATTCGCGTGTTTTTCTGGCTACACCTCCCAAAGTATCACCCGAAGCACTTGGTCTGATAAAAGCATTTTCATCTTTTACCAATTCTTCCATACGGGTTTTATCGCCTAAAATACTTCCATACGAAAGCGAACTGCTGGGATCAACTGCCAAGACTGCCACTTTTTTGCCTAATTGTGTGAGGAAAGTTCCAAACGCTTCAATAAATGTGCTTTTTCCAACACCCGGAACGCCGGTAATTCCAATGCGAATAGAATTATTGGCTTTTGGCAGACAGGCATTAATAACTTCATTTGCTTTTTCAGCATGTTCAGGATTTGTGCTTTCGACTAAAGTAATCGCACGGCTTAATGCAGTTCTGTTTCTGTCAAGAATTCCTGTAATTAATTCATTTGAAGAAGGTTGTTTTCTTCTGCTTTTCTGAATTTGACTGATAGCGGATACATTGATAATTTCAGAAGTTGAAATTCCATCTTTTTCATGTAAACTGCCTGATTGTTTATTTGGACTTGACAAAATACTTTTTTTGGTACTGTAAAAGTACAGAAAACAAAAACAGTTTCAAAAGTAGAAAATTCCCTTTGAAACTGTTTTTTGTGAATTTATTTATAGCTTGTCAGAATTTAATAACCAGCCGTAAATCTAACCTGATGGTGTTTTGGTGTTTCTGCTTCGTCAGCAATTACAACCGCTAAATCTTCAACAGACAAGATGCTTCTTTGTTCGTCGTTAAAAACAGGATTTTCCAGGCCTAAACGATATTTTCCGGTTCTGCCAGTTGTTGTTCCTGCATGCATTTCAAAAGCAGGACTAAAAAATGCCCAATCCAGTTCCTTTTCTTCTTTGATGATATTCAGATAATCACGTGCAGCAGTTGCAGCCACATAATATTCTTTTGGAAAATCCGGAGTATCTACTGCTTGTAAATCCGGAGCAACAAAAAGACTTCCGCCTCCGCCAATGACAATGAATCGTTTGACTCCAGATTTTTTAACAGCTTCCTGAATCGCTTTTGAACCAGCGATAAAATCATCATAAATGTCCGGATTTGTCCAACCTGCATTGTAAGCACTTATTACAATGTCATTTCCTTTTAAGATCACTGCTAATTCATCTACGTTAAAAATATCAGTACTTATCCAATTGACATTTTTAGTATCTTTTGGATTTCTTGCGATTGCCGTAATGTCATGTTTTCTTTCTGACAACTCGTTTAAAATAGCTGAGCCAACAAATCCTGTTGCTCCAATAATTGCGATTTTCATAATATATAAATTTATTTAGTAATAAAAAATGTTACAGTTTAGTGCAAAAAAATAGTTTAAAATTGATTTGAAAAATCTTCTAACGTAATATGATCTAACTGCAGGCTGATTTTTTCGTTCAGATCCTGATACAAAAGACCTAAGTTTTGATTGATGTTTTTTCCGACAGGGCAATCCGGATGCGGCTGATTCTTGGCGTATCCCAAATTTATAGTTTCAAAGGTCATTTGAAAGATTTCTTTTAAAGTAATATCTACAGCGTTCTTTGCCAGTCTGGTTCCCCCGTTTTTGCCTTCTTTGCTTTCTACAATATGATGTGACTTTAAATTGGCAATCTCTTTTCTCACCAAAACCGGATTCAAATTAATGCTCCCTGCAATAAACTCTGATGATAAATAATCATTGGGGAATTTTGTCAGCAATGTAAGAATGTGAATCGTTATAGCGAATTTACCTGAAAGCATACTGTAATAAAATATGTTACAAATGTAAGTTGTTTTGTGGAATAAAAAATAATTTTAACTAAAAATTAATGGAAGACAACAATTTATAAATGACTATTTTTGTGCTTAACCTGTGATATGAACAATTTTATACTAATATTTTTCTTTTTGTTTTTAGGATTGCTTTTGCAAAGAGTGAAAGGTTTTCCATCTCATATCTACAAAACCCTCAACAAGATTGTCATCTATTTATGTCTTCCGGCAATCACTTTGTATCATATTCCGAAAATAAAATGGAGTAACGAATTGTTGTTTCCAATAGGAGCAGGATGGATTACATTTATTCTGGCATTTGTTTTTTTTCATTTTTTAGGAAAAAAACTGGGTTGGTCCAATAAATTGATTGGCTGTTTAATTTTAACTGCCGGACTAAGTAATTCATCATTTTTAGGTTATCCTATTATTGAAGCCTTATTTGGGAAAAAAGGATTGGAAACAGCAGTTTTAGTTGATCAGCCTGGAACTTTTGTGGTTGTTTCAACTTTAGGAATTTTTGTTGCCGCTTTTTATTCTAAAGGAACTCCGGATACATTTAGTATTATTAAGAAAATAATATTATTTCCACCTTTTATAATGTTTGTTTTGGCTTGCTTAATGAATGTTTACGACTATGATTTGGATTTAGACATCCAGTCTGTATTGTTGAAAATAGGAAGTTTGGTAACGCCATTGGCTTTGCTGTCTGTTGGTTTGCAGCTTAGTTTTGACAGAAAAAGCCAGCATTGGAAGTTTTTGCGGCTTGGACTTTTCTTTAAGCTTATTCTGGTTCCGTTTGTAATTTTAGTTTTATACGTGTTTATTTTCGGGCAGCATTCCGAGCCTATAAAAATTACCATAATGGAAACAGCTATGGCCCCGATGATTACCGGAGCAATTCTGGCTTCCACTTATGGCTTAAAGCCAAAATTAAGCAGTATGATGATCGGATTTGGAATTCCGATTTCATTTGTAACCCTCGCCATCTGGTATTTTATTGTTATTTTTGTAATATAATTTAGTTCTTCAAAATATGAATTCTTCTACACAGTCAGCAAAAGTTGATTCAGCTACTTTTGCTCAAAAAACAGTTTATTCAGTATTATTTTCAATTGCATTTGCTCATTTACTGAACGACTTAATGCAGGCAGTCATTCCTTCAACATATCCGATTTTAAAAGAAAATTTTGACTTGACTTTTACTCAGATCGGATTGATTACGTTTGTTTTTCAGCTCACTTCATCTTTATTGCAGCCTTTCGTTGGATTTTACACAGACAGAAAACCAAAACCCTATTCGCTTGTAGCAGCAATGATTTTTTCTATTATTGGCCTTGCATTATTATCTGTTTCCACTTCTTTTTGGATGTTGCTGGTTTCGGTAGCCATTGTTGGAATTGGTTCTTCCATTTTTCATCCTGAGGCATCCAGGGTTGCATTTTTGGGTTCAGGCGGAAAACGCGGACTGGCACAATCCATTTTTCAGTTGGGTGGAAATGCCGGTAGTGCAATAGGACCTTTATTAGTAGCTTTGATTATAGCGCCTTATGGACAATCTTACATCTTGTGGTTTGTAATTGCCGGAATTTTGGGTATTATACTCTTATCAAGAATTGCTGTTTGGTACCAAAATCATTTGATTTTAAGAGCTTCTAAAAAAGCAGTTTTGGAAGAAGAGCTGATTCAGTTATCCGATAGAAAAATTACTATTTCTATAATTGTTTTGTTATTGCTAATTTTTTCAAAGTTCTTTTATATGGCAAGTATGTCGAGTTATTTTACTTTCTATCTGATCAGTAAATTCTCAATGTCTGTACAGGATTCCCAATTCTATTTATTTCTTTTTCTTGCTTCTGTAGCGGCCGGAACGCTTATTGGCGGACCATTGGGAGATCATTTTGGCAGAAAGTATATTATTTGGTTTTCGATTTTGGGTGCGGCTCCTTTTACTTTGCTTTTGCCTTATGCTAATTTATTCTGGACAGGTGTTTTGGCGGTAATTATCGGTGTTATTATTGCCTCTGCATTTTCAGCGATTTTGGTTTTTGCTCAGGAATTAAAGCCGGGAAAGGTCGGAATGATTTCAGGTTTATTTTTCGGTTTTGCTTTCGGAATGGGAGGTTTGGGATCTGCTGTTTTAGGATATATTGCGGATAAAACCAGTATAGAATATGTTTACACCATAAGTTCTTATTTACCCTTAATTGGAGTGTTTGCTTATTTTCTGCCTAATATTCAAAAGAAGAAATAAGATTATTTTTAAATTGATAGAAAAAGTAGAGTTTAGCTTTTTTAATCATTATTTTTTGAGTAATTTTAGAGGGAACTAAAAAATATAATTATGTCAACATTAAGATTAGGCGATATAGCTCCGGATTTTCAGGCCGAAACAACACAAGGGCCAATTAGTTTTCATGAGTGGTTAGGGGATTCATGGGGTGTTTTATTTTCACACCCGGCAGATTTTACTCCTGTTTGTACAACGGAATTAGGAACGGTTGCGAATTATGTTCCTGAATTTGAAAAAAGAAATACCAAGGTTATTGCTTTGAGTGTAGATGGTTTGGACTCACATTTAGAGTGGATCAAGGACATTAACGAAACTCAAAATACAGAAGTTAATTTTCCAATAATTGCTGACGAAGATAAAAAAGTTGCCAATTTATATGATATGCTGCATCCTAATGCAAGCGATAAATTTACAGTACGTTCAGTATTTGTAATCGGAAATGATAAAAAAATCAAACTTACCTTGACGTATCCGGCTTCAACAGGAAGAAATTTTGACGAATTACTTCGTGTAATTGACAGTTTACAGCTAACGGCAAATTACAGTGTGGCAACTCCTGCCAACTGGAAAGACGGAGGAGATGTAGTGATTTCTCCAGCTGTTCCGGATAGTGATATTCCGGCTAAGTTTCCAAAAGGACATACGCCGATAAAACCCTATTTGCGTATGACACCGCAACCCAATAAATAAGATTCTAAGATGCTAAGTTTCTAAGGTACTGAGGTAATCTCAAAGTAAATAATCTTAGAAACTTAGCGTCTTTGTTACTTAGTAACTTTTTTTAAGCTTTCTTCATCAGTTCACTCATTCTTTTCTTGTCACCGACAACCCAGATAATATCATTTTTTTGCAGTACAATGTTCGATTCCGGATTCAAAATTCGGTTACCGTTTCGTTCAATTCCCACCACCATACCGTTGGTTTTTCCTCTAAACTGACCGATGCTTTTTTCGATGAACTCTTCATGAGAGACTTCTAACTGGCGTAACACGATATCGGATTCTTCTGCTTTTTTGGCTTCTTCCATTTCGTTTTGGTTAAGGTATTTAGAAAACTCCGTAACCTGAGCATCAGTACCAATCACACATACTTCATCACCGGGAAATAATCGTTCATTTTTAGTTGGGATCGGAATGGTAACATCTCCTCTTTTTATATAGGCGATGTTAATGCCAAGCTGTTCCCTGATGCGTAATTCCTCTAATGTTTTTCCTGCAAGGTTAGACTCACTTCCAATATCAAAAAAAGACATGTGCCCATCCCATGGCATTAAATTGGCATATCTCCTGTCTATCTTTTTGTTATCACGATCGTTCAGGTTCTTTAAAAAGTGGCTTTCAATTTTATGGTATTGGTCGTTAAGTCTTTTAGGAAACAATTGATAGGCTCCGATAGCTATTATCAAGGCAACGAAAGCGACCAGAGGTGAAAAGAAAATATTCAGCAAGAAACCTACGAAAAATAAACCAAGGCTCATTCTGATTAAGATCAGCATTAAAAGAGCACCACGGTACTTGCGTTCTTCCCATAAGGCTTCAACTTCATCCACTTTTACACGACGTAATGAAAGTGCCCATAAAAAGGGTGCAATACTGACTAATGTTATCAATGCGGCAAGAGTATTTCCAAATCGTGTTTCAGCAACCAGAGGAGCTACAAATTTAGATGACAATAATATTATTGCAGTGATAATAATGGTATGCAGTATAATTTGTGTAATCGAAGCACGAAGAACCAGCTGCCATGTACTTACAGATTTGATAGCTTGTGCATTTACACTGTAACGGTTGATGTTTTTGACCCATTTTTTAGGTAATTTCTTCTCTAAGTAATCAGAAAAAGGATCTGAATATTTTATAAGGAAAGGAGTAGTGAAGGTTGTGATGGCTGATACGGCAACAATGATAGGATATAAAAAGTCACTGGTTACCTTAAGTGTCATTCCTAAGGTGGCAATGATAAAGGAAAACTCCCCGATCTGAGCCAGACTCATTCCGGTCTGAACCGATTGTTTTAGCGGCTGTCCTGATAATAAAGCTCCAAAAGACGAACTGAATGCTTTTCCAAAAATAGTCAGTAGTGTAATAAGTGCTACCGGCAATGCGTAAGTAACCAGCGTTTCCGGATTTATCAACATTCCCACAGATACAAAGAATACAGCTCCAAACAGATCTTTTACAGGCTGAATTAAATGTTCTATTTTTTCTGCTTGTGTCGTTTCGGCTATGATTGATCCCATTATAAAAGCACCCAAAGCCGGTGAAAAACCAACATTGGCAGCAAACATTACCATCATCAGACATAATGCTAATGAAATAATAAGCAGCATTTCATCAGTAAGAAGATGTTTGGCTTTCTTCAGGATTGTCGGAATAATAAAAATTCCTCCTAAAAACCAAATGATCAAAAAGAATACTAATTTTAAAACGGATTGTAATAATTCACTGCCCGAAACCTGATCGCTTACTGCAATGGTCGATAATAGAACGAGCATTAAAATAGCGACAATGTCTTCAACTATAAGCGCACCAAATACAATACCGACAAACTTTTTTCCCTTCACACCCAATTCATCAAATGCCCTGATAATAATGGTTGTCGAAGAAATTGAAAGTGTAGCACCAAGGAAAATACTATCCATTTTCCCCCATCCCATCCATTGCCCGACAAAATAGCCAATGAGGACCATGAATAAAATCTGGGTTATTGCGGTTATAGATGAGGTTCCTCCGACCTTCATTAATTTCTTAAAACTAAATTCGAGACCCAAACTGAAGAGTAAAAATATTACCCCAATTTCAGCCCAGACTTCAACACTTTTCATATCTGTTATGGATGGGAAAAAGTCAAAGTGATTTCCGGCTAAAAATCCGGCGATTAAATATCCCAGAACCAGCGGCTGTTTCATTTTTTTAAATATCAAAACAGCAATTCCGGCGGTCATCAGGATTAATCCCAAGTCGCTAATTAAGGGTTGTAGGTGGTGTGTAGTTTCTGCAGCGGCATTTAAGGCAATCATAAATAAATGTTTTCGGGAGCTATTTCCAGCCTTCCATTTCAAGCTTTTAATCAAAAAATCTATTTTTTAAATCAGTTACAGGAGCTTCCTCCGGTCGCTCTGTCCCTGCTTAAAAATATAATTTTTTTCAAAAAAGGCTTTCCATTTCAGTCCGGGCTAAATTCGTAATGTAAATTATAGTAATAAAAAAAAGCTATCGATAAAGATAACTTTTTTTGCGAAAATATGATATGTTTTGTTGATATTCCTACTTAATTCGTAGTATTTAAGATTTTTTGAATTTTAATTAGATTCCAACAAAATTGGCAGGCGTTATTTGCATCAATTCTGCTTTTATAGCGTCAGAAACATCTAAAGTAGCAATAAAACCATGAATAGCTTTTTTATCAATCGCTTCATTAGTTCTGGTTAAGCCTTTCAAAGCTTCATACGGATTTGGATAGGCTTCACGACGTAAAATAGTCTGAATAGCTTCTGCTACAACCGCCCAGTTTTTTTCTAAATCCTCATGAAATTTACTTTCGTTCAGTAATAATTTATTCAATCCTTTCAAAGTTGCTTCAAAAGCAATAATTGTATGACCGATTGGTACACCAATGTTACGTAAAACAGTACTGTCAGTCAAATCACGCTGTAATCTTGAAATAGGTAATTTTGCAGATAAATGTTCAAAAATAGCATTTGCAATCCCTAAATTCCCTTCTGAATTTTCAAAATCAATCGGATTTACTTTGTGCGGCATTGCAGATGATCCAATTTCTCCCGCTTTGATTTTTTGTTTAAAATATTCCATTGAAACATACGTCCAGATATCACGGTCTAAATCTATGATGATATTGTTGATTCTTTTTAAAGCATCAAAAAAAGCAGCAAAATGATCGTAATGTTCAATTTGTGTAGTCGGGAATGAATGGTGTAATCCAAGTACGTTTTCTACAAAATTCCCACCAAATTTTTTCCAGTCCGTTTGTGGATACGCAACATGATGTGCATTATAGTTTCCTGTAGCACCACCAAATTTAGCAGCAAAAGGAATGTTGAACAACAAACGCATCTGCTCTTCCAAACGTTCTGTAAAAACCAATATCTCTTTGCCCAAGCGGGTAGGAGAGGCCGGCTGTCCATGTGTACGGGCCAGCATCGGAATGTCCTTCCACTCAATGCTTAATTCTTTTAATTTAGAAATTAAGGCAATTAAAGAAGGCATATAAACTTTTTCAAAAGCTTCTTTTGTAGAAAGAGGAATTGCTGTATTATTGATATCCTGAGAGGTTAATCCAAAGTGAATGAACTCTTTAAATTGAGATAATCCCAATTTTTCAAAAGCATCTTTTATAAAATACTCAACCGCTTTTACGTCGTGATTGGTTACTTTTTCAGTTTCTTTAATCCAAAGGGCATCTTCCGTTGAGAAATTTTTATAAATAGCTCTCAAACTATCAAATAAGTTGGGATTAACATCTGAAAGCTGCGGTAATGGAACTTCGCATAAAGCAATGAAATATTCGATTTCAACCAATACACGGTATTTGATTAATGCTTCTTCCGAGAAAAAAGGTGCTAATGAAAGAGTTTTGTTTCTATATCTTCCGTCAATTGGAGATATGGCATTCAATTCGTTTAAAGTAGTCATTGTTATGTTGTTTGTTCGAAAGGCACAAATATAAACAGAATTTAGAGATTAAAAGTAATCAAAATAGGCAATTATGTTTTAAATTGATTTTAGACGCTCTCTTAAATCTGCTACTCCTTCTGAGGCTTTTTTGGCAATAATTTCTACCTTATTTCTGATATTCGGAATAGAAATCGGTTTTGGGTCAATATAGAAAACAGGTGTAATACTCTTGGTGTAAGAAATTAATCCGGCGGCTGGGTAAACCTGTAATGAAGTACCGATAACAGCAAAATAATCGGCTGCTTCGGTAATTTGAATTGCTTCTTCCAAAGCAGGAACATCTTCACCAAACCAAACGATATGCGGACGCAGCTGATGTCCGTTTTTATCAAAATTGCCTGTAAACAGATCATCCGTCCAGTCTAAAATTAAATCCCTGTTTCGAACACTTCGCACTTTGAGCAGTTCTCCATGCAAATGCAAAACGTTGGTACTGCAGGCACGTTCGTGTAAATCGTCGACATTTTGAGTAATGATGTAAACATCAAAATCTTTTTCTAATTCGGCTAATATCTGATGGCCTAAATTAGGCTGAACTTCCTTAAGCTGCCGGCGTCTTTTGTTATAAAAGTCCAAAACCAATTCCTGGTTCTGATGCCAGCCTTCCGGAGTTGCGACTTCCATGACATCATGACCTTCCCACAAACCGTCGCTGTCACGAAATGTTTTGATGCCGCTTTCAGCACTTATTCCGGCTCCCGTTAGCACTACTAATTTCTTTTTCATTTTCTATTGATTGTAATGAAATTATTTTTTATCCAAAAAGCGATACATTTCTGCGGTGGCCAATAAAAAGGCGCCTACCCCAAAATCAGCTGTTGAATTGACATCAACCACTTGTCCGGGAATTGCCCTTTCTCCAATAGGCTGTACATATCCTATTCTTCCATCTTCCTGAAGAGCTGTTTTAGATAAATAATTCCAACTTTTGCTTACTACAGGCAAATAGTCTTTCTTGTCTAAAATATTATTATTGATTCCCCACAGATATCCATATGTAAAAAATGCGGTTCCGCTTGTTTCCGGTCCCGGTGCATGTTGCGGATCCAACATACTTCTTGTCCAATAACCTTCGGGCTGTTGTGCATTTTTTAGTGACAGTGCCATTGCCTTAAACCTCAATATGAATTGTTCCCGCACAGGAGAATCTTTAGGGAGATCCTGAATCACTTTGGCTAAGCCGGCAAAAACCCAGCCATCACCTCGCGCCCAAAAATCTTTTTTGCCATTCGAACTTTTGTGTTTTGGATAAACATATTTAGCATCCCTAAAATACAATTGCGCTTCCTCATCGTACATGATACTGTTGGCATACGCAAAATATTCCTGTAATTTATCTAAATAAAGTTCATTACCTGTAACATTGTATAATTTGGTCATTACCGGCATTACCATATAAAGTCCGTCTGCCCACCACCAGTAATCGTTGGGAGTTGTGCTCATTTGATATTCCATAACTTCCCGGGCACGTTTTATCTTTTCAACATCTTTCTGTCCTTCCAGATTGTAAATGTCAATGTAGGTTTGAAAAGCAATTTGCCAATCGCCAAATAATACGTGATCATTGGTTTCCCCATAATTGTATTTCCATTTGGTTTTGTCATCAGATTGTGCTCCTTTGTATTGGTTTTTTTCCGCCCAGGCTTTGGAATAATCCAGGTATTCTTGTTTTCCGGTTATTTTATAAGCTTCTATATTTCCGGTATGATAAGCAGCCGGATGCCAGAAAGCATTAGCAGGCTCAGGATTTTTTTGTTGCCAGTATTGATTTACTTTATTGAGTATTTCAAGTACATCTTTTTTGCTGTCAGTAATAGTTTCCTTTGAATTTACATTCGTTTTAGGACTGGAACTGCAGGAAAGGACTAAAAAGAAGACTGGAAGAAACGCTGAAACTAATTTAGGCTGAAGTGTTTTCATTTTGGTAATTGATTTATTTCTAATACTCGTATCATTGTAGGTGCTGATTTTGAAAGTCCTTCACCATCAACCTGATTCACATTCTGCACAAAAACATGAAGTTTTTTCTGTTTTTCCCAGAGGTTAATATCGTAATTCGGTTCCCATTCCCCTAAAGAGTTTGTGGTCAAATCGATAACTTTCCATTTATTGTTTATGTCTGGATTGGAATAAGCCAGCGACATTTTATTTTGCCTTTCGTTGTCTCGGAAGAGAAGATACAAACCACGATTATTTCCCTCTTCTTTAATCAATATATCGGGTCTTGAAATTGGAATTTTTTTGGTTCCGCCTCCTCCCAAATAAAAAGGTGTCATTCTGAAAGCTGTATTTGTTTTTTTCCA
>Ga0247816_10001464_pt1 | contig 11594 bp, 9 predicted proteins | sample UWRJL209509C1_FD_179930 | JGI IMG/M metagenome (GOLD analysis project Ga0247816, IMG submission 179930) | Plant litter microbial communities from Arlington Agricultural Research Station in Wisconsin, United States - UWRJ-L209-509C-1 | ecosystem: Environmental > Terrestrial > Plant litter >...
GGAGTGAGGGCACACCGAGCCCAGGCGAGGTGCCGAGTGGTGGGGCAAGAGCGTTTTGCTTACTTTTGCGCTCTATCAAAAGTGAGCCGCCGTAAGGGCGGAACCCATATAAGCCCCGACCGCAGCAATGGATATGTACCCAATCAATAGGCATCAGCAACCCAGGATATGTAGATACCCATGCTCATCGCAGGCAAGCCAGCCCCCAAAGTTGATCTTCGCTGCTTTCAAAAAATTGGCTCTGGAACAAAATTTGCTCTCAGATGTGATCGTCACCCTTGCCGTGGCGTCATTACTGGCTCAATTTAGCGACATCGTCCCGGAAGACCCCAGACTTCATGTCATCGACCTCCTTCAAGCAGTCCATGCGGCGCCTTTGGGCGCTGGATAAATTCAGCTACAGCGTACGGGTATTCATCGCCCTCACCGGCAGCATGGCGCTGTGTTGGTATCAGGATGAAATGGCGCTGCTGATCCCGCTGTTCCTGGGGATTATCGCCAGCGCCCTGGCCGAGACAGACGACAGTTGGCAAGGCCGCCTCAACGCCCTCGCAGTGACGCTGGTGTGTTTCAGCGTGGCGGCGCTGTCGGTCGAATTGCTCTTTCCCTACCCATGGGTCTTCGCCATAGCGTTGGCCCTGGCCAGTTTCGGCCTGACCATGCTCGGGGCGCTGGGTGAACGCTACGGGGCGATTGCCTCGGCCACCCTGATTCTTTCGGTGTACACCATGATCGGCGTCGACCAGCGCGGCGGCGCGGTCACCGATTTCTGGCATGAACCGCTGCTGCTGGTAGCCGGCGCCGCCTGGTATGGCGTGCTCTCGGTGCTGTGGCAGGCGCTGTTTTCCAACCAGCCAGTGCAGCAAAGCCTGGCGCGGTTGTTTCGCGAATTGGGGCGCTACCTCAAGCTCAAGTCATCGCTGTTCGAACCGATCCGCCAACTGGATGTTGAAGCACGGCGCCTGGAACTGGCGCAGCAAAACGGCCGGGTGGTCGCGGCGCTGAACGCGGCGAAGGAAATCATCCTGCACCGGGTCGGCAATGGTCGGCCCGGTTCCAAGGTCAGCCGCTACCTGAAGCTGTACTTCCTCGCCCAGGACATCCACGAGCGCGCCAGTTCCTCGCACTACCCGTATAACGCCCTGGCTGAAGCCTTCTTCCACAGCGACGTGCTGTTCCGCTGCCAGCGCCTGCTGCGTCAACAAGGCAAGGCCTGCCAGACCCTCGCCGAGTCGATCCAGTTGCGCCAGCCCTTCGTCTATGACGACAGCTTCGCCGAAGCCCTGGGCGACTTGAACGCGTCCCTTGAACACCTGCGCATCCAGAGCAACCCGGCGTGGCGTGGCCTGCTGCGTTCCCTGCGCGCCCTGGCCGCGAACCTCTCGACGCTCGACCGCCTGCTCGGCGACGCCAGCAACCCCGACAGTCTCGCCGACGCCACCGACAGCAGCCTGCTGGACCGCGCGCCGCGCAACCTCAAGGAAATGTGGACACGCCTGCGCACTCAGCTGACGCCGACCTCCTTGTTGTTCCGCCACGCCCTGCGCCTGCCCCTGGCCCTGAGTATCGGCTACGGCATGGTGCATTTGATCCACCCGTCTCAAGGCTACTGGATCATCCTCACCACGCTGTTCGTCTGCCAGCCGAACTACGGCGCCACCCGGCGCAAGCTCGGCCAGCGGATCGTCGGCACCGCCATCGGCCTGACCGTGGCCTGGGCGCTGTTTGATCTGTTCCCAAGCCCGCTGATCCAGTCGATGTTCGCGATTGCCGCCGGCCTGGTGTTCTTTATCAACCGCACCACGCGCTACACCCTGGCCACCGCCGCGATCACCTTGATGGTGCTGTTCTGCTTCAACCAGGTGGGCGACGGTTACGGGCTGTTCCTGCCACGCTTGCTCGATACCCTGCTGGGCAGCCTGATTGCCGGGCTGGCGGTGTTCCTGTTCCTGCCGGACTGGCAAGGCCGGCGCCTGAACAAGGTGCTGGCCAACACCCTGACCTGCAACAGCATCTACCTGCGTCAAATCATGCAGCAGTACGCGGCGGGTAAAAGTGACGACCTGGCCTATCGCCTGGCCCGGCGCAACGCGCACAACGCCGATGCGGCGCTGTCCACCACGCTGGCGAATATGCTGATGGAGCCGGGGCATTTCCGTAAGGAGGCGGATGTAGGGTTCAGGTTCCTGGTGCTGTCCCACACGCTGCTCAGCTACCTGTCGGGCCTGGGCGCGCATCGCGAGACCCAATTGCCGACCGAGGTGCGCGAGCACTTGATCGATGGCGCCGGCAATACCCTGGCGGCGAGCATTGACGAGATCGCCACGGGGTTGGCCAACAAGCAGCCAATCGCGATTCAGAGTGATACCGAGGAGGCGCTGGCGGTGGATCTGGAGCAGATGCCGGATGAGATTGATGAGGGGCAGCGGCTGGTGCAGACGCAGTTGGCGTTGATTTGCCGGCAGTTGGGGCCGCTGCGGACGCTGGCGGCTCACTTGATCAAAGATACCAGCGCGGCCTGAATCGCTATCGCAGGCAAGCCAGCTCCCACATTTAAATGTATTCACCCATCAAAATGTGGGAGCTGGCTTGCCTGCGATGAGGCCCTAAGCCCCACTACATCCCATGCTGCCTCAGCAACCGCGCATAACTGCCATCGGCCTTCATCCTGGCAATCTCCCGGTCAAACCCGGCCACGATCTGCTCATGCTGTGGGTTCTTCAGGCTGACCAATATGTGCAGGCTGTTTTCACTCAACGGCGTGGGCAGAAACTCCACCGCATTGCGCACCCGGGATGACTCGCGGCTGAGGTAGTAACGGGCGACATATTCATCCTCCACCGTCAGCCGCACCCGCTTGGCCGCCAACATGCGCACGGCCATGGCGAAGTTATGCACCGGGACTTTCTGCAACTGCGGGTCACTGTCGAACGCCGCCGAATAGGCGTAGCCGCGCACCACGGCGATGGGATATTCGTGCAATTGCTGCAAGTTCTGGAACTCGATGGGGTCGTCCTGACGCTTGATAAACCGCACCCGATTAAGCAAGTACTCGCCGGAAAACTGCCCCAACTGTGTACGCGCTTCGTCGTACCAGGCGTTGACCAGTACGTCATAACGCCCATCGCCTACGCCCATGAGCGCGCGGGCCCACGGCACTTGTTCAAAGTCACTGGGGTAGCCGGCGCGAGCCAGGGCGGTGCTGACAATGTCTGTGGCCAGCCCGCCATTGATCAGGGTGGCATCGGTAAACGGCGGCCAAGCATCGGCCACCAGGCGCAAGCGCTGAGCCTGAGCCGGCTGGGCCAGCAACAGCAATCCAATCAACGCAACGGCACGAGAAAAACGCAGCATGCTCAAGTCCTTGGCGGGCGTTCTATGGCCTGACCTCGGGGGGTATCCGAGGGTTTAACAGTAGCTCATCAATGAGCCTGTACCGCAGATTACACAAAGAAGTGCACGGCGAACGCACTCAATGATGGCAATTTGACGTCACACACAAAAAAACGCAGTTTAGACACTTGTCGCGCCCGCGCTTACTATCCTGACCAGACAAATATTCGAGAAAACACCATGACAACCAATTGGGTCTGCAAACATCACAACGACCTGGGCAAGGAGCAGCTGTACGCTATTTTGCGCCTGCGGGCGGAGGTCTTCGTTGTCGAGCAGCAGTGCGTTTACCTGGACCTGGATGGGCAGGATCTGGAGGGTGACACCCACCACCTGATGGCCTGGAATAACGATCAACTGGTCGCGTACCTGCGCCTGCTGGACCCGGACCTGCACGGCGGTGACGTGGTCATTGGTCGCGTGCTCGTCGCACCGGGCGCACGGGGCACCGGGCTTGGCCACCTGATGATGGATGAAGCACTGAAACAAGCGCAGAAACAGTGGCCCGAGGTGCCGATCTACTTGTCGGCCCAGGCGCATTTGCAGGGGTATTACGGGCGGTACGGATTTGTGGTGGCCGGTGAGGAATACCTGGAAGACGATATTCCACACATCGGGATGCGCAGGGCTTAGGACGCCATCGCGGGCAAGCCCGGCTCCCACAGTTAATCGCGTTTCAATGTGGGAGCCGGGCTTGCCCGCGATGACCCCAGATCAGGCGCTAGCTGTGTCAGGGATAACCTAATACCTGCTTGATCGACGCCAGATTCGCCTCGATCCAGCGCGGATCAATCGCGCCCCAACTGCGAATCCGATAGCGCCCGGCATGATTACGGGCGCCGTCTTCCTGCTCGAACTCACAGACAATATCCAGATCCGCCAAGGCCGCAATCGTGTCCTGGGCGGTGCGCCGGGGCATGCCTGTCACTTCGGTCAGCGCCGGCACGCTGCTGGCCAGTTGGCTGTCGATCAGATACGCCACATACAAGCGACGGTAGAAGCTGCTTTTGGTCTTGCTGACATCCATGCTCGATCGCCCTTTGGGAAGTTAGGTCTTGCCCTGCATATCGCGCCAGGTCAGGTAGACACGCAGGTCAAACTCGATCTGGTGGTAGCCCGGCTGCATATGCTCGCAGAGTTTATAGAAGGCCTTGTTGTGGTCCGATTCCTTGAAGTGCGCCAGTTCATGCACAACGATCATGCGCAAGAACTCCGGCGCGGCTTCCTTGAACAACGAGGCGATGCGGATTTCTTTCTTGGATTTGAGGTTGCCGCCCTGCACCCGGGAGATGGTGGTGTGCAGGCCAAGAGCGCGATGGGTCAGGTCCAGGCGGTTGTCGAACAGCACTTTGTCGATGGCCGGGGCGTTACGCAGGTGTTCCTGGCGCAAGGCCTGGGCATAGCTGTACAGCGCTTTATCGCTCTGCACGGCATGCCTCTGGGGATAACGCTGGGTGAGGTAGTCACCCAGTTGATCCCTGGCAATCATCTGGCGCACTTGTTCCTGCAATGCAGCGGGGTAGGCCTGGAGGTATTTCAACGCGGTCATGGGGTCAACAACGGGTATTTGAATGGGCGCCAGTGTAGCGAATTCAGCGTGGCACCGCGCGCCAGTGCCAGCCGGCGACTTCGTCGGCCATCAGGGGATGCGCCACCAGCGGGCCCTGGACGAACTGGCAACCATGGGCCTTGAGCCAGTCACACTGTTCAACGGTTTCCACGCCCTCGGCAATCACCAACACATCGAAATGCCTGCACAGCTCGATGATGCTATGGGCGATGGCCGCATCCCGAGGCGAGGCCGGCAGGCGGGCAACCAATTGCGGGTCGAGCTTTAGGGTGTCGAACTCCAAGTCCCGCAGATGGGCCAGGGAACAATGCCCCGATCCGAAGTCATCCAGGGCGATACGTACCCCGACCTGGCGCAGCAGCTTGAGTTGCTTGGTCGATTCTTCGATGTTGTGCATCAGGCTTTCTTCGCTGATTTCGACCTCCAACTGCTGCCCCTGCAACCCATGTCGTTCCAGCACCTGCTGCAGTTGGCTGGCCAGGTTGGGCATATTGAACTGGCTGCTGCTCAGGCTCACGCTCAACACCAGTTCATCGCTGAAATCTTGCCGCCACGCCTGGCGCTGTGCGGCCACTTGCTGGTAGATCCAGTTGCTTAACTGAGTGATCAGCCGAGCCTCTTCCAGCAGCGGCAGAAACAACCCGGGCGGCACATCGCCGACACTGGGATGTTGCCAACGCAACAAAGCCTCGACGCCGCGCAATCGGCCGTCGGCCAGCGATACCTGAGGCTGATACACCAGGGTCACCTCTTTGTTCTCGATAGCGTTGCGCACGCTGTCTTCGAGCATCAATCGCGAGCGAGCCCGGCCATTCATTTCCTGATCGTAATAGCGATATTGCTGACGCCCCGCACGTTTGGCTTCGTACATCGCGATGTCCGCCGCGCGCAGCAGGCCATTCAAATCCGAGCCGCAATCGGGGAAGGTCGCAATCCCGATGCTGACACCCAGCATCACGTCCAGACCTTCGATTTGCTGACAGATCGACACCCGTTCGATGAGTTTTTCCGCAATCTTGGCCGCTTGCTCCGCAAACTCCAGTTCCAGCAACGCGGTGAACTCATCACCGCCCATGCGTCCGAGAATGTCGTAGGAGCGCAGGCATGACTTCAACTGCTCGGATACCCAGCGCAACACCCGATCACCGGCGTCGTGCCCCAGGGAATCATTGACCCGCTTGAAGCCGTCGAGGTCCAGGTACAGCAGCACCAGCGATTGCTCGTTGCGTTCGCCGCGCAGTAAAACGTTTTCCACTGACTGGTAAAACCCGCGTCGGTTCAGCAACCCGGTCAGCGGATCGGTGACCGCCTGGAACTCCAGTTGCTGGTGCAAATGCCGCACCTCGGACATATCCAGCACCGTCACCACCATGGCCTTCTGCTCGGCAGGCAGCGGCGCGCAAGACATGGCCACCGGCAATTGCTGGCCGGGGGCGGTGCGCAGGATAGCGTCGTGCAGCCGCCAGGTTTCGCCACGTTTATAGCCTTCATACAGCGCTGAATCGAGCCAGCCAGGCACGTGGGGCTTCTGCAAAAAGTCGAGAAAATCGGCGCCCTGCAGGTCTGCGACCGGGGCGTTGAGCAACCGCGAAATCGCCGGGTTGGCGTAACTGATTACGCCATCTTCACCCACCACCAGAATGCCTTCAGCGGCGTTGTCCAGCACCGAAGCATTAAAAGCCCGGGCCGATTCCAGGTCGTGGCTCAGGCGCTGCAAGGCGCGGCGGTTTTGCTGATGCTCCAGCAGGGCCTGCACCTTGGGTTTGAGGATATGCGGGTCGAAGGGTTTGAACAGGTAGTCAATCGCGCCACTGGCGTAGCCTTCCAGCACCGCCGCCGGTGATTGAGCGTTGGCCGTGAGAAAGATGATCGGGGTCATTTGCGTGCGTAGGCTGCCGCGCATCAGGCGGGCGACTTCGAAGCCATCCATGCCAGGCATTTTCACGTCCAGCAGGACCAGGTCGACTTCGTGTTCCAGCAGCAAGCCCAAGGCTTCAATGCCGGAACCGGCGGTCACCACGTGCCAGTCCTCACGCTGCAAAAGCGCACGCATGCTGGTCAGGTTTTCCGGATAGTCATCGACCACCAGAAGAACTGAACGGCCATCACGGGGCTGGGCTGGAGCGCATTCCATTGCGGCGTCTCTTCCGTTTGCGTCTGCCCGGTCAGTTTTGAGACAAAACCGGATAAACATTGAGGACTCACTCTAGCCCTGGATCCTACAAATCAGAAGTGACGAGAGTGCCATCATTGCGCCAAAGGGCGCTCAACCGACTAACGGTCAGTGTCTACAGCCCCCGATTTGCGGGAAACATGGCTTTTTGACATTTGTTTGGCGCCAATAATCCGCCACAAAATCATTAACAAGACATTTCCAGCCGTTTATAAAGAACGCGCCAACCCTCAGGCCAAGGCCTTCTCACCCTCTTTTTTAGGCGTATTCCCTTGATTGATTTATCCACGTGGAACCTGAGCGTGCCCGTCGGCTCCCCGCCCGCAACCATCGACACGCCCAAATTACGAAGCGGCTTCAAAGACCAGTACTTCCAGGCCAAAGGCAGCAGCGTGCAATTCTGGACGCCGGTGACGGGCACACGTACCGAAAACGCGATCTACCCGCGCAGCGAACTGCGGGAAACCTACCCCGATGGCCGCCTGCGTAATTGGCTGTACAGCGAGTCCGATAATTTCCTGCGCGCCACCCTGGCGGTGAATCAAGTACCGTCCTCGGGCAAGGTCGTTATCGGTCAGATACACGCATACGACAGCCAGAAACCGCTGGTCAAGGTCGAGTACCAGTACAAGGAAAAAACCCAAACCGGCAACATCGTCGCCAAAGTGCGCATGCGGCCTGCTGACGGTGAAGGGCGGGTAGTCATCGTCGCCGAAAACGTGCCCCTGGACCGCAACTTCACCTATGTCATCCACCTGAACAAGGCCGGCTTGTTGAGCGTTCAAGCCGCCAGCGGCCAATGGAACGAGCGTATTGGTGCCGCCTGGGGCAAAAAGCCGTTGTACTTCAAGGCCGGCGTCTACGTGCAGGACAACAGTGGCAACAGCAAGGAGGGCGCCAAGGTGACCTTTGCCAAACTGGATATCGATCACAACTGACGCTGATTCGCTTCAGCGACCTATCCCACGACGCTTTAGGACAGAACCGCGACCCAGGGTATCGACTTTCCTGTAGGACAATCCGAGTATGGCGCCGCACTCGCGCAACGTACCTACAAGAAAGTCATGGAGACTCCGTAAATGCCCTTCACTCGCACCCTTCTCGCCCTCTCTTTGGGCATGGTTCTGTTGCAAAACCCAACCTTCGCCGCCCCGCCGCTGTCCATGAGCGACGGGGTGGCCCAGGTCAATATCCAGGACAGCAACGCCTGGGTTGAAATCAGCAAAGCCGCCTTCGAACACAACATCCGCACCCTGCAAGCCAGCCTCGCTGACAAGTCGAAAATCTGCGCCGTGCTCAAGGCGGATGCCTACGGCCACGGCATCGGCTTGCTGATGCCCTCCGTAATCAAACTGGGCGTGCCCTGCGTCGGCGTCGCCAGCAACGAAGAAGCCCGCGTGGTACGTGAAAGCGGCTTCAAAGGCCAACTGATCCGTGTACGCACCGCAGCCCTGAGCGAGCTGGAAGCAGCGCTGCCGTACAACGTTGAAGAGTTGGTGGGCAACCTGGACTTCGCCGTGCGCGCCAGCCTGATCGCCGAAAACCACGGCCGCCCGCTGGTGGTACACCTGGGCCTGAACTCCAGCGGCATGAGCCGCAACGGCGTGGAAATGAGCACCGCACAGGGCCGCCGCGACGCCGTGGCCATCACCAAAGTGCCGAACTTGCAGGTGAAGGCGATCATGACCCACTTCGCCGTCGAAGACGCCGCCGACGTGCGCGCCGGCCTTAAGGCGTTTAACGAACAGGCGGCCTGGCTGATCAACGTCGCCCAACTGGACCGCAGCAAAATCACCCTGCACGCCGCCAACTCCTTCGCCACCCTGGAAGTGCCCGAATCGCGTCTGGACATGGTTCGCCCCGGCGGATTGTTGTTTGGTGACACCGTGCCTTCGTTCACCGAGTACAAGCGGGTGATGCAATTCAAATCCCACGTGGCCTCGGTCAACAGCTATCCGAAGGGCAACACCGTGGGCTACGACCGCACCTACACCCTGGCGCGGGATTCAAAACTGGCCAACATCACCGTGGGCTATTCCGACGGCTATCGCCGGGCGTTTACCAACAAAGGCATCGTGCTGATCAACGGGCACCGGGTGCCGGTGGTGGGCAAGGTGTCGATGAACACCCTGATGGTGGACGTCACCGACGTGCCGACGGTGAAAAGCGGCGATGAAGTGGTGCTGTTCGGCAAACAAGGCGCGGTGGAGACCAGCCAGGCGGAAGTTGAAGACATCAACGGGGCGTTGCTGGCAGATCTGTATACGGTTTGGGGCAATTCCAATCCGAAGGTGTTGGTGGATAACTAAGCTGCGTCACGTCTCGTAGGCACTGTCCTATGAACCCAAGGATCATTCGGTGATTAATGCATTCCATTAAACACCGCTGATCCCAGTGGGAGTCGGGCTTGCCCGCGATGGCGGTGGGTCAGTCACAGAATAAGTTGGCTGACCCACCGCCATCGCGGGCAGCCCGGCTCCCACATGGGTTCTGTGTCCTACAGGAACGTTGCGGGGAATCAGGTCGGCGCTTATAGTTCGCCCCGTCGCTGGCATTGGTCGGCGATAGGGTTTCGCAGCCCTACAGAGTTAATTCCGTACCCGTCAAAACAGCCCCGGCTCTGATGCCGATGGCCGTGTTTGTTATGGCGGCTGTGCGTGGGAGACCTTCGGGTCTGCCGGGTCTTAACTCCTCGGTCTGCGAACCCGCGTACAGTCGCCACCCTATTTGTTTCGCAGCAAACGGTGGACATTCTTCTCTCGAGTTAAGGATTCGCCATGAAGCCACAACTACCACCCCGCCGTTTCACCCCCTGCACCGAAACGGCCACCGACTACCCCGTACTGCTGATCGACAGCGACGCTCCGCTACTGGAACTGCACGCCTGCCTGCGCGAACGCCTCAACGCGGCCCTGGAACACCTCAACTTGGTCTCCTGCTCAAACCTGCCTGGCTTTGCAGAGCGAGACCTGAACAATGTGGCCAATACCGCGCGCATCCTGGTGCAGGATGTAAGTGACGTATTCCGTGTCATCGAGTACCGCGGTTTCGATACTCCTACTGCTAGCTGATAAACCACCCGCCACAAAAACCCGCATCTCTGCGAGCTTTTTCATTAACGCGTAAGGCTTAGTTGATCTAAGCGCTCAACTCACCTTTCAGGTAACGCTTGCACATCGCTTCCAACGAGACCGATTTGATCTTCGAAGCGTTGCACGCGGTACTGAAGGCTTCGCAACGCGCAAGTGGAGGCAAACCAGGCGGAGGTTGAAGACATCAACGGCGTGCTGCGGGCGGATCTGCATAGGGTATGAGGTAACTCGAATCCGACGGTGTTGGTCGATAGATAAGTCGCCTCACGTCTCGTAGGCACTGTCCTATGAACCCAAGGATCATTCGGTGATTAATACAATCGATTAAACACCTCTGATCCCTGTGGGAGCCGGGCTTGCCCGCGATGGCGGTGGGTCAGTCATAGAATAAGTTGGCTGACCCACCGCCATCGCGGGCAAGCCCGGCTCCCACATGGGTTCTGTGTCCTACAGGAACGTTGCGGGGAATCAGGTCGGCGCTTATAGTTCGCCCCGTCGCTGGCATTGGTCGGCGATAGGGTTTCGCAGCCCTACTGATACGTGTGTAACCAAGCATCATAAAAGCAACCACGGCCGCGTCTGCGCCCGAAGTTCGTTTTATGGTGGCTGTGTGTGGGAGATCTTCGGATCTGCCGGGTTCCTCGTATCCTCGGTCTGCGAACCCGCACACAGCTACCACCCTATTCGTTTCGCAGCGAACGGCGGTAGTTCTTCTTTCGATACGAGGAACACTTGCCATGGAGCCACAACTCCCACCCCGCCGTTTCACCCCCTGCACCGAAACGGCCACCGACTACCCCGTACTGCTGATCGACAGCGATGCTCCGCTACTGGAACTCCACGCCTGCCTGCGCGAACGTCTCAACGCGGCCCTGGAACACCTCAACTTGGTCGCCTGCTCAAACCTGCCTGGCGTTGCAGAGCGAGACCTGAACAATGTGGCCAATACCGCGCGCATCCTGGTGCAGGTTGTGAGCGATGTATTCCGTGTCATCGAGTACCGCGGTTTCGAGACGCCTATAGCCATCTGACCAAATTTCAGCCACAAAAAAGCCCGCATCACTGCGGGCTTTTTTCATTAACGCGTAAGGCTTAGTTCACCTTGGCGTTCAACTCACCTTTCAGGTAACGCTGGTACATCGCTTCCAGGGAGATAGGCTTGATCTTCGAAGCGTTGCCTGCGGTACCGAAAGCTTCGTAACGCGCGATGCACACGTCACGCATGGCAGTCACGGTAGCGCCGAAGAATTTACGTGGGTCAAATTCGCTCGGGTTGGTGGCCATCAGGCGACGCATCGCACCGGTGGAGGCCAGGCGCAGGTCGGTGTCGATGTTGACCTTGCGCACGCCGTGCTTGATGCCTTCA
>Ga0247816_10001466_pt1 | contig 11587 bp, 15 predicted proteins | sample UWRJL209509C1_FD_179930 | JGI IMG/M metagenome (GOLD analysis project Ga0247816, IMG submission 179930) | Plant litter microbial communities from Arlington Agricultural Research Station in Wisconsin, United States - UWRJ-L209-509C-1 | ecosystem: Environmental > Terrestrial > Plant litter >...
TCGTGCATAGACAAACTTTCCATATCGGCGAAATCCCCGATATTTACGATCACGTCAGGCTTTTTCGCTAAGATGTAATTACCAATACTTGTTAGAAATTTAAAGTCGTTACCTGGCTTTGCTTGTACATCTGGCAGCACTAATATTTTCATAAATTCCCAATAAAAAAGCCGCACATGGCGGCTGGTCACTTTTAGTAGAAGGGTTTAAACGATAATCGTTTCTTATTCATGATGCGCGTCTGGATTCGATCTGCAGATATATAAAGTAACCCTAGGAATACAGGCATAGTTGATAGGCTTCTATCTAAAAAAGCCCATAAGCAAAATGCGAATCCAGCACCTATTTGCATCAATACCCAACACCTTCGTTCGCGTATCTGCTTTTCTGCCATAAGGAATAGTTCTACTGCACCATAAGCTGACATAACGCCGATTAGATAAACCATTAATGATTTCATTTTTTCAGCCCTTCTATCCTATTTTTGCCAACATCAAGCAACAATGGTAAGAAGTACACTAATATGAATGCGAGAAGCATGGTGGCAGGGGTTTGCGGAAGGTCTAAGCCGAACACTGGCTTAATTAGGTGATAGCTGTAGCATGCTGCTAAACAGCCTGTTAAAGCGGTTAAAAATGATACTAGTCGTGCTGTTAAAGTGAATCCAAATAGAACCCATCCAACAACTCTGTTTAACATTGCAACCGCTACGATTGCACCAAATGCTGCAGCTACGAATATAGGCGGTGTAACTTGTAAATATTCAAGTAATAATCCTGCAAAAAATGAGCCAGATGCGCCAGTAGCTGCTGGTTTAATCAATTCTGCATGTGCGGCAAGATTTGGCATAGTCAGGCTTTCTTATTTACATTGTCTAATTCATCGTGTTTTACCCATTCAAACCAATTCGCAAATAGCTCATGACGCGTTAGAGCGAACCAAAGTAAACGAATACGATTGATGATGTTTGAAGCGTCTGCTGGGAATTTAGCTGGCCTAACAATCTGAATGAATACAAATAAGCCTAAAAGGAACATAGGCAGCATGGCGATTAGTAGCCATATTAGAAATACGAGCAAAGTAATCATAAGCAATGGCCTTGCTCAAAATAATTCATTATCTTGCACAATTGATTAGCCAACTTTTGACGATAGCCATATGATTCTTTAAGGCGCTCAACGCGTTGAGTTAATAACCATTCTTTCGGAACATCCAAAAAGATAATGCTGAACCAAGTTAAATTCACTACACAATCAATAATAGCGCCTGGCACTGTGACTGCTTTTCTGTAGATGCCTCTAGATTTTGTGTAGACGATATAAACCAGCAATAAGGTGATTGGATTGAATATGAATAGATAAATCATACTAAATCCCTCAAAATAGCCATTTCATCATCTAAGTCTTTTAACTTCTTAAAAAATTTGTTAGCGGCGTATAGTTGTTGTTCGGTTACGTTTTGCCCTGCAGCTGTGGCTTTAAGTAAAACAATCCATGCTTCACGCTCGCCTCTAGTCATCATCTGACCTGATTCAAGCTCTTCCATTTTATCCAAAGCATTTTGTGCAATCTGTTCAGCGCTTAACGGATTAATTTTAATTAGGGTCATTTTGTTCATCCTGTTCTATCTTAGGGAATTCATTTGATTCACTCCCTACGCCATCAGTTAAATCAGCTTCATCCACTGTCCACTGATTGCGCAATTCCCTGTCTGGCAATTCAGATGAATCAATTATTTTGTAAGGCTTGCCAGCAGGAACGTCTTTTTGAGCGATGGCTTCAATGCTATATGCTTCAAGTGCTTCTGCTGTTGGATTGATAATTGAAACGCCGCCATTATCGTTTTTGAAAATAATTAGTTGCATGGTTTTCCTATCTGAACACTGCTACAGATATTGACGGGTAGTCACCTGCTGTGTCTGTGTTGTTATCTGAAATTATTACCCTAACACCTGTCGTTACGCTTGAAACAGCCGTTAAAACTCCTGCTGCCAGAATAGCCGTTATTGGACTAGCATTTCCGATAGTTGCGTAATCAGCATCTGGCAACACATCAATAAAATTGATTGTGTAGTCGCCAGTTCCGTTATCGGTGACGCTTGATACATTGCCGCTTGCACGTATTGCCACTGTTCCTGTTCCGTTAAAGTTAACCCAACCACGACACATGTAAGCGCGATAAAGCGTAGATCCGTTCGGAATTACCGCTGAAAATGTACCTATGTTAGAAATACTTAATCTATTAATATTATTTGTAGATAAAGTTAGTGGGTGATTAGTAGTTGTTTTGATATTTGCATCTGTATTCGCGTTCGCATTAATGCTTAAAGAAACGCCAGAGGCATTTGTAAGAGCTAATGTGTTGACTGCAGCAGAGCCTTGATTAGACGTTATGTTGCCTGTAGTAGTTATAGTGGTTGGTGCAGTAGACATCTTTTCTGTATCAAGCTCTTGAATGGCTGCTTGAACATTTGATGCGGCAATATTGCCAGCAGGAGTAAAGCTAATTGAACCGGCGCTATTAGCTCCTACTGCCGCAAGAGATATTGTCCAGCTAGTAAAAGTGCCACTACCAGATACTGCTGTGCCATTTATTACTAAGGAACCAGTGCCACTGTTGTAACTTGTCACATCGGCGGTAATATAGTTAACACCACTATTTGCGACTCTAATCGCCATGCCAGTGACAAAGCCCAATCCTGTTTGTGTTGTAAATGTTTTAGCGCCAGTACCGATAGTGTTGCTTGTTACAGACGTGCCTTTGGTTGCAAGGTTATAAGCTGTCCCCAAGTCATTAATATCTATAATGGCTTGTGGTAATGCAGATAATGACGCCTCAACTCCTGCACTGTATGCTTGCTGTGCTAATCCTTGGCTTCTTAGTGGGAACGGCGGAACTAGAGTAATCATGAGTTTCTTTCAGGCAATAAAAAACCCGCTCTAGGCGGGTCTGTTTTAAATTTGGCTTTAATTCAAGCCTTCAATTTCAATGTTTAATAGCGAGTTGTTAACATACTGAACAATCACGCTATAGTCTTTGTAAAATCCAAATATGAATGAGCTTGAAAACTCATCTGCACCTAGCCAAACGATGGGCGTTGCTCTAAATCCGTTGAGAGTATTTACTAATGAATCAACGATGGCGTTATCAACAAAAGCGGTTAAATCCATATTCTTACTGTATGCGCGTTCAGTAATAACAAAGTCGCCGAATTCATTTTGTGCAGACTTAACGGAATAATCAGTAATGCCTATTTTCATGCCGTACTGTGTGCCGCCAGCCTCGCCTTTTTTACCAATATTCAGTGTTCCGCATTTAGCTATTCCGCCTAAGTTATTAATAATCACGCGGTAAGATGCAAGCGCGTATATGGGCAAATCAGTTAAAACAATATCGGTTAATTTAACAAGTGGGCTAAAGAAATAGGTATAAGGGTCATAGATACCATCAGTTGATATTAGAGATATAGTGCTGTCGTAAAAGGTAGTATCAAATTGGTCTTTTGCAATGACCTGTAAAGACGTGCCATCCAAGTTTAGAGCTGTAACACTGTCATTAAATGTAGTGCTGAGCAAAGTAACATCAATTGAATCATTGTTATATGTCTGGCTGGTAGACTGTAAATCGAACATTTTCCAGCGGTTTGTAGCTGAAATTTTCGTCCAGTTAGGGTCAGAACTTAATCCTGTTGGTATCTTGTTTAAATTACTGTTTATTAATGATCGTATTACCCAATGATTGCCATCTGCAATATACATTCGCGTATCATTGATTGCATACGTTGTGCTGCTATTCCATAATGGATAATCCAATTCATCTACATTTGTAGATTGCAAAGTTGCATCATTCACGTACTCAGGCTGAATGTATTTCATTACATAACCCTTTCTGCTGGCAGTCCATCGTCATTCCATTGTTTTTGTGTTCTAGCAGTTTTATTTGTACTAATAGCAATAGCTTCTAAAAGAGTGACAATCTTTGCATCATTCTCACGCAATGCTTTAGTTTCTGCTATTAATTCAGTGCTTATTTGATTGGTAAAGCTACGCTCACCCATAAAGCTAGAAGCATTAATACCGTTAGCCGTACTAGCCTGCGCACTGGCATAATTGGCATAGGTGCTATATAGATTTGCATCCAAACCATCTGCTAAAGCCTTGTTGACTTCATTGATTCCATCAGCTTGCTGTTGTAACTGTTTGAAATAAGCATCCATTGCAGGAGCAAGCGCGATAAGTCCGTTGAACTGGTCACGACTAGCACCATCGACCACATTCATTCCGTCTACCCATGCACGATACTCATCACGGCTAGTAGGTAGAACTTTGTTTAATGATTCAAGCTGAGTGCTTAATTGTGCAGTAAATGTTGCGAACTGCTCTTCTTGTGTATAGAACAAACCTGTGAATGTTTGAACCGCTGCAAACTGTGCTTTTAACTGAGCAATTGAAGTTGTATAGGCCGTAGTGTCCATTGCGTTTTGAACCGCTTTGAACACATCAGGCAAATCTTTCATTGCGTTCTTAAAGCCAACCAACGTATTGATTGTGTCTAATACGACTGCTTTATCAACTACGCCATCAAAGAACTTTTTAATACCATCTGGTAGTTTAGATTTTTGGATAGCTTCTACTAATGTTGAACCTAAAACCGTATCAATGTATTGCTGAAAACCAGCTTGAACATTGTCACCTTTTGCTTTGCCGTATTTAGTGCCAAAGCTTGTGCTGCCACCTTCAAATGATGAATCAAAGAACCCGCGCACATTGGTGCGGCTTCTGAACGTTGCGCCGGCACTAACATTGTCGTTAAGTCCGTATTCTTTTAAGAATCCACCTAATGTGCTGGTGAATGCTTCTGTAATTTGACCAAGTGAGCTTTGCAGGCCTATATCTTTTTTGCCGAACTTAGCAGTAGTGCCGGTATAAGCTCCATTGGTAAAGCTGCCAGATGCTTGAGAGCCTACCATTGGTATTTTCTTGCCGCCGAATAAGCTACCGACAAGGCTACCAACTACAGCGCCAATAGCAGTACCAACACCAGGAATGATTGAACCGATTGCAGCGCCTGCCGCAGTAAATGCAGCACCTTTTAAATCGCCACTGATTGCTTGAATAAATGCGCCTGCGTAAGGTGCGTAATTTGCAATAGAGCCAGCGTACTGACCTAGGAAACCGCCAATCGAATCACCAATGCCACCGCTACCATTGGCAAAGAATGCACCTAGCTTTTCAATTGAACCTGTTAATCCGCCTTGAATATTAGATGAAAGGTCTTTGATCGAACCCATTAAGCCAGATTGAGCTTCTTGCATAATGCCGTCTTTAAACACTGCATTTCCACTCGAACCACCAGACACCCCAATCCCCGCCAAACTTGCAAGGATCTTAACTACAAACGGCTCAGCCAATAACTTGTAGATTTTGTCTGCTACAGCTGTTTTGAACTGGGTATATGTTTGCTTTGTAAAGGCTTTCCATGAACCTGTGCCGCCATTTATCATGCCAGCAAAACCTTCGCGGAATAGCTGTCTAAAACCATCTACAGTTTTTTCAAACTCACGTAACTTTTCTTTTTCAGCATCAGCAAATGATTTTTGAGCCTCTTTGTAGTTATCGTTCGCTACATCTTGTAAGAAGTTGATGCGTTTTAAATCTTCTTTGTAAGCGGCTTCTTTTAGTTTTTGCTCTTCTTTTATAACTAAGGCTTTTTTATCGAGCATGCTTGCCATTGAGTTAGCCTCAACAGTGTATTCATGCTCAATGGCGCTTAATCTCTGTGCGGTTACTGCGTCCTGTACTTTTTTGCGGTCATCCTGATATTTCTTATTGGCATCTTTTTGAATGCGCAAGGCTTCTTCTTGATGACGGTGTATTTCTTCAACGTTTTGCGCCTCTACTCCTGCGCTAAAATTTGGAGCGTAACTACCGCCACCAGTGATTGCAGCTAAGCCGCCAATCTGATTTCCGGTGATTCCCATCTTTTTACGTAGTTCAGCAAGTTTTTCTAATCGGGTGTTTTCACGAACTCCAAGCGCACCTTTTTTAGATAAGAAATCTAATTCTTTTTGATTGGCTGCAGCTTGCTCTTGCGGGCTAAGTTTTCTTTCGCCAGGGAATAATAGTTCGCCAGTGAAATTGAGTAATTTAGCTAAGTATTTACTTGCACCTACTGCCTTATCCATTTCGCCGATGTAAGTGACGAACTTGTTTTTAAATCCTTGCCATGCTCCGCTTAATGTTTGAACTTCTTTGGCTTGTTCTCTGAACTTATTCAGCAGGTTTTCATCACCAAACGCTTTAGCTAGTACATCAGCAGTCAACTTGCCATCAGTAGCTAACTCGCGCAAAGCGCCAATAGGCACACCGATTGATTCAGCTAATGCACGCATTAATGCAGGCGCTGCTTCATTGACCGCGTTGAACTCTTCGCCGCGCAATACACCTGAACCGAATGCTTGCGATAGTTGAAGCATGGCAGAGGCTGATTCACTTGCGGTTGCACCCGATACTTTGAGTGCTAATCCTACGTTTTCAGTAATCTTTCCTACTTGAGCCTGACTTACACCAACATCACGCAGAGCATTGTTTAAACGCGCGTACAAAGTACCAATTGATGACAAACTAGCTTGAGCAGTATTAGCAATACGATTCACATCAGATAATGCTGTTGCATATTCTGTTTGTGAGCGTGTAGCAAGTTTTAACTGAGCCGTGAACTTTGTGTATTCATCAATCGTGCGAGCGAGCGAGCCAACGCTTAATACTGCTGCAAGCGCTGGAACCATACGGCCTAATGCAGCAGTTGCAACGGTTGATTCTTTGCCTAGCTTTTGCGTATTGCTGGTTAAATTATCAGCTTTACGAGAAGCAGTGTCTGCACTTTTGCCAAAGCTGTCTAATTCACGGGTACCAGCCTTTAGCTTGGCAGTATCTACGCCAACGCCAATGGTGGTGATGTCTATTGCCATGAATTATCCTTTTTTGTCTTTGGGGTGCTCGTTTATTACGTTCATTGCTACAACATCAAGTCGCTTGATTGCTGCTACATCGAAAACAGATAATTGCGTGTGCGTCAGGCGGCAGTAAGCATCAATCTCAAGATAACTAATTGGATTGATGCTCATGCCGGACTGACGGGAGTTACATAAATTGATGAAGTGCTGCCAGAGGTAACCAAGCTCATCAGGAAACTCTGGATAGCCCCAATCTTCAATCGGAAGATTGATAGATAAATAGCTTTCTCGCTTGGTTAAACCTTCACCTTTGTTTGTTTTCTTGCTTAATCCAAAATCAAACTTGCAGTATTCAGCCAGCGCTTCTAGGCTGGCTTCGTAAAATTTGCATCTTCATTTGAAGCTTCTAAAATCGCTTCAACCCAATGAGGATTTTTAACTAAAACTTGCTTGATTAATTCGTGAGTAAATGGCTGTGTGACGTTTTCCCATCCGATGACGCGTACGGATGCGCTGTCAATGTTTTGCTGTTTCAAATCTTCAATATCTGTTTCAACTGCTTTGCCACGCTTTTTAGCCATGATTTCTTCACGCTGTAACTTGGCAAACCATTTCTTAGTGAATGACTGCACAACGTCAGCATGACGGCCTAGCACCTTAAATTTAATGCCGGTGTCTGTGCCATCTGTTGACTTCATGTTTAAGTCAAAGCCAACCTCTGATTCTTTTACTGCGTCAAATCCTAAAATATCAACTTGTTTCATATTTACCCTTTCAATTTACCCTTAATTAAGATGTGGCAGCAGCCGTGAAGGGTAAGCACGGTTTTCGCAAATGCTATCTGCCACAAAACGGTTAAGTTAAAGTCGTGTCTGAAATTTGTATCGTCGTTTTTTGAATGCCTACACCTGAACCTGTGTATTCCAAAGCTGTGCCATCGAATGACAAGATGATGACTTTTTCGCCATCGTCTGTATTGGATGAGCCGATTTTTACGCGTGGCATGTACACAGAGAATGCATTGGTATCGTCAGCAGTCATCAGCACATAAATAATGCTGACTTCTGTTTCTGCATCAAAGTAATTAAGGATGGTTGAGTCTGCGAAAATAGCTGAGCCACTAACCGTTGCTGCAACCTTGCCGCGTGATTTAGAACCGATGGAATTTGAGCCAATTACTGCTTCTTGTTGGATACCATTTGCAACATTGATTGTTAAGCTGGTTACTTTGCCATTTGCCACACCATTGATGAACAGGAAGCCATCAGGGGCAGAATAAATGCCTTCGCCGCCTACTGCTGTAGGTGTAGTGAAGTATGCAGATGATGTTGCTGCCTCTGCATCTTTACCCATAAAGCCAATATCAATAGTTGCCATTGAGTTAGGCTGTAAACCTAATGCCAATGTATCTACTTGCTGGCCTAAGAAAATACGGCTTACTAAAGCGTCTGGATGCCATTCTTCAACTGTGAAGCTGTCATCTGTATGAGCAGTTAAAGGAACGTATGTTTTCTTGCCTTTTTCAAGGATAGTGACTGATGCGCCAGCGGCTACGGTAACGATTGTCTGACCTGCTAACGGGGCCACTGTTAAAACTGTTGCAGACATGCTTAAGATTACGAATAAACCGTTATTGCCTGGTGCGACAAAGCCACTATTTAAAATAACCGTGCCGACATTGAAGCCATCAGTAACAAACGATCCAGCAGAGCGCGTAAACAGATTAGTTGTTGCCGTTGCTGAAATGGTCGTTTGTGCGCCAGTTGTAGCACCTGCAATGAAGTCTTTACGCAATGCCGCTTGGATAAACTCTTCATAAGAATTCCCAGCTAATTCACCATTGATCGTGCCGCTTGATTTACGCGTGCCATGACGCATATCACTTGTTTGCTGTGAAGGGCGAATCTCATTAGATGTGTAGGTATCTTTTTCTAATTGGAATGAACCGGTAACACGGCGATAGTAATTGGCACTACCTGCAGTTGCCTTAGTACCCCACGTTACTTCTTTTTTTGCTACTAATAATTTGTTAATTCCCTGTGCATCGGCCATCGTATTTCCTTTCAATAAACCTGATTCACAGGCATAAAAAAGCACCCGTAGGTGCTTGTCGTTTGCCTTTACAGGCGGTTAATTCGTTAATTAAATACTTCGCTTTGGTAGTAAATGCTGATTGGTATGCAATATCTGTCTGCATCCATGAAAGCAGGCGATTTAGTCGGCGTTCTAATTACTAAAACTGTCTGCCCTGCTTCTGTCATGCTTGTGCCACGTTTAAAATGCAGTTTAATAGCCTCTGCGCGAGCTTCTGCTGCGCCTGCACCTGTGTTTTGTGGATAACGTAGCATCACTTGGAATAGTCCTACTTCACGATAATAAGCATCACCTAGGCTTGCGTTATCAGGCATAGCAGGCAATAAGTTAACTTGTTGATATGGTGTGCCAGTAACAGGCGAGTAATTCACGTTTTCAAACTGTGTAGCAAGCGCAGGTGACATTAAAGCAAGTCGCTTTTCAAACGCTTTCCTGATGTTTATATCACTCATAATTTAACCTCGTAGGCTGCACTGCGGAGAATGCCGCTTAGTTCGGCTAAAGTTACACGCACCATTCCTTGTGGCGCTTGCATTGACCACCCTTGATACTCTAATTTGTAGCTATATGGGAGTGAATTTGTTACATAGATTATCTGACCATTGATATTAATACTCTGTAGTTCACGTTGCGCCTTACTGATTGCACCGCTACCGCTTGGATCTGTATCTAAAGTTGTATTAGTATCAGGATAGCCACTGCCTACATTCCAGTTAGCACGAAATCGACCTGAATCAACTGGACTTTTCATTACTATGCGCCGATCGATCTCAAGTACTACTGCTCTTGCGTATTGGTCTAGCTTATTGTTTGTTTTATTCTTGAACCGTTTAATGTCGGCACGAAACTTATCATTGAACGCCATGATTATTTTCTAATGTGAACTGTCCACAACACAGAAACGCCTGCAGGGGATAATCTTTTTACGTTAATAATATTCCATCTGACGCCATCAATATCTAGCTTGTCTGATGTGTCGATAGCTGTAATGCCAGGCGCTACAAGGCAATACCTGTCGCCTATTTGAACTAGGCTATCTGATTGATAAACTTGGCCGCCGCTTTTATCTTCAAAGTCGAAGTCACACGCTTTGACATCAGTTAATGTTTCTGGATTCGTTACTGTAGAGGTTTCAGTATCGTATGTGCCTTCTGCCACTTTGACATGCTGAATAGTGCGACCAAAGCGCTCAATTAATCTTGATGCTGTAGCGGCTGATTTGGCGTAATCAAAACTCACGTTCTAATCACCTTCTTAAATGCACCACCTAAACCTGTTAAGAAAGGTGCAAGCAGGTTATTAATCGCACGATAGGTTGTGAATTGCACGCCATTCTTATCATATTCAACTTCGATCGGCCCAATCTTCTCGCGGATAACTCTTTGTGCAATGTCAGGGGATAAATCGCCGCCAGCAGCTTTAAATGCCAATTCTGCACATGCGTTTTTAACTTCATTTGGAATAGCATCACTTGGATAGTATCCATTGTCGCGTTCAACATAATAGCGAGGCCATGCTAGAGCTTGCGTATCAGTTTTGCGGCTACCTTTCCATGAATATACTTGTTGCATGAAGTCGGTCGCGCGAACAATTGCCTGTTCTTTTTCAGTATTGGTTAATGTTGCCCAATTGGTATTCCCTCTAAGTGCGTGATAGCTGTCGCAATCAGCAACGCTTATAAAGGAATTCGCATTGCTTTTACCGCTACCATCCTCGATTTCAAAAGCCATTTAAATTCCTAGTGGTCTGCGTTGCACTTGCCCTGCAAGTGGATATGATTGATTGATGCCAGCAAGTGGATATTGCACACTTATTACATCTGTAAAACTGCCTGTGGCAGATGCGATTGATTGCGCATTACCTGCCAAAAGTATTTGCACGGTCAATATTCCAGTAGCAAGTGCCTCTATAAGTACATCGCCAGTAATATCTATGCTTGTTGTTAATGATGCACTTGCCATTACAACGCTTGAGGCATCGCCTGCTAACTGTGCTGCTTGACCATCAAAACCTGCTGTAGCAGTCGCAACGTTTAGCGCATCTGCTGACAAGTCAATACTTGTCGTGACGCTTGCAGTTGCTAAAACGATGTTTTGTGCATCACCTAATAAGGCAATTGATGTGTCAATATTTGCTGTTGCTAATGCTTCTACTAAAGCGTCACCGCTAAGATTAATTTGGGCGGTTAATTCACCGTTAGCACTGGTTAGTACAACCGATGCGCCGGTTAAATCTATTGATGTAGTTAGTTCGCCATCAGCACTTGAACTGCTCGTTGCATCACCGCTTATTGCACCATTACCGCCAGCGGTTAAATCGCCTGTAGCTGTAGCTACGTTAAGTGATGCACCAGTAAGACTGATGCCAGTAGTTATACTGCCTGTTGCGCTTGATATTGCTGAAGCATTTGCATTGATTAGAATGCTCGTTAGCAAACTACTAGTGCTAGTTACTGTATTGAATGCGTCACCACTTATTGTGATAGCTGTCGATAAACTGCCTGTTGCGGTTACTACATCTGCACTATCACCTGCTAAA
>Ga0247816_10001468_pt1 | contig 11570 bp, 11 predicted proteins | sample UWRJL209509C1_FD_179930 | JGI IMG/M metagenome (GOLD analysis project Ga0247816, IMG submission 179930) | Plant litter microbial communities from Arlington Agricultural Research Station in Wisconsin, United States - UWRJ-L209-509C-1 | ecosystem: Environmental > Terrestrial > Plant litter >...
TATGAAAGTAGAACACCACGAGCGCATCGAACAGAACCGCATCGCCATTGAAAGCCTGGACACCCCGGCTGATCCGGCTGACGCTGCTTCTGTCGAAGAAGAGCGCACCTGGCTGGTGAACGCCATCGACCGCGACCAGCGCATGCTGCCGCAACTTGAGCAGGCCCTGGGCCGTATCAAGGAAGATTCCTTCGGTTGGTGCGACGACAGCGGCGAGCCTATCGGCCTCAAGCGCCTGCTGATCAGCCCGACCACCAAGTACTGCATCGAAGCGCAAGAGCGCCACGAGCAAATCGACAAGCACCAGCGTCAAGCTTGATGCCGTCCTTGTAGGAGCGAGCTTGCTCGCGAAGGTCGTTAACGATAACGCGGGAAACCTGATACCAACGGCGTTCTCAGGTTTTTCGCGAGCAAGCTCGCTCCTACTATAGATTTCACCCGCATTACCCCCCCCTCTATTGATCTGCTGCAAGGCACCCCACGAAAGGCTCATGGATAATGGCCAGATAGTGGCGTTTAATGCAGACACAATAACGATAAACAATGGGGTAATGAAAATGGCTGGAGACGGATCTCTGATCGGCGCAGCAGTGCCACAGCAAAGGGTGATTCGCCAACTGCCCGGTTGGTTGACACCGCTCCTGCAAAGCGCCGCCCTGGTGCTGTTGCTGCTGGGCCTGGCGTTTGCCGATCTATCAATTTACTTGTGCCTGCCGGTGGCTCTGCTGCTGATTTGGCTACCTCGCCTGAAAAACCGTACGCCCCAGGTCGCAGCGCCCGAATCCAGCGATGCCATCGGCGAACTGACGCGCAATCTTTCCTATACCACCAGCCATAACGCCCTGTCGGCCGCGGGCGTGGCGTTTTCGGTCAAGCAACTGGCGGCCAGGCTGCAGTCGCAATTAGGCGCCGCCAAGCAAATTGTCAGCAGCGCCGAGGTCATGATCGGCACCGAAAAACTTACCTCGCAACTCAGTCGCCAAGCGCTTGGGGCAGCGAGCCAGGCGCATCAACGCAGCACCGAGGGGCGGGAGGTGCTGGCGCAATCCATCACGCGTATGCACCAGCTCAGTCAGCGAGCCAACGACAGCCGGGAACTGATTGAAGCGTTGAGCCAGCGCAGTGAAGAAATTCAGCGTGTCACGTTGGTGATCCAGTCGATTGCCAGCCAGACCAACCTGCTGGCGCTGAATGCCGCGATTGAAGCGGCAAGGGCTGGCGAACATGGCCGTGGGTTTGCGGTGGTCGCCGACGAAGTCCGTGGCCTCGCGGGGCGAACCGCCGCCGCTACCGGAGAAGTCGGGGTGATGGTGGCCGATATCCAGCAACGTACCGCCCAGGTGGTGGAGCAGATTCGGCAATTGTCGGCGGATTTGCAATCCGGTGTGCAGCAGGTCGAACACGCCGGTGAGCAGTTGGACAGCATTGCTGCGCTGGCGGCGAATGTGGAGGACCAGGTCAGCGAAATCGCCCAAGGCACCGACACCAACCGCACCCAACTCGACAGCCTGTTTCATGCCGTAGAGCAGATGCGCAGCGACTTGAGCGTCAGCGACCAGCAGACCCAACAGTTGGCCGCCGCTGCCGTGCAAATGGAAGGGCAGGCCGAAACCATCAGCGAGCGCTTGGCGCAAGTGGGTCTTGATGACTATCACCAGCGCATCTACGACCTGGCCCGCGAAGGTGCGAGCAAGATTGCCGCGCAATTCGAGGCTGACGTGCTGCAAAACCGCATCAGCCTCGACGACCTGTTCGATCGCAATTACAAACTGATTCCCAATACCCAGCCGAGCAAGTACCACAGCCGCTTCGACGGTTATACCGACCAGGTGCTGCCGGCGATTCAAGAGGCACTGTTGCCTCGTCATGAAGGGCTGGTGTTCGCGATTGCCTGCACGCCGCAAGGCTACGTGCCGACGCATAACAAGGCGTTTTCCCACAAGTTGACCGGCGATGCGCAGGTCGACGCGTTACAGAATCGCACCAAGCGCAAGTTCGAAGACCGCACCGGGATTCGCTGTGGCAGCCATCAACAGGCGGTCCTGTTGCAAACCTACACCCGCGATACCGGCGAGCTGATGCACGATCTCTCGGTGCCAATCATGGTCAAGGGCCGGCACTGGGGTGGGTTGCGACTGGGTTACAAACCCGAGGGGCGCTAGCCCACGGCGATGGATTGTTGCGCTTTATGCAATGAAGCTATTCAGGGAATAGCTTTTTCCAACTGGAGGAAAACCGTAGCATGGTGAACATTGTTAGCCAGCTAACTATTCCTTCGGAGTGTTCCATGCAAAATAAAGTGGATGTCGCTGTGATGATTGGCAGTGGGGTGCCAGAAACCCTGCGTGCGCTGGGCCGTAAAGCGTGCTGGGTGGTGTTGCTCAATGGTGAGCAGCGTGGGACGGCGTTCGATAGCCGCGATGAAGCTGAGGAATGCAAGGCTGCCTGGCAAGCACTGTTACGGCTGGAGCAGTCAGACAGCCTCCATTAAAGGCTTAACGGGGTTGGTGCAGGCGCTGGTTCAATTCGTCAACGGCAATCGCCCAAACGGCGTCTTCGCGAAGCTCTTCCTTGAGGAACTGGGCTTGTTGCGGCGTCCAGAAGTCAGCGTCAATCAGCTTCACATCGTCGGGCAGGGTGTGCTCGCCAATGAATGTGTCTATCGCTTCCGGGGACGATTCCAGTCCAAGCTGTTCAAATAAGTCTTCGAGGGTATAGGTCGGCGCATCCATATCGTTCTCCATGCGGGCTGATCATCGTATGCATGGGAGGCTGGCTGCGCGGCAGAGTTCGATTTGATTGCCGGCTTGCGCAATCAGGAGGTCAGTGCGCCTGAGTCGACGGCGGCCTTCAGGGCTTTTGCAGCTTCCTTGGCAGCGACCGCGGCAGCGTCCAGTGTTTTGAACCAGCGATCCTTTTCCACTTGGTGAGTCGTAACGGTGGTCAACGGTGCCTTGGCCCGCATCACAATCACGGCTTGAAATTCGCCGTCTACGTCCCTGGCTTCGCCATGGATGAAAAATTCGCCTATATCAAATTCCGTCACGTATAGCCTTCCCTTGGAGGTAATTGTGCTGATGAACCCTGACCCCGGGGAGGGGCGAACTTCATTGGACGGACCAGTATGGCAGTTGTTGGGTATGCGCGGCGCAGTTAAGTCAACGATGTGACGAAACGACAATGTTGGTGTTCATTGCGTATAAAGTGGCCTCCAGTTCCTTGGCCAGCGCGCATGCCTGATTGTGGTCGCTGCGAAAGCCTTTTACCCGGCCGCTGGGCACCTCCAGGATGTGGAAGAAATTCTTCCCCGCCGGGATGACACGATAGAGTGCCGATTGCAGGCAACCACCTTTGGTATAGAGGGAGTAGAATCGCCCATCATCCAGACGCGATGAGCCAAGGTGAGGAGTTGCAGCGTGGGGTTGAGGTCGTTGCATAATCAGCTCCTGTCGATCGGTCATTGCGACCCGTTTGCAGTATTTCGGGTGGTTTTGACCCGTGTTGCTGTTTTAGTATTGTCGTCAGCATCTGGCGTCCAGTTCCATTCAGGACCTGTTTTTTGTTGGATGTCAGAAAACTGCGTTTTTTTAAGGTTATTTTCTGAAGTTGGTCGACCGGTATTCTCCGGTCGTTGAACCTGTGATTTCCTGCACCGCCTGACGACCTTTCATAAGGACGGTCGGGCGCGCCTGTACTAGGCTTGTAGCGCCGCAGCGTAGAACCTCTTCAGTTTTTCAGTGGATTTGTTATGTGATCGTGCCGTTTCGGCCGTTTTTTTGTGCTGCCCGCTCGGGCGGACAGCATCCTTTTGATGTGGGGGCGTTTCCTTGGCAGTCAGTAATCTGGATATGCACGCGTTGTTCGTGCTGGGTGATTTGCGCGCAAAGTTGGTTAAGCAGTTTCAATCCCGTTTCGTCTACATCACTGAGCAGACGCCTGAAGGTATCTACATTGCCGAGATCGATACCGAAGGGGCGATGGTTGTGGACGACAAGCCACGGCTGGAACTCAAGGTCGGTGATCATTTTCGTGCAGCTGTGCTGCCGAGCCGTGAAGGCGGCAAGTTCGAGCTGAAATTTCGCGATATCAAGTTGACGGTGTACGGCTTGGGCGATTACGCCTTTGTTTCTTCGGCCGAGGGCCAGGGCATCGTGTTCAAGGAAGGCCACAGCGTGATGCTGGTATTCGCAGCTAACGAACAACTGGTCGAAGGCTTGACCAAAACCCTGAAAGCCGTGACAGGCAAGGCCGCCAAGTGGCGCAAGGGTGAGCTCGTGACCTTCAAGGCCAGCGAGTAATCAGTAAAAACCGCCCTCATGCCTTCTTCGCCGGAACCTCTACTACAGTTGAGTTGACTTAACTATTCAGAGGCTTTCGCGGTGATACAGCAAAGCCATTCGCGACTGCTGTGAAAACATGAGGTGCAAAGGCATGAAAGGAATTCGAGCGCTGTTGGCAGCCTCCCTGACGACCTTGAGTTTGTCGGCGGTCTCACTGCCGGTTTCGGCCGCCCAGGCGCCCATTCATTTTGCCGATTTGAACTGGGAAAGTGGCAGCCTGATCACCGAGGTTCTGCGGGTGATTGTGGAAAAGGGCTATGACTTGCCCACTGATACCTTGCCCGGTACCACCATCACTCTGGAAACCGCCCTGGCGAAAAACGACATCCAGGTGATCGGCGAAGAGTGGGCCGGGCGCAGCCCGGTGTGGGTAAAGGCTGAGGCTGAGGGCAAAGTGGTAGGCCTGGGGGATATCGTCAAGGGTGCTACCGAGGGTTGGTGGGTGCCGGAGTACGTCGTCAAGGGTGACCCGGCCAAAGGCATCAAGCCGCTGGCGCCTGAACTGCGCAGCGTGAAAGACCTGGCGCGCTACAAGGATGTGTTCAAGGACCCGGAAGCGCCGAGCAAGGGGCGTTTCCTCAACAGCCCGATTGGCTGGACCTCGGAAGTGGTCAACAAGCAAAAGCTCAAGGCCTATGGGCTGGACGACAGCTATGTGAACTTTCGCAGTGGCTCTGGCGCCGCGCTGGATGCCGAGATTGCCTCGTCGATTCGCCGTGGCAAGCCGGTGTTGTTCTACTACTGGTCACCGACCCCGCTGATGGGACGCTATAAGCTAATCCAACTGGAAGAGCCGCCGTTCGATGCCGAGGCCTGGAAGACCCTGACCGACGCCGACAATCCTGATCCAAAACCCACCCGTTCCCTGGCGTCCAAGCTGAGCATTGGCGTGTCTACGCCCTTCCAGAAGGCCTACCCGCAGATCAGCGAATTCTTCGCCAAGGTCGACTTTCCAATCGAACCGTTGAACAAAGCCTTGGCTGAAATGAGCGAGAAGCACAGCCAGCCTCGTGAAGTCGCCTTGACGTTCCTCAAGGACCATCCGCAAATCTGGAAAGCCTGGTTGACCGAGGACGTGGCACAGAAGGTTGAGGCCAGCCTGAAATAAATCAAACGTAGGAGCTGTCGAGCCTTGGCGAGGCTGCGATGCAGGCAACTCGGTCTGTCAGTTAAACCGAGTTGATGCCATCGCAGCCTCGCCAGGGCTCGACAGCTCCTACGCTTATGGCCGGGTTCCGTCCTTAGAACTTGGTTTGTACCGCCAACTCAAACGTCCTCGGCGACCCCAGGTAGTAAGCCGGCGAAACGTGCGCAAACTCTGCATACACCTCATTCGTCAGGTTACGCACCCGGCCAGTCACCGACGTATGCTGGTCCACCTTGTAGGTCAGGAACGTACCGAACAAGGTGTACGCCGGCACCGTCAATGTGTTGGCGTAATCGGCATACACCGAGGCCACATACCGCGCATCCACGCCACCTTGCCAGTCCGATGAAAAGTCATAGGTCAGCCACAGATTACCCACACGCTTAGGTACGTTGGTCGGTGTATTGCCTTTGCGCGACACCACCGCACCGCTGGCGACTTTCTCGTTGAATTCATCGTACTCGGCATCGACCCAGGCGAAGTTGCCCTCGGCCAACAACTTGGGCGTGATCCGCAACGAGCTGGCCAGCTCAATACCTTTGGACGTCTGCGCGCCGACTGGAATGCTGCTGGTCGAGTCCTGCGGGTCGGTCACTGCAAAGTCTTTGCGCTCGATCCTGTAGGCGGCGACGGTCGCAGAACCACGGCCGTCCAGGTAGTCGAACTTGCTGCCCACTTCCCATTGCTTGCCGGTGGACACGTCAAACACCTGGGTAGTGCTGGTCGGTTGTTCAGCAGCGGTGCTGTATTGCACGTAGACGTTGGCTGAGGGAATGAACTGATAGGTCAGGCCAACTCGCCCGGTGACCGGCTCCCAACTGCGTTTGAAGTGTCGGGGATTGGTGGCGGTCGCCACGCGGTGATTGGTCACGTCCAGGTCGATCGCGTCATACCGCAGGCCGGTGAGCAGCGACAGCTTGTCGGTCAGGCCCAGGCGGTTCTCCACGAACAGCGCCTTGGTGGTCACCGCGTTGGTCTTGTCCTTGATAAAGCCGGGTTTGGTGCCGGGAATATCGTAGAAATGCCCTGGGTCATAATTGTCCGGATCCACTGTGCTGTTGCCCGCAACGTTCAGCGGGTTGTTGGTGGTGCTGTTGACCTTGTATTCAAAGCCGCCGGACCAGGTGGTGCTCAGGCCGAAGAACGTGTCTTCATGGCGCAGCTCGAACTGGTTGCCGTTCTGCTCGCCCTGATGGCGCACTTGGTAGGCCGTGGAGCGGTTCACAGCGCTGTTGTCGGCGTTGTACTGGTAGGTCTCAAGGTTGCGGTAGTCGCGCTGACTGTCCAGGTGATAGAGGGTGTTTTTCAGCGTGGTGCTGTCGTTGATCCGGTAGTCGATGATCGAGCGCGCCCAAACAGTACGCTGCTCGTAGCGACCGTCGGCCACGTTGTAGTTGTTGAAGCGGTTGTGCTTGTCGATCTTCAGTTCACCGGCCTTGGGGTTTAGCACTGGCGTGCCCCAGTAAGGGCTGTCCTCGTGTTCATCCTGGTATTCCAGCGCCAGGGTGTGGGACAGGTTTGGCGTCAAATCACTGAGCAGGGAAAACGCCACGCTCCAGGCGTCGCGCTGCTGGCGGTCGATGTAGGTGTGGTTGGTGTTGCGGCTCACGTCCAGGCGCGCGTAATGCTGCACCTCGGCGCCCGGTTCGGTCAGCGCGTGGTTCAGGCCGAAGGCCATGCCGGCCGTGTCGTAGCTGCCATAGGTCAGTTGACCTTCAGCCGCCTGCTCCTCGCGGGTCGCCAGTTTGGTCACGTAATTCAGTGAACCGCCTACCGAGCCGGCGCCGTTGATCAGGGAGGAGGGGCCGCCCACCAACTCCACCCGATCATAAATCCACGCATCCACCGGCCGCGCCAGGCCGCCCGAGACGACAACGCCGTTGAACATCTGAGTAATCTGGCTGCTGGTAAAACCCCGATACGAAATAAATCCGCCAAACCCCGGCGGGGCGCTGGCGTTGACGCCGGGCAAGGTATTGGCCGCGTCCTGGAAGGTCTGGGCGCCTCGGCGTTCGATGTCTTCACGGCTGGCGATACTCACGGAGGCGGGCGTCTCACGCACGCTCAGCCCAAGGCGCGAGGCCATGCCGCTGGATTGGTCCAGGGCCAGGCCCGGCTCAGCGGTTTGTTCGCCATCAATGGTGGTGGGGGCCAACTCAATCGCCCAGGTGCTGACAGGCAGGCAGCCGAACAGGCCTGCCAGAAGAGGTAAATGTTTCATGGTTGAATCCTGAAAACGTATCTTGAAAACAACGCACAGCGGCCCTTGCTCCCTGAGGAGGCGAGGCGAGGTGCGGATCAAAAAAGCGCAGGTATCAGGCGAAGGCGGGCGGGGCGCGCGGATTAGCCGCAGGCCAGGTGAAACGCGAAGGGATGTCAGCGCTGGCAACGATGGCCGGTGGCGGCGCGTGGGGCTGTGGCAGCACCACCACATTGAGGCTGGAACTGAGCGCTGGCCCCATGCCGCCGGTCGAACACAGCGGGCAACCGAACGCCTTGGACAACGTCGGCAGGGACTCATCCGTGGGGTTTATAGACGTTGGCGCCTGCGTGCGCGGATCGACCGTACAGAACTGGCCGCCAATGCCGTTGAGCTGCATCCCCACCATCTGCCCGTGACCAATGCTGCAGGCGAACACATTGAACAGGACGCAGCAATAAAGCATCCAGGCAATGAGCGAGCGATCGGTACGGGCGATTTTCATGGGGCGGCACTTTATCACCAGTCGCCGACGAAAAACCTGCGAAAAATCTCAAGAGGGCTATCCTCTCTCGGACTTTTCGAAGGAAACCTAGCCATGAGTTTTGTTGTAGCGCGATGGATCGTCGGAATTTTCGCCTTTATCAGCCTGGTGCATTTGTACTGGGCGGCCGGTGGCAAAGTGGGGGTGACCGCGGCGATCCCGCAGTTGCCCGGTGAATTCGCCAGCGGGCCACGGCCCGCCTTCAAGCCCTCGGCACTGGGCACGTTTCTGGTGGGCGTGGGGCTGGTGCTGATTGCGGTGTTGGTGTGTATGCGGGCGGGGTTGTATTTCGAACCGGTGCCCAACCATTCGTTGCAGTGGGGAATCAGCGTGGTGGCGCTGGTGATGTTTGCCAGAGCGATTGGGGATTCGGAGTTGGTAGGGTTTTTCAAGAAAGTGGGCGGGTCGCGGTTTGCGAGGCTGGATACGTTTTTTTACTCGCCGCTGTGTCTGGTGTTGGGGGCGGGGTTGTTGGTGGTGGCGTGGAGTTGAGGGGGCAGTATTTTTTTAACTATCCTCAACTTTGAGGACATCACCAAGTGGACTGATCTTCCAAGCTTGCCTTTTGAAGGTCGTCTTTCCAATCTTCGTTAGCTAGTCGATAAATATCCTCAAAAAAAACTCGTGGGTCGTCTATTTCCGTTTCGTCCCACGCCATTGTTATATGTTCATCGTAATCGCTTTCGAACTCTTTCGAGAAATTAAAGTCGGGGTTGGCTAATGCATTTCTCAGCACTGAAATCAATGCGAATCGGTGCCGGTAAGAGAGATACATAAGATCTTCTAAAATAAAATATCTTATGATTTTCTCACGATCATTGGTGTCGTTAGGGTTATATTTCCAGAGTACTTCACCTTTGGTTTCTTCACGGTCATATACTGAAAGTGCTCCTAAAATATAGGAAAGCAGAGGTGTAAACGGAGCATCTATAAAAGGTGATTTCAACATGGCGGCCTCACTTTGGAAAAGCGGTAAAGGGACGGGTTACATTTTTTTTGTCAAATCTGACTTCTGCCTTGTCCATGCTTTTTAAATACTTTGGGTTATTTTTATCCTTTTTGTTTGGTTTGTAGCCATGCCCTGCGCCCGGCATGTCCATTACGACGACTGGATTGCCGTCTGTATCAAGTCCTGTTGGAGAAGGGTTGGGGCCTTGCATTCGATATATTGCTTTATTTATCGCATGAAGTTGTATTTTCCAGTTTGTGAATTGGGAGCTTGAATTGATTTTTCCTTTTTTTCCATCTGCTGGATTAGTGCCGTCTACAGCACGGCGCCTCATCGCTTTGGCTGGTATTTCTGGTCCGTGTTTGACGACTGTGTGCATGTCGTATTTTTTTTCCCATTCAAGAACCCGTCGCTTAGCGTTAGATTCCGTTAACTCATAAATTCGCGCCTGTCTTGCAGATTTCCCTGCCTGCGGAACGCTAGGCTCTAAAGCATCCACTCCAACGTTCACGTTTGGCGTGGATCCCTCAGCACTTGGCTTACACCCATCCCCACCCGGACACGTATTCAACCCCAACGGATCCACCCACCCCGTCGGGTTGGGCACGTACTGGTATCCGTTCAGCCCACCCGCCAGTTTCACCGGATCGGGCGTCAAATAGCGGCCGTTGTCCGGATTGTAGTAGCGATGCCGGTTGTAGTGCAGCCCGCTTTCCCGGTCGAAGTACTGACCCTGAAAACGTAGCGGGTTGTCGACGGTGTTGACGTCCAGCCGGGTGATTTGGCCGTAGGTGCGGTAGTGCGCAGACCAGACGATTTCGCCGTTCGGCGCGGTGAGTTCTTGCGGGGTGCCGAGGTGGTCGAGTTGGTAGTGGAAGGGCTTTACATTTTCCGGACCGAAGCCTTCCAGCAGGACCAGCGGACGAAAGCTGTCAGGTTCGTAGACGTAGCTTTGGTGACGATCGGCGCTGTGTTCGGCGATCAGCGTGTCGCCTTGCCAGAAAAACTCGGTGCTCTGACCGTTAAGAATTTTGCCGATGCGCCGGCCAAACGGGTCGTAGCGGTAGCTGGCCTGAGTGCCGTCAGGTTGGGTGACGCCGATCAGTCGATGCTGGCAGTCGTAGCGGTATTCAGTCACCCACTGCTGCCCATGACCCCGGCGTTCGCGTAGGAGGTTGCCGAAGGCGTCGTAGTCGTAATGACGGTCACCTTGCATCGTCAGGCAGTTGCCTTTGATCGCGCTCGGCCCGACGCGGTCTTGCATCAGCAGGTTGCCGGCGGGGTCGTGGACGAAGCGTTCTTGCAGGTCTTGCTCGTGGTCGGCGCGGGTCAGGCGGTCGAGCGTGTCGTAGTGGTAGTCGTGCTGGCCCTTGCGGGTGTCGAGGATGCGGGTCAGGTTGCCGCGTTTGTCGTAGTTGTACTGGCGACGGTAATGATTCAGGGCATGGGCATGCAGCCGGCCTTGCTCGTCGTAGTGGTAATGGCTGAGCAGTTGGCCTTGCTGGCGTTGGCGTTCGCGGCCGGATTTGAACAGGTGCGAGGTCAGCGTCTTGCCGTTGAGGTCGACGCTGGCAAGGTGGCCGCCCTTGTCGTGGTTGAACGCCAGACGGTTGTTGTCCGGCAGGCGCAGGTGGCTGAGTTGGCCGCAGGCGTTGTAGCGGTAGCGCAGGGTGCCCCAGCCTTGGTGTTCGGCGCTGAGGCGGCTTTGCACGTCGTACTCGTAGTGCAGCGGCCAATGGCCGTCGTCAACGCTGAGGAGATTGCCCAGGCGGTCGTAGGCGTAATCGACGACATTCCCGTCGGGCAGGGTTTTCCGTACGAGCCGCCCGGCTGTGTCGCGCTGATAACCCGTAATCAGCTGACGGTTATCGTCACCGTATTCAGTCTTTTCCAGCAGATGACCATTGAGGTCATACACATAGGCCGTACGCCGACCATCAAACCCGGTTTCCTGCTGGATCAACCCGTTGGCGTGGTAGTCGAGCCGGTAAGTTTCGCCAACCTCGTTTTCAATCTCGGTCAGCAGCAGGCGGGTGTTGTCGTAGCGGTACTTGAGTTGCGTGCCATCGGGGTTGATACGACGGCTGATCAGGTGCAAGCCGTTGGCATATTCGTAGCGCGTCACCCGGCCCAGTTCGTCGCGCTCGCCGGTGATTTTTCCGTACGCGTTGTAGCTGAATTCGCTGGCACCACCGCCTGGCTGGATAACCTTCAACAAACGACCCACGGCGTCCCACTGATACTGAGTCAGCGCACCATGCTCATCCTCAACGGCCACGCGCCGCCCCAGATCGTCATAGCGATAACGCCGCACACTGCCATTGGCCAGTTGCTCTTCAATGAGCTGGCCGAGGTCGTTCCAGTAGAGGCGCTGGCAGCTGTCGTCCGGG
>Ga0247816_10001469_pt1 | contig 11570 bp, 11 predicted proteins | sample UWRJL209509C1_FD_179930 | JGI IMG/M metagenome (GOLD analysis project Ga0247816, IMG submission 179930) | Plant litter microbial communities from Arlington Agricultural Research Station in Wisconsin, United States - UWRJ-L209-509C-1 | ecosystem: Environmental > Terrestrial > Plant litter >...
TCGGACACGCCCTGGAACATGGTCACCAGCGGCTCGCGCAACTCAGGCTTGAGGCTCGACAAGCCCAGGCCGAACAACACCGAGAAGAAGATGATCGGCAGCATTTCGCCACGGGCCACGGCGGCGAAGATATTCGATGGGATCAGGTTGAGGATGGTCTCGATGAACGCATGCTCGTGCTGAACTTCGGCGGCAGTCGCCGTGTATTTGGAGATATCGACGGTACCCAGGGTACTCATGTCGATCCCCGTGCCGGGGTGGAACAGGTTGGCCAGCAGCAGACCGACCACAATCGCGATGGTAGTGACCACTTCGAAGTAAAGGATGGTTTTTACGCCGATCCGACCGAGCTTTTTCGCATCACCAACGCCTGCGATTCCGACAATCAGCGACGAAATCACGATCGGGATAACGATCATCTTGATCAAACGGATAAAGATATCGCCAGCGGGCTGCAAGACGTTGCTGATCCACCAGGCCTTTTCGGCACTGAAATGGTTAAGCACCGCACCGATTGCAATCCCCAGCACCAGACCGATGAGGATCTGCCAGGCGAGGCTTAGCTTTGCCTTCTTCATGTCATTACCCTTACTTCAAGTGGACTTAAGGCAAATGCGCCAGCTGGAACGCTCGAGAGCGAAAAAGTGCGTGCATCTGCCCCCGTAGAAGGTCGCCGCAAGTTGGCCGATATGGCTCACTGGCAGGCGAAAAAAGGCGCAACTATTCCGATGCAAGAAGGCGACGTCTAATGCCGTAAACGCCTACCCTATGCCGAATCGGCATGGGTTTTTTCGCAAAAACCCGTCAGAAAGGTCAGTCCGAATACGACATTTCGGCAGGTATATATGCCGTGAACCAGCCATTTCAGGCTGTTACAGGGTTTTTCAAAAATTGAGGGTGGAGGGTAAAAAAGCCTGAAATTTCCTACGCATACAATCGGAAAACTTGTCTGACAGAGGACAAACTTTCTCGATAGATGGTCACAGAGACACACCAGGAAATAGTTGAGGGGAGGCAGAAAGTTAAATTTACAGCTATGGGCGGCATGCAGCGCAGGGGTGACAACAGCAAGCCCGTCGCAAATTCGACAAGCCATATGACTTGCGAATTTGCGTCGCAGCTTTTCACCTGACCCGGCCCTTTCGCAGGCACTCCCTGTCCCCGTAGGTCACGCCGATCCACCTTGATCAGAGCAACCCGGCCCCTTGGTCATGCACCGCTCTTGGCGAGTGGTGCAAACAGAAAGAAGCGGGTGGCTTCTTTCTATGGACGATCGGCCCGTGAACGAATGCTTCGTCACACAGAACCTAATACCAATTAGGGTCTTTCTTGAGCTGTTCCATCAGCAGTTTTTGCATGCCCTCATCAGGCTTGCCGAGAAAACGGTAATCGGCGTGGCGGGTTGGCGACTTATCCGACGGCAGGCCGGCCGGAACTTCCACCAACATCGCGTAGGCATCTTCCTTGTCGAAGCTGAATGCAACGATCAGGCGCTTGTTCAGGCATGTGTCTGCGGTTTCACAGAGTGGCCCCACCAAGTACTTGTCGCCATCCTCTTCAACGGCATTCATCTGTTCAGCGGTACCTGAGAGGTTCATCACCCATTCAGGTAAACGCTCTTCCTTCTTGACCACGCTCTGCCAGGTTTCACGGTATTGCGGGTCCGTGTTCAGCAGTTCGTTGGCCCTGGATTGGCCGTCATTGGCGGCCAATGCCAGGCCGCTACCGCCCAATAGCAGGGCGGCGGCGAGGGTTTTCAGGGAAGAATTGAACATGTTCAGCCTCGGCCGCGACGGCCAAAGAAGAAGGAAGCGATGAACATCACCAGGAAGACCACAAACAGAATCTTGGCGATACCCGTGGCGGTGCCCGCGATACCACCGAAGCCCAGGACAGCAGCCACGATGGCGATGATCAGAAATGTGATTGCCCAACTCAACATGGTGATTCTCCTTACGCTTCTTTAGAGGTAACAGCGGTACTGCCGTGCGGTCGCTCAAACCAGGCGACCGTGTCGTGCCTAGAACACCCAACGTTCCTGATAAGGCAGGTCGCCCAGGACCACGTCCTGTTCAGCTGCCATCAGTTGCGGGGCTGTCACGTCAGCGTTGGTGCTGCCGACGGAACGGAAATGGGTCTGGGTCATTGCCGGACGGTCAAATTGCGGGGTTTGTTGCTGACTCTGCCCCCAATGCTGCAACTGCTGGCCCGCGATCAAGGTCACCATTAATGCCAAGCTGGCAAACAGGCCCTGTTGCAGGCGCAGCGGCGATACGTGCAGTTGGGTGAGGCTTTGGCGAGTCATCGTGAATCTCTCCCGCATTCTGATTATTGGTGTTGGGTCGTAGGCTGTTGCAGTGCCTCGCCGCTAGTGAGAGGTGTATTGCAGTCCGCGTGCCAGATTTTTATCAAAATAAATACGATTAAAATCAATGACTTAAAAACATAATCGAATCGCCGGCACGAGCATCCTGCACGATGTTCCTATTCACGCCGTGCGAAATGCACGATGGTCAGTGGTCGGATCAACGGATAGGAATGCAACGTTTGGCTGCCGAAGTGGCACAGAGGAAATTAAAACGCCAGTAATCGCTGTGTTTAACCGGCGCCGTGCAGATAGATGCACGCCTTGGGCTTTAATCAATCAGAATAAACCATGCAACTTGCCCGATTATTCCGGGACTAAACAAGATCAACTCATTATTAGGAGCGCGGGACAGATGGAATCAGCCAAGGAACTTCAAGGCCGCATTCTTTTAGTGGACGACGAATCCGCGATCCTTCGTACCTTCCGTTACTGCCTGGAAGATGAAGGCTACACCGTAGCCACCGCCAACAGCGCGGCCCAGGCCGATGCGTTACTGCAACGCCAAGTGTTCGACCTGTGTTTCCTGGACCTGCGCTTGGGCGAAGACAATGGCCTGGATGTACTGGCGCAAATGCGTATCCAGGCGCCGTGGATGCGCGTGGTGATTGTCACCGCCCATTCCGCCGTCGATACCGCCGTGGATGCCATTCAAGCCGGCGCCGCTGACTACCTGGTCAAACCGTGCAGCCCCGATCAATTGCGCCTGGCCACAGCCAAACAGTTGGAAGTGCGCCAACTTTCGGCACGCCTGGAAGCCCTTGAAGGCGCCGTTCGCCAACCCAAGGACGGCCTCGACTCCCACAGCCCAGCGATGATGGTGGTGCTGGAAACGGCACGCCAAGTAGCGGGTACCGACGCCAACATTCTAATTCTTGGCGAGTCTGGTACCGGTAAAGGCGAATTGGCGCGCGCCATCCATGGCTGGAGCAAGCGGGCGAAGAAATCCTGCGTCACCATCAACTGCCCGTCCCTGACGGCTGAACTGATGGAAAGCGAACTGTTCGGCCACAGCCGCGGCGCGTTTACCGGCGCCAGCGAGAGCACGTTGGGGCGGGTCAACCAGGCAGACGGCGGCACCCTGTTCCTCGACGAGATCGGCGATTTCCCCCTGACGTTGCAGCCCAAGTTGCTGCGTTTTATTCAGGACAAGGAATACGAGCGCGTCGGCGACCCGGTCACTCGTCGCGCCGATGTGCGAATCCTTGCAGCTACCAACCTGAATCTGGAAGACATGGTCCGCGACGGGCGCTTCCGGGAAGACTTGTTGTACCGCCTGAACGTGATCACCTTGCACTTGCCGCCACTGCGCGAACGCAGCGAAGACATTCTCACCCTCGCCGACCGCTTCCTGGCCCGCTTCGTCAAGGAGTACGCGCGGCCGGCCCGAGGTTTCAGCGACGAGGCCCGCGAGGCGCTGCTCAACTACCGCTGGCCGGGTAACATCCGCGAACTGCGCAACGTGGTGGAGCGGGCCAGCATCATCTGCCCCCAAGAAAAGGTCGAGATCAGCCACTTGGGCATGGCCGAACAGCCAACCAATAACGCGCCGCGAATTGGCGCGGCGCTGAGCCTGGATGAGCTGGAAAAAGCCCACATCGGTGCAGTCCTCGCCACCAGCGACACCCTTGACCAGGCGGCCAGAACCCTCGGCATTGATGCGTCGACGCTGTACCGCAAACGCAAACAATACAACCTGTGAGCTGTGCCCTATGAAGCTTGCGATGACACTGCGCACTCGGCTGTTCTTGAGTATTTCAGCGCTGATCACCGTTGCCCTGCTCGGGTTGCTGCTTGGCCTGGTGAGCGTCATGCAAATGGCCAAGACCCAGGAATCCTTGATTCGCAGCAACTTCATCACCCTCGACCTGGGGCTCAAGCTTCGGCAGACCCTGGGCGACCAATTGATGCTGATGCTCGACGACACGCCGGACCAGGCCGCTTTGGACGCCTCTAAAAAGCGCTACATGGCGCTGTTGGAAGATGGCATTGAGCATGAGCACAAGGACGCCACCACCAGCGGTTTCACCCAGGCCAAAGTCGATTACCTGAGTTTCCTCAAAGCATTCGACGCGAATGAACAAGCGGCTCCGGCACTGCGCAACAACGACGAGCTAACCGAGCGCTTCAACGTGTTGCGCAATGGCTTGATTGCCGAACACAAGAAGGCCCTGGAAAACATCAACGACACCGAACACAAGTCACGCGAACGTGCCTTGTTGATTGCCGGTTTGTTGGGGTTTGTGGGGCTGGCGGTGCTGATCATTGGCTTTATCACTGCCCACGGCATTGCGCGGCGGTTTGGCGGCCCGATCGAGGCGCTGGCCAAGGCTGCCGACAAGATCGGCCAGGGCAACTTTGAAGTCACCCTGCCTATCTCCTCGGCCGCCGAAATGAACCTGCTGACCCGGCGCTTCGGCATCATGGCTGAGGCCCTGCGCCAGCATCAGGCAACCAATGTCGATGAACTGCTTGCCGGGCAGCAGCGTCTGCAGGCGGTGCTCGATAGCATCGACGATGGCTTGCTGATGATCGACCGCCAAGGCCGCCTGGAACACCTTAACCCTGTGGCACAGCGCCAGCTGGGCTGGGACGAGAACCGCCTGGGCCAAGGCCTGGGCGAAGCGCTGGGTCGCCCTGAACTGGATGAACAACTGCAGCTGGTATTACGCGGCGGCAATCTGGAGCGCGCGCCTGAAGATCTGGAAGTGGAAGTCGAGGGCGAACTACGCCTGCTGACCTACAGCCTGACGCCGGTCAGCCATACCCAAGGGCATATTCTCGGGGCGGTGATGGTGCTGCATGACGTCACCGAGCAACGTGCGTTCGAGCGAGTGCGCAGTGAGTTTGTATTGCGCGCCTCCCATGAATTGCGTACGCCGGTTACGGGTATGCACATGGCGTTCGGGCTGTTTCAAGAGCGCGCGAAGTTTCCGCCAGAGTCTCGCGAGGCGGACCTGCTGAGTACGGTCAATGAAGAAATGCAGCGCCTGATGCAGTTGATCAACGATCTGCTCAACTTCTCGCGCTATCAGAACGGCCTGCAAAAACTCACCCTCGCGCCCTGCGACATTGCCGACCTGCTTGACCATGCCCGCGCCCGCTTCGCAGAACAAGCGAACGCACAAAACATCGAACTGCTGGTGGAAGAACAATCGCAACTGCCGAGGCTGCACGCGGATCAAGTGCAACTGGAGCGCGTGCTCGACAACCTGCTAGGTAACGCACTGCGGCACACTGCCGAGGGAGGCCAAATTCGATTGCAGGCGCGCCGTCATGGCGAGCGGGTGATTGTCAGTGTGGAGGACAACGGCGAAGGCATCGCCTATGGCCAGCAGGGTCGGATCTTCGAACCCTTTGTGCAGGTAGGCCGCAAGAAAGGCGGCGCCGGCCTGGGGCTGGCGCTGTGCAAGGAGATCGTGCAATTGCACGGTGGCCGCATGGGCGTTTACTCACGGCCGGGGCAGGGAACGCAGTTCTATATGGCGCTGCCGCTCTGACTCATTGGTGATTCAAGGCTCGCAGAATCGCGGCACTTTCAGCATCCGGCGTTCCATCGAACAGCGATGCGCGGAAATGCATCTGGAAGGCCGCCAGCACGTGCCGCGTCGCTACATCCAGTTCGCCGGTCTGTGGCGTGGGGTAGCCCAATCGTGCCAACTCTTCCTGGAACCAAGTGATGCTCGGTAACTGGCTGGCGTACTGCACCTGGTACCGAGCGACTGCCTTGGCATCCGGCCACATTCCCAAACCCTCATCCGCCAGTCGTTTCCACGGGAACAACGGCCCCGGATCCAGCTTGCGCAGCGGGGCAATGTCGCTATGGCCGATGATGTTGCGCGTGTCGATCTTGTTGCGCTTGCTGATGTCTTTGAGCAGTACGATCAGCGACTGCACCTGAGCCTCGGAGTACGGAAACCAGATGCGGCCGGTAGGGGTGTCACGGTATCCCGCATTGACGATTTCGATCCCGATGGAGCTGGAGTTGAGCCACGTGCGGCCCATCCATTCACTTTCGCCGGCATGCCAGGCGCGCTGGCTTTCGTCCACCAGCTTGTAGATGGTGGCGGAGGCGTCATCGCCGATCAGGTAATGGCTGCTTACCTGCCCATGGGTCAGCAACGCCAGAGAGCGCTCGAGGGACGCCGAGGTGTAATGAACGACGACGAACTGCACGCGATTATCGTGGTTCGCCGAAGGGTGGCTGGTATCCAGACGAGGGCCGCTCGCGCAGCCGGCGAGCAGTAGAAACAGGAAGGCAGAGCACAGAAATTTCATGGCAGAGGGCAGTACGCTGAAGACGATAATGCAACAGTGTAACGTACCGTTTGCCGCCAAGCCGCCAAATACGGGCTTTTAAACAAAATGGAACATCTTTACGCCGCCTGCACCTGATTGCGTCCGGCTGCCTTGGCGCGATACAGCGCTTCGTCGGCGCGCTTGAGGGCCAAATCGCTGCGCTCTCCCGGCTGAAACTGCGCGATGCCCATGGACACCGTGATCGTCACCGGCTCGCCCTTGAAATGAAACGGGCAGGCTTCGATGGCCGAGCGCATCGCTTCACCGACCGCCAACGCCGCCGACAGGGATGAGTCGGGCATCAGCAAAACGAACTCTTCACCACCAAACCGCGCGATGAAATCGGTAGGTCGCAGGCGCTTTCTCAAGACGTTGGCGATGATCTTCAGCACCTTGTCCCCGGCCAGATGACCATAGCCATCGTTGATGCGCTTGAAGTGGTCCAGGTCCAGCATCGCCAGCGACAGGCTATTGCCACGTTGATGCCAGGTATTGACCTCGTGCTCCAGGCGCTCGCCCCACGCCGCGCGATTGGGCAGGCCGGTGAGCGGGTCAATCAGTGCTTTCTGGCGCTGCACTTCAAGGTGCTCTCGATAGCCCTGGGCCTCCTGCTCCATGTTCGCGACTCGCTCGGCGAGGCCTTTTAAACGCGTCGCCACTTCCTGCTCTCGCTGATCTCGCTGTTGCTGGTGCTCATCCATGGTGCCCAGCAACCCTTCAAGATGGCTTTCCAGCACCTGCTTGAGGCTGTCCAGGTCGGCAGCTTCCTGGACACTACTTTGCAGACCGTCGACCTGCTCGCGGATTTGCGTGTCCAGTTCACGGGCGGCGGAATGACTGTCTGCGTGGCCCTTACTCGCGGCTTGCAGATTGCCCTGGAACACTTCAAGGCGCTCGTTGAGCTGCTTGAGGTAGGCCTCGAACTCGTGCTGGCCGCTGTCGGTGATCGCCAGCATCAACACTGCCAAATCATCGAGGATCGGCAGTAATTCATACCAGTTCAGCCCGTGGACCAGGCGTTCGCGCATCGCCTCGGCCTGGGGACGGTGACGCTCCGGCAGCGACAAGTCTTCCAGCAGGCCAAGCAGGGTGTCTTCAATGTGCTTGGCCACGGAGCTGTAGGACGGCTCGGGAGAGTCCGGCAGGCCGTACAGCACATCGTGTTGCAGTTGGTCGGGGTCGGGCTCTTCGGGTTCATCAACGGGCGGCAAGGACAGGCTGCCGATCACCGTGGACTCAGGCGCGCTGACCTGGGCTTCTGGTGCCGCCACCATCGCGGCAAGTGCGCTCTCGGGTGGCGGTTCAACCAATACATCTACTGGTTGCTCAAGCTCTTGGGGCTCGAATCCAGCAGACAGCGCGTCGGTAGCGGGTATTGGCGGTGCAGGTTCGGCTGCTGGGGCAAACACCGACGCCTCACTGGCGACCTCAGCCGCTGTTGCCTGACGGATATCCCCCGCTAAGGCAGCAGGACCTTCAGGTAACGGCGCAAAAGCCCGCAAGGCCTGGGTCAATTCGGCCGATTGTGTGGGTGCCGCAGGCTCTGCTGCAGGCTTCGCCGCGCTGGGCGCTTCCACGGCTTGGCGCGCGGGTGCTGTCGGCGCGCTCATCGGGGTTTCAGCCGTTGCGTCCTTGGTGCCAAACAAGCGCTGCAACAGACCTGGGCGGCCAGGCTCGTCATCGGTTTCCAGGTTATTCAACGCCTGCCCTTGAAGCCCGCTCAACTCGCTGAGCAACAGCGGAATCTCCCGCGCCTGGCCGACCCGACCATCCAGCTGTTTGGCGAAGCTCTTCAGCGGGCGACTCACCTCACGGGGCAACGGCAGCTTTTGCAACTGGGTGACCAAGGCGGTCAGTGCCGTGCCGATCTGCTCGACGCGGGTCTCCCGACGCTGTTCCGAATCCAGCACGGCCTTTTCAAGGCGCGGCAATAGTGCGGCGAGGGCGGCGTCCATGTCGTCCGTACGAACAACGTCGCGCATCTCCTTCATGCATTGATCAACCGCGCGGTCGGTGCCTTCGGCCGCCAGCGTGCTGCGCACCAGCCCACGGCGCAGCAGGTCGAGGCGGGCAGCCCAGCGGCGCTCGAGCTTTTCTTGTTGCTCGATGCTTAACAGGTATTTTTCTTTCCAGCGCTGGGCGTCGTCGCTCATGCAAGGGGTCCGCGAGGGCCGGGGCTCAACGCGGGTAATGCATCAGCCGTGAGCGAACCCGGCAGACGAATCTCTACCGCGACCGGCAGGTGATCGGAGATGGGCTGCGCCAGTACCTGCACACTTTCAAGCGTCAAGGTCGGGCTAAGCAAAATATGATCAAGACAACGCTGCGGACGCCAACTGGGGAACGTGGCTTCGACTTGCGGGGCCAGCAATCCAAGGTCGCGCAACGGGGAATTCTGCAGCAGGTCGCTGGCATGAGTGTTCATGTCACCCATCAGCACCTGATGTTTGTAGTTGCCAATCAACTCACGAATGTAGGCCAGTTGCAGGGTCCGGGTTCGAGCCCCGAGCGCCAGGTGCATCATCACTACCACCAACGCTTCCGGCCCTTCGCCGAAACGCACCAGAATCGCCCCGCGCCCCTTCGGGCCCGGTAGCGGATGATCCTCGATGGCCCAAGGCTTCAAGCGGCTGAGCACACCATTGCTGTGCTGCGCCAGGCGGCCGAGGTTACGGTTGAGTTGTTGGTACCAATAGGGAAAGGCACCGAGCTGGGCCAGGTGTTCGACCTGATTGATATAACCGGAACGCAGGCTGCCACCATCGGCCTCCTGCAGGGCTACCAGATCAAAGTCACCCAGTAGGTCACCGATCTTTTGCAGATTGATCGCCCGCCCATTGTGGGGCAGCAGATGCTGCCAGCCACGGGTCAGGTAATGCCGGTACTTCTCGGTACTGATGCCCACCTGAATATTGAAACTGAGCAGCCGCAACCGGCTGTCTGCCGGCAGGCCCGTGGTTTCCAGGTGATGCTCGTTAACCCGCGGATCATGCAGGCCAACGACGCGTTCGGTACCCCAGCGACGCATGGCGAGCCCCTTATTTGGCTGCGCGCTCTTTGGCGATCAGTTGGTCGGCAACGTTCAGGGTCTGCTCAGGACCACCAGTGGTGCCCAGGTCAAAACGGTATTTGCCGTTGACGATCATGGTTGGAACACCTTGCACGCCGTATTTCTGAGCGAGTTCCTTGGCCTGTTTGATCTGGCCCTGGATAGCGAAGGAGTTGAAGGTGGCCAGGAACTTGTCTTTGTCGACACCCTGGGTGGCAACGAAGTCAGCCATTTCATCAGGCTTGGTCAGGCGCTTGCCTTCTTTCTGGATGGCATTGAACACGGCGTTGTGGACCTTGTGCTCCACACCCATGGCTTCCAGGGTCAGGAACAACTGGCCGTGGGCATCCCAAGGGCCGCCGAACATCGCAGGGATGCGTTTGAAGTTTACGTCCGACGGCAGCTTCTCAACCCATGGGTTGATGGTCGGCTCAAATGCGTAGCAATGCGGGCAGCCATACCAGAACAGCTCCACCACTTCGATCTTGCCAGGTACGGAAACCGGTACCGGATTGCTCAATTCAACATAGGTTTTACCGGCTTCAAGCGGCACGTCGGCAGCTTGTGCGGTCATGCCGAAGAGGCTGGCAGTAACGAGGGCGGCGCTGAGGATCAGATTACGCATGCTTTACTCCTGGACAAATAAAGTCGCCTCACGCGACCTTTATACAGACAGGTCTACGCGGGCATGAGTTCGTTAGTGTAACGGTAGCGGCCACAAAAAAGGGCGGCCAAAGCCACCCTTTTTATGCTTGCATCGACGGATTAATCGAGCGTTAACGTCGCTGGACCACTTAGTGCAGGCCCTGAATGTATTGGGACACCGCATCGATATCTTTTTTGCTCAGCTTCGCCGCAATAGTCTGCATGATCTTGGCATCGCCATCGTTGGTGCGATTACCTTCGCTGAAATCAGTCAGCTGCTTGGCGATGTACTGAGCGTGCTGGCCACTCAGGTGCGGGAAGCCTGCTGCGGCGAGGCCTGCACCATTTGGCGAGTGGCAACCAATGCATGAAGGCATGCCTTTTTCCAGGTTGCCCCCACGAAACAGCTCCTCGCCATGTGCTACCAGATTGGGATCAGCAGCTCCCACACTGCCTTTCTGGCTGGCAAAATACGCCGCAATATCCGCAAGGTCCTGATCGCTGAGGTTGGTTAGCAAGCCGGTCATTTCCAGGACCGTGCGCTTGCCGTCCTTGATGTCGTGCATCTGCTTGGTCAGGTAACGCTCACCCTGGCCGGCCAGTTTTGGAAAGTTTGGCGCCGGGCTATTACCATCCGGCCCATGGCAAGCACCACATACGGCGGCTTTCGCCTGACCAGCAGTGGCGTCGCCCGCAGCATGGGCCACACCGGTGATGCCCAAGGTCAACAGCAGACTCACGATCAGTTTGTTCATCAGCTAATCCAACTACGGCTAAGGGTTAAAGAGTTATGGACCGGGTTTACTCACCATCAACTGAATGACGGCCTGGTAATCCTCGGTACTGCAGTCCATGCACAAACCACGCGGCGGCATCGCCTTGAAACCCTGGGTAACGTGTTGCACCAGCGTATCCATACCTTGAGCCATTCTTGGCTTCCAGGCTGCCTGGTCACCCCGTTTGGGGGCGCCTGGCAACTGTCCGGCATGACAGGCCGCGCAAACGCGGTTGTACACAGCCTCCGGATCCTGTGTAGCCTGAGCACTGTAAAGTGGCATCAAGACACCGACGGCTAGCAGCCACCTGGTCATACATCGACCTTTTCAGGGTTTGAGAGCGTTATGCGTTCTAATGCGCAATAAAGGTCTATCGCTCCCGTGAACTTCATCCTTCGCTGGGACAAAGCACACACAAAATCTGCGGCATTATATA
>Ga0247816_10001470_pt1 | contig 11570 bp, 10 predicted proteins | sample UWRJL209509C1_FD_179930 | JGI IMG/M metagenome (GOLD analysis project Ga0247816, IMG submission 179930) | Plant litter microbial communities from Arlington Agricultural Research Station in Wisconsin, United States - UWRJ-L209-509C-1 | ecosystem: Environmental > Terrestrial > Plant litter >...
CCTCCACCTCGAACGCGACCCCACGTTTCGCCCCTGGATCGCCCCCGACACCGACGTGGTGGTCCTGGCCGGCGACATCGGTTCCTACCAGCCTGGCTCGCGCCTGCACTCCCCCGACTTCGGCCTCGAACTGTTTGCACCGGCCCTGGGCGCGCCCTGTCCGACCGTCCTGTTCGTCCCCGGCAACCACGAATTCGATGCGCTCGACTTCGCGGAAACGACCGCACGGCTGCGCGCCACCTGCACGCGCCTGGGCATCACGTGGCTGGAGCAGGAAGTCGTCACCATCGGCGCCGTGCGCTTCATGGGCACGACTTTATGGAGCGACTTCGATGCGCTTGCCATCAGCGCTTCGGACATCACCAAACAGCTCGCCATGCGCAACAAGGCCATGCGGGCAGCGAATTATTACCTCACCAAGAACACCACGCTGACGGACGGCGCGCCGGTGCTGGCGGAAGGTTTACGGGAGATGTCGCTGGCATGCCAGGCCTGGCTCCGCGCGGCGCTGGCGGTGCCGTTCAACGGCAAGACCGTCGTCGTCACGCACTTCGCCCCCAGTCTGTTGAGCGCCGACCCCCGCTACGGGCTGGCGGCCGGCACGGCGGGTTTCTGCAACGGCCTCGATGCATTATTTCCGCTGGCGGATGTGTGGATGCATGGGCATTTGCACTGCATGAACGATTACGTTGCCAGCGGGTGCCGCGTGGTGGCCAATCCGCTGGGGTATCTGAGCAAGAACGAGCAGGTCCAGTTCCGGGAAAACCTGGTGATCGAACTCTGATTGTTAGCTGCGGTCGACGATCCGGCTGATCCACCCCTGCTCGAACGTGAACGCGCTGGTGCCATCGAGTGTCAGCACCGTCCCCGCCGCCGGCCCGCCCGGAATATCGGTGGCCAGCTTGCCCTGGAACGCAATGTCGGCCATCGCATGGTTGCCATCGATCCGGAGCGCCGTGATGCGCTGCTCACGCTCGGCAAACATGGCCGCGCCGGTTTCAGCGAGCACGCGAAACGCTTTCAGGCCGGACGCCTCCGCACCCAGCTCGCCATTGGCGTGATGCTCGAAGCGCACATCCGACGCCAGCAGCGCGCACATGGCATCCAGGTCGAAGCGGTTGTAGGCATCGATGTACGACTTGATCAGTTCTTCGGGAGCAAGGGTCGACATCGTGTTCTCCTGATCGCTACAAGCGACGATATGTTCGCCGGTTTTGCGTAGGGGTGCCCCTCCAAAAATCACCTGGCTCCGCCAGTGATTCTTGGCCAGCGCCGTTCCAGACAAAAGCAGGTTTTTACTTTTGTTTGACTAATTCAGCGCCCACTCGCGCGCCATCTGCTTGCCATATTCGATAGGCACGATGCCGGCCCCGGCCGCATCGAACGTAACGATCTCGTAGGCATCCGGCTGCTCCAGCAAGGCGAGCAGCAGCTGGTTGTTCAGTGCATGGCCGGATTTGTGGGCTTCGTAGCTTGCCAGCAGCGGATGGCCGACCAGGTACAGGTCGCCGATGGCGTCCAGGATCTTGTGGCGCACGAATTCGTCGTCGTAGCGCAGGCCGTCGGCGTTCAGGATGCGGTATTCATCCATGACGATGGCGTTTTCCAGCGAACCGCCGCGGGCCAGGCCCATGCCGCGCAGGCTTTCGACATCCTGCATGAAGCCGAAGGTGCGCGCGCGCGCCACGTCGTGCACGTACGACACCGTGCCGAAATCGACTTTTGCGCGCTGGGTCGTGCCATCCACGGCCGGGTGGTTGAATTCGATGAAAAAATCCAGCTTGAAGCCGTCGTACGGCACCAGCTTGGCCCACTTTTCATTGGCGCCGGTGCCATGGCGCACTTCCACTTCCTTGATCACGCGGATGAATTTTTTGGCGGCGCCCTGCTCTTCCACGCCGGCTTGCTGCAGCAGGAAGACGAACGACGACGCGGAACCGTCCATGATCGGGATTTCTTCGGCCGAGATATCGACGTACAGGTTGTCGATCCCGAGGCCCGCGCAGGCCGACATCAGGTGCTCGACGGTGGACACGCGCGCGTTCTCCTTGACCAGCACGGAGGCCATGCGCGTGTCGCCGACCACGCCCGCACTGGCGACGAACTCGACGACAGGGTCGAGGTCGACGCGGCGGAACACGATGCCGGTGTCGATGGCGGCCGGGCGCAGCGTCAGCTCGACCTTGGTGCCCGAGTGCAGGCCGACGCCGGTGGTGCGCACCAATTGTTTGATGGTTCGTTGTTTTAACATCGGTAAATTATATATTAGCCCTGCCCGGCCCGCCCGGCATGGGCAATTCGGTAGCAAGAACGCAACGCTTCAAGGATGTTCCGATTCCGCGTGGACTTTTTCGCGCCGGATCAGGTACAGGCCGCTGGCGATGATGATGGCGGCGCCAATCAAGGTGTAGCGGTCCGGCAGCACCTGCCACAGCACCCAGTCGAGCGCCACGCCCCACGCCAGCGCCGAGTATTCGAACGGCGCCACGCGCGACGCTTCACCGTGCGCGAACGCTTCGGTAATCGCCAGCTGGGCAAAAAAGCCGGAAAACGCGAGGCCGCACAGCAGCGGCAGGCGGTCCTGCGGCACCGGCACCCAGTTCGGCCAGGCCAGCGCGGTGGCGCCGATGGCCATCAGCGTCATCAGCCAGAACACCATCTGGGCGCTGCTGTCGACGCGCGAGAGGATGCGCCCGGACACGGTCGACACCGCATAGCACGCCGCCGCGGCCAGGATCGCCAGGCCGCCGATGGTCAGCACGCCCGCGCCGGTGGGCCGCAGCACGACCAATACGCCGCCCATGCCGATGACGATCGCCACCCACTGGCCGGGGTTGACCTGCTCTTTCAGGATCCAGACCGACAGCGCGGTGATCAGGGCGGGGGCGATGAAGAAGATCGAATACGCTTCGGCCAGCGACAGCTTGTTTACGCCGAACGCAAACAGCGCCAGCATGACGATGCCCAACGCCGCGCGCAGCAGTTGCAGCGGCCAGTGCACGCGCAGGATCGACTTGAAGCCGCCGCGCCAGGCCACGTACGCCACGATCAGCGGGAGCGACGCCAGCGCGCGCAGGCTCGCCACCTGCATGGCCGGGAAATCCGCAGCCAGCAGCTTCATCGCCGTGTCCATCATCGAAAACATGACGACGGCGATGAGCATCATGTAAATGCTGCGCAGGTTGCTGGCTGATTTGCTTAATGGGACGGCTTGCATTCTTCTGCCCTCATAAAAAAAGGCGCCGCAGCGCCGTCAATGAATCAAACAAAAGTAAAAACCCTACTTTTGTTTGTCACTGCTCCAACTGAAAATCACTGGCAAAGCCAGATGATTTTCAGAGGAACAAGCGACGCAAGAGCCTGCCACGATCACGCCAGCTGCTTCAGCATCGTCTCGGCATTCGACACTTCAAAACCAGTGATCTCGACGTTCAGCTGCGTGACGACGCCGTCTTCGACCAGCATCGAGTAGCGCTGCGAGCGGGTGCCCATATTGTGCTTGGAGAAATCGGCGGACAGGCCCAGCGCTTTGCTGAAGTCGGCGTTCCCGTCGGCCATCATGCGGACAAAGCCGGTGGCTTTCTGGTCGCGGCCCCAGGCGCCCATCACAAAAGCGTCGTTGACCGAGATGCACCAGATTTCGTCCACGCCCCTGGCCTTGAACTCGGCGGCATGCTGGACGTAACCTGGCACGTGCCTGGCCGAGCAGGTCGGCGTGAAGGCGCCGGGCAGGCCGAAGATGACGATCTTCTTGCCCTTGACGAGGTCGGCGACCTGGAAGGTGTTCGGGCCGAGCGCGCAGCCTTCGGTTTCCAGCTCGATGAATTCGGACAGGGTGCCTTCAGGCAGTTTTTCGCCAATGGTGATCGTCATGCACGTGCTCCGCAATGTGAGGTGGTAAGGGCGTCAGTATGCCCGAAGTAGGATCAGTTTGCTGCCACCACCATCACCGCCACCACCAGATCATCCCCGCGAAGGCGGGGACCTATAGCATGTTCGCACGACGGCAACTCCAGCAACTTCGTTGACGTCGCATGGGTTCCCGCCTTCGCGGGAATGACGGTTTTTTAGTTCCGGGAATGAAAAGCGGCGCATATGGGGTGAGCGAAAAAAAGGCCGCTTGCGCGGCCCTTCATCATGCAATCGCGCGAGCGACTGTTAGTCCGCCTGCTTGCGCAAGAACGCCGGAATGTCGTACGTCTCCACGCCATTCCTCTGCATCGCCTGCACCTGCTCGGACGCCTGCTCGCGGCGCCACACGGCTGGCTGCTTCATGCCGTCGATGCCGGCGCCCGCAGCAGCAGCTGCCGCGCCCATCGTCACGCCGGCCGTGCGCGTGCCTGGCATGCCGCCCATGACCGGCATGTTGTCGGTACCGGTGCGCAGCACTTGCTGCGGCTGGACCAGCTGCATCGATTTTTTCACTTTGCCCAGGCCCGTCGCGACCACGGTCACGCGGATTTCGTCGCCCATGCTGTCGTCGTACGCGATACCTTGCGCGATCGATGCATCCGGGGCGGCAAAGGCGCGCACGGCGGCCATGACTTCCTTGATTTCTTTACCCTTCAGGCTGCGGCTGGCGGTGACATTCACCAGCACGCCGCGCGCGCCGGACAGGTCGATACCGTCGAGCAGCGGCGACGCCACGGCCTGCTCGGCAGCGATCCGCGCGCGGTCCATGCCCGAAGCGGTCGCGGTGCCCATCATGGCCTTGCCCTGCTCACCCATGATGGTCTTCACGTCGTTGAAGTCGACGTTGATGTGGCCCGGGACATTGATGATCTCGGCGATACCGGCGACGGCGTTGTTGAGGACATCGTCGGCGTGCTGCATCCACTCGATCATCGATTCGTCTTCGTAGATCTCTTCCAGCTTTTCGTTCAGGATGATGATCAGGGAGTCGACGTGCTGGGTCAGTTCGTCCAGGCCCGCTTCGGCGATGTCCATGCACTTCTGGCCTTCGTACGAAAACGGCTTCGACACGACGGCCACGGTCAGCGCGCCCATCGCCTTGGCGATTTCAGCGACGATGGGAGCCGCACCGGTACCGGTACCGCCGCCCATGCCGGCCGCGATGAAGACCATGTGCGCGCCGCGCAGCGAGTCTTCGATGCGCTGGCGCGACTGCTCGGCCAGCATGCGGCCCACTTCCGGCTTCATCCCGGCGCCCAGGCCGGAGTCGCCGATCTGGATGATGTTGTTCGCCGACGAGGCGGCCAGCGCCTGCGCGTCGGTGTTCGCGGCGATGAATTCCACGCCGGAGACACCCTTGTTGATCATGTGCTGCACTGCGTTGCCGCCTGCGCCGCCCACACCCACCACCTTGATGATGGTTCCCAATGCTGCGTTATCGACCATATCGAACTCCATGATGTACCCCTATCTTGTCAGTGCCGCTTTCAAGCGCTAGCCCTCATGCAGTGGCAGAAGGCCTGGAGATTGAAAACTGCGTTAAATGAATAAATTGTTTAAATTGTTTTGCTGCAAATGCTTGAGTCGTTACCACCAGATCTATGCCGGCTTAAAAGTTCCCTAGAAACCATTCCTTCATGCGCTGCCAGACCGCCTTGACCGAACCATCCTGGCGCGTCACGATATGACCCCGTAAGTACTGCTTTTTTGCTTCGAGAAGAAGGCCCAGCACGGTGGCGTAGCGCGGACTGCGCACCACGTCGGCCAGCTGGCCGCGGTAGTCCGGCGTGCCCAGGCGCGCCGGTTTGAGGAAAATGTCTTCGGCCATTTCGACCATGCCCGGCATGATCGCGGTGCCGCCGGTGAGCACGATGCCCGACGAGAGCACGCCTTCGTAGCCGGAGTCGCGCACGGCCTGGTGCACCATTGCGAACAGTTCTTCGACGCGCGGCTCGATCACGGCCGCCAGCGCCTGGCGCGACAGGTTGCGCGGTCCGCGGTCGCCCAGGCCCGGCACTTCGAGCGTCTCGCCCGGATCGGCCAGCACCTGCTTGGCGACACCATAGCGGATCTTGATTTCTTCGGCTTCGCCGGTCGGCGTGCGCAGCGCCATCGCGATGTCGTTGGTGATCTGGTCGCCCGCGATGGGAATGACCGCGGTGTGACGGATCGCGCCGTCGGAGAACACGGCGATGTCGGTGGTGCCGCCGCCGATGTCGATCAGGACCACGCCGAGTTCCTTCTCGTCGTTGGTCAGCACCGCATCGGCCGAGGCCATCGGTTGCAGGATCAGGTCCGACACTTCCAGGCCGCAGCGGCGCACGCACTTGACGATGTTCTGCACGGCCGACACGGCGCCGGTGACGATGTGCACCCGCACCTCCAGCCGGATACCGCTCATGCCGATCGGCTCGCGGACGTCTTCCTGGTTGTCGACGATGAATTCCTGCGGCACCGTGTGCAGCAGCTGCTGGTCGGTCGGGATGTTTACGGCCTTGGCCGTTTCGATCACGCGCGCGACGTCGGTGGCGGTGACTTCCTTGTCCTTGATCGCGACCATGCCGCTCGAATTGAACGAGCGGATATGGCTGCCGGCGATGCCCGCATAGACGTTGCGGATTTTGCAGTCCGCCATCAGCTCGGCCTCTTCCAGCGCACGCTGGATCGACTCGACGGTCGCCTCGATGTTCACGACCACGCCTTTTTTCAGGCCCTTCGATTCGTGCTGACCGAGCCCGATCACTTCGTGGCGCCCGTCCGGCATCACTTCGGCCACCACCGCCACCACCTTGGAGGTGCCGATGTCGAGTCCGACGATCAGGTTTTTCGCGTCTTTAGTCATTCTTGTCGCCTGCTATTCAAATTTGCTTGTTGGTTTTGCTGCTGCTTGTGCTGGTCGCTTTGCCGGCCGGTTGCGGTTTTTTCTTGGTCGCCGGCTTCACCGGCTTGGTCGCATCCTGCGGCACATTCAGTGCTTTCGACGCCAGCGCCAGCCCGTTCGGGTAGCGCATGTCGATCGTGTCGATACTGCCGTCCTGCAAACGCGAGACCAGTTGCGGATACACCGCCACCAACCGGCTCACGCGTTCGCGCAACGTATTCTTGTTGTTCTCGCGGCCCAGGGCCACGGTCATGCCGTTATCCAGCCCCACCGTCCACGCATAGCGGTTCGACAGCGCCAGCGTTTCCGGCACCAGCTTGACCGGCCCGAACCAGGTGCGCAATTGCGCAAACTGGGTCAGCACTTCCTTCTCGCTGCCATCCGGACCGGAAAAGCCCGGCAGCGGATGGTCGTCATCCGCTTCGGCCAGGTTGGCGGTAAACACTTCGCCCTTGACCGACAGCAGGCGCCCGTCTTCGCCCCAGGTGCCGAGCGGCTCGTGCTCTTCGACGTCGACGATCAACTGGTTCGGCCACTCGCGCCGGACCGTGGCGCGGCGTACCCAGGGCACGGCCTCGAACGTTGCACGTACCTGCTCCAGGTTCGCGGTGAAAAAATTCCCCGTGATCTTGCCCACCACGCTGTTACGCACGGTGATCTCGCTCACGTGTTTCAGGTCCATGTCGTAAATGCTCTCGACGCGCACGGCCTTCAACGTAAACATCGGGCGCTGCGAAATCCACCACACGCCGGCGGCGATACTGGCGACAACCGTCACGGCCATCAGGCCGCTGGCGGTTGCGTTCAGTGAGCGGACGTCGTGCCACATGGTTTAGGCCTTCGCCTTTGCCATCTTGAGACGCGCGCTGCGCAAGATTTCGATGCACAGGTCCGGATAGTCGATGCCGACCGCACGTGCGGCCATCGGCACCAGCGAATGGCCGGTCATGCCGGGCGACGTGTTCACCTCGAGCAGGAAAGGACGGTTGTCGGAGGCGCGCAGCAGCACGTCGACCCGGCCCCAGCCCTCGCAACCGAGCGCGTTGTATGCATCGACAGCGATTTTCGCCATCTCGGCGGCCAGTGCATCGTCCAGCTTGGCCGGGCAAAAGTACTGCACGTCGTCGGTAAAGTACTTGTTCTGGTAATCGTAATTGCCCGCCGGCGCGACGATCTCGACGACCGGCAGCGCGCGCGCGGTTTTGCCGCGGCCCAGGATGGCGATCGTGAATTCGCGGCCCGTGATGAACTGCTCGGCCAGCACCACTTCATCGAAGCCATGGGCCAGGTCGTACGCGGCCTGGAAGGCATCGGCTGCTTCCACCTTGGTGATGCCGATGGTCGAGCCTTCGAGCGGCGGCTTGACGATCAGCGGCAAGCCAAGGTCGACCACCACTTGCTCCAGGTCCGAGTCCGGGTTCAGCGCCACGTATTTCGGCGTCGGCAAGCCTTGCATCAGCCAGAGCAGCTTGGTGGTGATTTTGTCCATGCCCACCGCGCAGGCCATGACGCCGCTGCCGGTGTACGGAATACCCAGTTGTTCGAGCGCGCCCTGCAGGCTGCCGTCTTCGCCGAAGCGTCCGTGCAGCGCAATGAAGACGCGGTCGAATTTTTCCTCGGCCAGTTCGGCCAGCGAACGCACGGCCGGATCGAACGCATGCGCGTCGATGCCACGGCCACGCAGGGCTGCCAGCACGCCGGTGCCGGACATGATCGAGACGTCGCGTTCGGCCGAACGGCCGCCCATCAGCACGCCGACTTTGCCAAACTCGTTTTGAATATCGCCAGTCATTTTGCCGCCTTGTCGAAATTGAGCAGTTGAGCGGGCACGCCGCTGATCGAGCCGGCGCCCATGGTCAGCACGACGTCGCCGTCGCGCACCACGCGCATGATGGTGTCGGCCATGTCGGCAATCGCTTCGACGAAGATCGGCTCGACCTTGCCCAGGGCGCGCAGCGCATGGGCCAGTGCGCGGCCGTCGGCGGCGACGATCGGCGTTTCGCCGGCGGCGTACACTTCCGCCAGCACCAGCACGTCCGGATTGCCCAGCACTTTGACGAAGTCTTCGAACAGGTCACGCGTACGGGTGAACCGGTGCGGCTGGAAGGCCAGCACCAGGCGCCGGCCCGGATACGCGCCGCGTGCGGCCTTCAAGGTCACTTCGGTTTCGACCGGGTGGTGGCCGAAATCGTCGACCAGCGTAAAAGTGCCGCCGCCGGGAATGGCCACGTCGCCGTAGCGCGTGAAGCGGCGGCCGACGCCGGTGAACTCGGCCAGGCCTTGTTGCGTGGCGCTGTCCTCGACGCCGATTTCACGGGCGATGGCAATTGCCGAGCAGGCGTTCAGGACATTGTGCATGCCGGGCTGGTTGAGCACGAAATCCGTATCCGGATAGCCTTCCTGCGCCACCGTGAAATGCATCTGCAGGCCGATGGCGCGGGCGTTGTACGCACGGACCTGGGCATTGTCGGAAAAACCGTAGGTGGTGACCGGCTTGGTCACCTGCGGCAGGATCGCACGCACGTGCGCGTCGTCGATGCACAGCATCACGCGCCCGTAAAACGGCAGCCGATGCGTGAAGTTCACGAAGGCCGATTTCAGTTTCTCGAAATCGTGCTCGTAGGTTTCCATGTGGTCGGCGTCGATGTTCGTGATCACTTCGATCATCGGCGTCAGGTTCAGGAACGACGCATCCGATTCATCCGCTTCGGCCACGATGTATTCACCGGTGCCCAGCTTGGCGTTGGCGCCAGCGGAGGTCAGGCGGCCGCCGATGACGAACGTCGGGTCCAGGCCACCCTGCGCCAGCACGGAGGCGACCAGGCTGGTGGTCGTCGTCTTGCCATGGGTGCCGGCAATCGCGATGCCCCGTTTCAGGCGCATCAGTTCGCCCAGCATGATCGCACGCGGCACGATCGGCACGGCGCGGGCGCGCGCGGCGATCACTTCCGGATTGGTTTCATTCACCGCGGTCGAGGTCACGACCACGTCGGCCTTGGCCACGTTGTCGGCCGCGTGGCCCAAATGGACGCAGGCGCCCAGGGATTCGAGGCGCTGGGTCGCGGCATTGCTGCCCAGGTCCGAGCCGGACACTTGATAGCCCAGGTTGAGCAGCACTTCGGCGATGCCGCTCATGCCGCTGCCGCCAATGCCAACGAAGTGAATGTTTTTGATCTTGTGTTTCATCGTGCGTTCTTCACTGCGAGTTGTTCAAGGATGTTGGCGATGGCATCGTTCGCATCGCGTTTGCCAACGCTTTGCGCCGCCTGCGCCATCGCCAGGCACTGCGCCCGCGGCGTCGCTTGCAGCATGTGTGCCAGGCTCGTTGGCGCCAATGCCGTTTGCGGCAGGTGGATTGCCGCCTGCTGGCTGGCCATCCACTTCGCATTATCAACCTGGTGGCTGGTCGTCGTCGCCACGAATGGCACGAGCACGCTGGCGACGCCCGCCGCGGTGAGCTCCGAGACGGTAATTGCCCCGGCGCGGCAGATCACCAGGTCGGCGTCTGCGTAGGCGCCGGCCATGTCGTCGATGAAGTCGACCACGGTCGCTTCCACGCCCGCCTGGGCATACGCGGCCCGCAAGGCGTCGATATTCTTTTTGCCCGACTGGTGCGTCACCTGCGGGCGCACGTTCGCGTCGATCAGTGCCAGCGCGGCTGGCACGGCAGCGTTCAGGGCCTGCGCGCCCAGGCTGCCGCCGACGACCAGAATGCGCAGCGGCCCGGTGCGGCCGGCGAAACGCGCGGCAGGTAGCGCCATCGCCAGGATCTCGGTACGCACGGGATTGCCCGTCACGACTGCCTTGCCGGCAGCGCGGCCGAAATCGGCCGGGAAGCCGAACAGCACGCGCTCGGCAAATGGCGCCAGCGTTTTATTCGACAGCAGCAGCGCCGCGTCGGCATTGACGAGGGCCAGCGGCACGCCGGCCGAACGGGCCATGATCCCGCCCGGCACCGTGACGTAGCCACCCATGCCCAGCACGACATCGGGCTTGCGCGCGGCGATATACGTGCGGCAGGCCGCGAAGCTCTTGAGCAGCTTGAAGGCGCCGGCGAGCGTGTGCCTGAGCCCTTTGCCGCGCACGCCGGAAAAATGGATGGCGTCGAGCGGGATACCGTTCCTGGGCACGAGATCCTGCTCCATGCCGTGCGCCGTGCCCAGCCAGCTGACGTCCCAGCCACGCGCGCGCATCGTTTGCGCAATCGCGATGCCGGGGAAGATATGCCCGCCGGTGCCGGCTGCCATGATCATCAATTTAAGTTTAGGCTTTAACTGCGTCATACGCGGCCTCCGCGCATCAGCACCCGGTTTTCGTAATCGACGCGCAGCAGGATGGCGAGACCCACGCAGTTGAACAGCACGCCGGAGCCGCCATAACTCATCAACGGTAACGTGAGGCCCTTGGTCGGCAGCAGGCCCAGGTTCACGCCCATGTTGATGAAGGTCTGCACGCCGATCCAGATGCCGATGCCCTTTGCCGTCAGGCCGGCAAAGGTCTGGTCGAGGGCAATGGCCTGGCGGCCGATGTCGAACGCGCGTTTTACCAGCCAGTAGAACATGGCGATCACCACCAGCACGCCGACCAGGCCCAGCTCTTCGCCGATCACGGCCATCAGGAAGTCGGTGTGCGCTTCCGGCAGGTAGTGCAGTTTTTCGACGCTGCCGCCCAGGCCCACGCCAAAAATTTCGCCGCGCCCGAAAGCGATCAAGGAGTGCGTCAACTGGTATGCCTTGTCGAGTGAATTGCCCGCTTGCCACGGGTCGAGGTAAGCGAA